>Ga0180435_10002279_pt1 | contig 19693 bp, 22 predicted proteins | sample SS_ome_3_FD_132467 | JGI IMG/M metagenome (GOLD analysis project Ga0180435, IMG submission 132467) | Hypersaline lake sediment archaeal communities from the Salton Sea, California, USA - SS_3_S_1 metaG | ecosystem: Environmental > Aquatic > Non-marine Saline and Alkaline > Hypersaline >...
GCAGACCTACAAGGTTTTACTGATGTAGTGCGGCGGCCGTCGCTTCGTAGACGGGCATCAGTACCTCAAACAGCTTGGCGATATCCTCGGCAATTTCGGTACCACGGGTGATGACGTCTTCTTTCTTAAGGGTTGTGGAAATCTGCAACTCTGCCTGGGCACTCTTAGTCAACTCGTCGATGAAGTTCGTCAGGGATTCGATCTCTTTTTCCTCACCCGCATCATTTTTGAACAGCCACTTGCTTCCATCCGAGAGTACGGTGCCGCCAAAAGTCTGCTCCCCGTTCATACCGTGAATTGACAAGTTGTGTTTGGATATGACTTTGTTAAGCCAAGCGTCGTTCTCGGTGTCTGTTAACCATGTCGTGAAAGGATTTCTTCCATCGTCGACTTCTTTTTCCTGACTGGGTAGCGCCACGGTAAGGCCGAAATAGAGATGGCTGTCATCGAGGCGGGCAAAAAACTCGGGGTGGAGTTGGCTAGCGTTGTGATGCCTATGGTCAAGATCAGCCCAGTGAATCGCAGAAAGCCCGAAAATGGGCCAGGAGGCGATATCGAATTTGTCCGACTTCAAACGAACCGCTACTGCCCCACCGAGGCTGTCATAATGACGCCAAGTCGCGCCGGAGACGTCTTTTGAAAAATCTTCGTCCTTTAAACCGGCAAACTTGATGGCGGATTTCAGCGCTTGCGGTTGCTTGTTCCGTCCGCTTTTCTTCGTCCTTATTGAGGCGAGTTCGTGGTTCATGCTTTCAATAATCCGCCTCTGCAAATCCGCCGTTGTCGTGACCTCCTCACCATTTTCCCAGCGGATGGACATGACATCTTTATCTAGGGCAAGAACTTCATAAACTCCCTTCCTGTTTTCGTATTCTTGGCCGATCTTGAATTCTATATCAGTCATCGATACAAGCCTCCTCTCTTTGCACTCAACAACGAAACCCAACGCACGACCGGGCGTTGGGTTCTTTGCCCAGCCGTTGGGGTTCCCGGGCGAATTTAATGGTTTATGGCCCTTTGGGCCTTTTGGGCGACAGCATGGTCGAAACCGGGCAAGACACGCCGCTCCATATTGGGTCCGACGATTCTTTCAATTGCTCGAACCACCACCTTATCATCTCTGGTGATGAAAGACAGGGCCTCGCCTTTTCGCTTGGCACGGCCGGTTCTTCCGATACGATGGATATAGGCGTCGGCACTGGCCGGAATATCGTAATTGATCACATGGGATACCCTGGAAACATCGATTCCCCGCGCTGCGATGTCCGTTGCTACCAGAATCTGGAACTTGCCCGAACGAAAGCCGGTCAAGGCCGCCTGCCTCCTTCTCTGAGAAAGGTTTCCTTGCAGAGACGTCGAACGAAACCCTTCCTTAGCAAGCTTTTCTCCGAGACGTTTCGCACGATGCTTCGTTCTCGTGAAGATAAGGACCGACTTGATTTGGGTTTCCCGCAAAAGTTGCAACAATACAGGTGTCTTCTCACGCTGGTTTACCGGATAGAGGGCGTGACTGACAGTTTCTGCCGGCGCGGGATTTCCCACCTGGATTGCAACCGGTTGGTGTAAGGCTTCGCGAGCGAGACGTCTTATCTCGGTCGGCATGGTTGCGGAAAAGAGCAAAGTCTGTCGTTTGCGGGGCAGTTTTTGCAATATCTTGCGAATGTCCGGCAAGAATCCCATATCCAACATTTGATCCGCTTCGTCCAGAACCAATGCTTCGACGGAAGAAAGGTTGACGTGACCGCGGTTTATGTGGTCGAGCAGGCGACCGGGACAGGCCACAATGAACTCCGCGCCCCCTTTCAACTTCCGTGTTTGTGGATCAAGGCCGACGCCGCCGTAAATACTGGCGGTACGAAGGGGAGTTTGACGCCCCAGAGTGCTGATCTCTTGGTTAATCTGTTCCGCCAATTCACGGGTGGGGGCCATAATCAGAACACGAATGCGCCCCCGTTTCTTGTCAAGGAAGCGATTCAACAGAGGTAATGCGTACGCCGCCGTTTTGCCGGTACCGGTTTGTGCGGTCCCCACGACGTCCAACCCTTTCATAATTGAGGGGATGGCTTTCAATTGGATGGGGGTTGGTTCTACAAATCGCGCTGCCTTAATGCCGGCGGCAACACTGGGATGAAAATGAAATGTGCTAAAATTCAAAAATACCTTCTTTCCGTGTTCCATAAAAAAAGCCCTGGAGCTATTCCAGGGCTATGAATTCAATTTTTCAACCAGGAACACTGCTTAGTATGTGAAGCCTACATGGGGGATTTCCCCCTGTCAAGGTTTTCCGTACGCCAAACTTGACGAATTCCCAAAAAGTCGCATATGGCGTCACTCCCGCCAAGGCGGGAGCCCAGAAGTACTATAATAAGAGATTTTTGATAACCTTGCATAACTCATCGGGATTCATTGGCTTTTCAACGTATCCATCCGGAGCCGGTAGGTCACCTTCTTGGGTCAGCATGTGTTCGTCGAACCCTCCACCCCGGGTTACCCCGGTAACAACGATAACGGGGATATTCCGGGTCGCCTCGTGATGCTTCAGGTCTCTGTACATGCCGATACCCCCCTTCTCGGGCATCATGATGTCCAGAAGAATGAGATCCGGACTTTCCTCCCTGGCCATCCTTAAGCCTTCGTTCCCGTCCTTGGCTGTGAGGGGAAGATAGTCCTCCTCCAGCACGGTAGAAGCGAACTCCAACTGTTCCGGCTCGTCGTCGACGATCAATATCCGTTTCTTCATGACCACCCCTCCTTTCAATGCCCAAACGGGCTTTTCACCGAGGCAAAGTCTTCCCACATTTTCGGTTTGTCAGCCAATTTTCTCAAGCAACGCGTGACGGCATAACCTGATGTATACCCCTTTTCGCATAAGCGACGGTCCTGTTGCGTCCCCCTCTTCCAAACCATTCCGTTTATTACAAGCTAAGTTCGTTGGAAGCTGGGTTAAGCCGCCCCACGGCTTCCTGTCAGCAACGAACTTAATTGACCTTGGTGTTGCATGAGGTTCAGGACAGTCTCAGATGTCAATGGCGCTAAAACTCAGCCTCAAGAGTCCCTAAGTTTCGTTGCGGCCGGGTTTACCAAATAAGTCATGTGGATTTGCCAAGATAGGTGGTGCCTATTGAATGTCAATGTAACAACGAAACCAAGGGACTCTAACGGCTTCAAACAGTTAGCCCCATTGACATCTGAAACCGTCCCGAACCTGTGACGTTTTCAAAAAGTCGATCACGTTTGGCTAAGTTCGTTGGAAGTCAGATTTGCCTCTTTTCCGTCATTTCCCGTCATCAGCGGGGATCATGAAAGTCCGGCATGACGATTGGAAGACTTTTACGACGCCATCAACTTTATGGTGCTTCAGCTCCCATGTTTCGGTGTCCCTCGGGAAATACCAGCGTAAATCGGGTTCCTTTGCCGGGTTCCGATTCAAAGGAAATGGTGCCCCCGAGTTCATCCACAATCTTTTGCGTGACCAGCAGTCCCAGCCCGGTTCCTCTGCCACCTTTCGTCGAAAAAAAACGGTCAAAGATTTTAGCCTGGACCTGCGGGTCCATACCCACCCCGGTATCTTCTACATCGAAGCAGATATGACCATTTTCCTCCCGGGTTCGTATCGTCACACACCGCAATTTATCCTTTTTGGGATCTAGCGCACATGCATCCAAAGCATTGCCCACGAGGTTCAACAGGCATCGGTGAACGGCCCGTTGATCGAGAAACCACTCTTTCCGAGAGAGGTGCGAATCAACTTTTAAGCGTATACGTTCCCCTTTCGCCCGCTCCTTAAGGAGGTCATGTATTTCCTGGGCAACCGTATCGGGACAACAAGACTCGTAGTCGGGTTCTTGGTCTTTAGAATAGACAAGCATGTTCATGACCAGTTCAGAGATTTTTCCGACGTTCTTCTGCACCATTTTCCAACCCTTGTGCACACGATCGGGTTTGTCTTTTTCAAAACCGGTATTAACAATGTACATGCCACCTTGCAATCCATTCAGGATATTCTTGATGTAGTGGGCCATACCGGCCACCGCCTGTCCTGTGGCTGCAACCCGTTCGTTTTCAATGAGATCTCTTTGCAACCGTTTGATTTCCCGCAGGTCCTGCAACGAGCAGACAAGGCCTGCTTGAGCACCGTTTTGATAAAGTCCCGCGCCGGAAAGGCGCACCGGAATTCTTTGCCCCTCCTTTGAGGTCACAAACTCTTCGTAATTGACCATCCGGTCTTCCCCTCCATATGCCTCACTGAATATCCCCTCTTTGATCGATGAACTGAGTTCCGGTGAGAGAATCAAGTCCATATGCACCTTCCCGATTACCTCTTCTGCTGTATAGCCGAGAAGCTCTTCGGCCGCCTTGTTGAAAACAACAACCGTACCGTCCTTGTCGGTGGCAAAAATGCCGTCAATAGCACTTTCTATTAGATTCTTTTGAAAGTCATGCGCCTTCTTTAACTCCTGAGTCGCCTCTTCGCACATAGACTCCAGGTTGCCGGTATATTGTCGAAGCTTCTGTTTAAGCCACAAGACCTCTTCCGATCGTTTGAGAGCAAGTGTTAGTGCTTCATCCGTTATCGGTTTGTTTATGAAATCAGAAGCTTCCAGTTTTAGCGCCTCGACGGCGGACTCCATGTCGCCGTGACCCGTAATAACGATGACGCGGGCATCCGGATCGATGGCCTTGACGTGTTTCAGCACCTCGATCCCGTTCATGCCGGGCATCTTGATATCCGTAAAGACAATGGGGGGGCGTTTCGCCTCGAAGACATCCAGGCCTTTTTTGCCATCCTCCGCCAGAAAAACTTCATAGCCTTTGTGGCGAAGGGAAACGCTGAGCAGGGTCCGAATGCTGACTTCGTCGTCAATAACCAGAACCTTCGACATATAGCAACCTCTCCTCTGTCTCATTGCAAGCGGGCAAGGCGACTGTAAAGGTACTGCCCCGTCCCTCTTCGCTCTCCACCTCAATGGCTCCGTTGTAGTCTTTTATGATCCCGTAGCTGATGGAAAGCCCCAACCCGGTGCCTCCCCCGACTTCTTTGGTCGTAAAAAAGGGCTCGAAGATCTTGTCCTGAATATGGCGGGGAATTCCGATTCCCGTATCGCTGATGGTGACCAAGACCCGATCACCCTCTTGGTAACTCCTCACGGTGAGTATATTGTTAGTTGTTGCCGACCTGCTTGCCTTCGCCTTTTTGCTTTCCATGGCATCTCTAGCGTTTATCACCAGATCTATGAACACTTGCTCCAGTCGGTTGCTGTCGGCAAACACATTGGGAAGCCCCTCTTCCAGCTCCAAGACAATATCTATGCCGCGAATCTCCAGCTGGCGGCTCAAAAGTGTAAACACCCCTTCAATGGGCTTATTGATGTCGATCGGCTCCCCGTGGAACTCCGATTTGCGGCCAAACTCTCTCATATGATTGATAATGCCCACCGCCCGTGCAACCTGGTCCGCGATTTGCTCGGAAACCAAAACCAGATCGCTATCGGGTATTCTTTTTCCCTCCCTGACCATGGTCCTGAAAAAATCCGTCCCGATTTGTATGGCGCTTAAAGGTTGATTGAGTTCGTGAGCTACTCCCGTCGCCATCTCGCCGAGCGTGGACATTTTCCCGGCTTGAATCAGTTGTGTTTCTTTCGTCAGGCTTTCGGTAATATCGACTGTTGTTGCAATGATGCCGTATTTGCCGCTCTGTCGCGCCTGACGTGTGTAGACATTTACATAAAAAGATGTTTCGTCCTTCCGCCAGTGGCGTTTCTTGGAATAGACATTAAAAACCCCGCCGCCTCCTTTTTCCTCCCTGGATAAAACACCGTGGGCATAGCCCTTATCACCCAAATCTAAAAAAGACATGCGCAGCAATTCGTCTCTTTCGTAGCCATAGATTTCCAGGGCACGAATGTTGACATCTAGGATGTTCAGCGTGTCCCGTTCGAGAACAAATATGGAATTGGGATCATAGTCGAATAGGGTGTGATATTTCTCCTCCGACTCCCTCAAGTGGGCCTCCGAGATCTTGAGGGCGTGTTCCGCCATTTTTCGTTCATTGATTTCTGCGGACACACTTTCAATCATCTGATTGGTTACCATCTTTAACGACTCGATCAGTTCAACGTCTGAGCCACCACATACCCGCGCCGACAAGTCACCCTTACTGACCCTGTGAAGCACACTAAAGTGCTCCGCGAGGCCCATGGCGAATTCATGAGACAGGGTTACGATCTCATTCAGGTTCTGTGCGGTCAGATCCACCATCTTCTTGAGTTTGGCGATCAACTCCAATTCCGGTTCTTTGGACTCAAGAATTCTCACATCGGGGTTTCCCGATGCAATTTGACCCAGCGCTTCAAATACCTGGGACAATCCCACAGCCAGCTCTATACTAATGTTTTCAAGGTCTTGATCTCGTTCCTCGACCATGTTCCTGAATTCGGTGAACTGATGATTAACCACCCTCAGGGTTTCATCTATAGAATCCAAGCCGATATTCCGATTGAAAACCTCACAATTAAGACACATCTCTATCTTCTCCAGAAACTTGCCCTGGAGTTCTTTTCGACAATGGGTCCCCGAGAAGAGCCAGCATTTCAGATCTGTCGACCCAAAGGCGGGACATGCCGGTTCCTCACACTTGAGAATCTCCCAGCATTTGACCTTGTTTGACATCTACGAGAATCCCCTTGTGATGTAAAACATGACAGTCTATAAGCGCGGAACACCAAACTCGATGACTTTTGACAGAATCGTTTGATTGTAAAGGCCGATAAGTAGGATCGCCACGGCAACCGCAATGGCGGGAATCAACATTTCCGCGGGCGCCTCGTCGATTCCAGTCATGGCGTCACCTTCGTGCGCATGCTTGGCATGAGATGACGCAAAGCCATAACCGATTTCAATAACACGAAAGAATAGAATTACGCTGACCAGGCTCGATAACAACAAAGCGGCAAGAAATGTCCAGTGCTCGGCGATGATGGCCCCGTGGACCAGGTACCACTTACTGAAAAAACCGCAGGTGGGCGGCACCCCTATGATGGACAAGGCTCCTACCACAAAGGTCGACATAGTGATTGGCATTTTCTTGAACATATCCTTGAAGTCGGACAAATCATGACGTCCCATCTTATATGCTACAATTCCGGCTACTGTAAAAAGCCCAAGTGTCATCACGGCGTCGTTTAGGATGTGAAGGATGGCTCCTTTGAGAGCCGTTTCATTCGCCAACCCCAGGCCGCCAACGATATAGCCGACCTCTGCCACCACGATATAGCAAAGCATTCTCTTAAAATCAGTTTGAGCAAGGGCCATCACAGCGCCCGCCACGATGGCGATGACTCCCGCCCACACCATTATGCTCGAAATCGGCAGCATCTCCATGTAGAGTCGATGCTGAAACACATCAAAAAGAATTCTAATGAGCAGATATAGAGATATTTTCGTCATTAAAGGCGCTATCAGCGCGCTGGTAACAGAGGGTGCTTTCGTGTAGGCGTCCGGCAACCACACGTGAACCGGAAACAAGGCCATCTTGACCGCCAAGCCGGCCGTCAAGAAGGCCACGGCGGTGAGTATCACTCTGGATTCGTAAAGCTGTGGCAGTAGTTCTCTAACATCGGCCATATTCAGAGATCCTGTGGTTATGTAAATGTAGCCCACGCCCAACAGATAGAAACTGCCCCCGATGGTTCCCATGATGATATACCTGAAAGTCGCCAAGGGCGCCCCGTCTTCACCTACGGCTATCAGGGCATAACCGGCCAGTGAGGCTATCTCTAAAAATACATAGAGATTAAAAAGGTCTCCGGTCATAACAATTCCCAAGTATCCTGTGACCTGAAGAATAAAAAGCGTGTAAAAATAGATTATACGATCCGGCAGTTCCTTTTCTACACTTGGACGGGAATAGATAGCCACGATGAGACTAACGACGGAAACAAGGGTAACCATCATGGCATTTAAATGGTCCACCACATATTCAATGCCGACGGGCGGAGGCCACCCACCCAAGTGATAATAAACGGTGCCCCCCGCGATTACCTGAAATAGCGTATGGATCGAACCAGCAACGCTTGCCGACAGCAAAAGGACCGTCCAATAATAGCAAAACGTTTTTTTCCACCGCCCGATCAAGGGACAAAAAACGGAGCCGATCAGCGGAATAGCCACAATCAGAATGGGATATTGTTCGACCATCTTTATCCTCTTCTAAGCTGCATGATGATGTCGTCTTCTTCCAGCGTGTTATACCGTCGATAGATCAGAATGATGATGGCCAGTGCCAACCCCAGTGTAGCCACCATGACGACGATCGCCGTCAACATCAGCACATGGGGCAGCGGATTGACATATTGCATAATATCGATGGGAAGATATCCATGTCCGTTGTGTGCATGTTCCAAAATGGGCACGGTGGCGCCGTCTTTGGCCGCCATGGAAATGTAGAAGAATAGGATCGCCGACTGAAAAACATTCATGCCGATGACTTTTTTCATAAGATTTCTCTTTGTCATCATCGCATAAAAGCCGATCATCATTAAGCCAATGTATGCCCAATAGTTGTAATGATCACAAATGAATTCAAACATTGCTCTAACCTCGCCCTCTTTTTCTCAGCAACAATATGCATGCCATTCCGGCCGTAAATACCACCGTCGTCTCTCCAAGCGTATCATATCCCCGGTAGTCGGCCAGTACCGACGTGACCACATTCGGCGTGGACGTGTCCTCCACGCTGTGGCGAAGATAGTAAGGAGAAACATGGGTGCTGGCCGGAGAGTTGGGATTCGCCCATTTGGGCATATCAAGCGTGCCATAGATCAGCGCAGCACCCGCAATAATGCCTGTAATGATGCTCAGAGTTTTCAATCGTTGGACCTCCTTTTCGTTTTGCTCACCGCCCCTATGCAGAGTACCGTCCCGATCCCTGCGCTTACTGATGCTTCGGTAAAGGCAACATCGACTGCAGCCAACGATGTCCACAGCAAACACATAAAAAAACTGTAGGCACCGAGAATAACCACCGCACTCAAAAGGTCCTTGACGGTAATGGCGGCAATGGCGCATATGTACAGAAAAGCAACCAGGAGCAAATCAAATGGCAGAATCATTTTTCCCCTCCGTATTTTCCCGTGTCTTGGTCAGGCAGCACACATCTTCGCATGTCCATGGCGGAATCCTACATCTGAAGGCCGCCTTGGAAAGGGCATGAGCGGCCGTAGGCTGGGCCAAAAACATGAAAACGGCTATAAATACAATTTTAACGCTGGTTATCGATAGCCCATAATAGACCGCAAGGCCCAAAAGCGACAGAAACACGGCCAGGGTATCCCCCTTACCGGTGGCATGGAGCCTAGAGTAAAGATCGGGAAAGCGAAGCAAGCCCATGGTGGCTGTTACGAATAACAAGAACCCGGACGACAACAGCACAACGGCCCCAATTTCTCTGACTAGCATGAGACCTCTCCAGTTTCCTCGATATATCTGGCCAAAACCAGACATCCGATAAAATTCAACAAGGCATACACCATACTGATATCAATAAACATCTCCACTCTCTCGTAGACAGCACCCATAAGGAGTAAAATGATGAGTGTCTTTGTGCCGATCGCCGATATCCCGGCAGCCCGATTCAATACATCGGGCCCCATAGTGGCTCGGTATAGACAGAAAAGAACCAACACGCACATCCCCACACCCACAACCAGAAAAAAGGTGTTCATTCGGTACTCCCTTCGTCTTCCCCGGGTTCGTCGACCGTGAATATGGAAAAAAAGATGAGGCACATAACAGCCATGACCGCCAGAGCCACGCCGATCTCAACGCCCAGTATTCCCAATGATCGCGCTTCCGGGCGTGAAACTAAAAGGAGTCCGGTCAACGCGCCATAATCCAAGTAGTTACCCCCAAGAATGATGCAGAGTATTCCGGTTCCTGCATATATGAAGACGCCCACGCTGCTCATGACGCCGGCTGCTTTTTCGGACATCCTCCGTCTTGTCCGCTCCAATCCATGGGTGACCCCCAGCAAAACAAAACCGGCAGCCAGGATGACGCCCCCTTGAAATCCTCCTCCGGGGCTGTGGTGTCCGTGCATAACCACATAGAGGGCGTAGGTTACAATAAACGGTACAACCAATCTGGCAACTGTCTTGACGATTACGTCCTGGTAATCCTTTATCATCGTTCCCCCATTCGGCGATATTTGTTGCCCATTTGCGTCACATTTTCAGTTCCTCATAAATCCTGGCCGCATCCAAGACATCCTGCACATAGAGATGATCTGCCTCCATGTATATATGAGCCACCCTGTCCTCCATATCTCCGGCACTCAGACCATCCGCCGCTTTTTGGCTTAGTGCATGCACGTAGTAAATGCCTTCTTGAATATCCATGGTAACCGTACCGGGCGTAAGCGTAATGGAATTTGCCAAAGTGACCTGCGATACATCCGTTTCCAGTTTGGTTTTAAACATGACGACTTGAGGATCGATGGGCATTTTTCTCCTGATCACCAGCGAAGCCACGTGGATGTTGGACAGCGCGATCTGGCAGAAGAGCCAAGGAATATATGCCAGAAATCGCGTCACAACAATTTTCATATCCCCCACCCGGACATTGGCAAACAGCAAATCATGGAACAGATAGGCTACTAAAAGAGAACAGATGATTCCGAGCGTAAGATGAAAGGCATCAAATTTCCCAGAGAGTAACAGCCAGAAGGCGAACAGGATAACCGAGGTTCCAACACAATTCTGAAAGCGCGTTTTCCTCCCCTGCCCCCCGGTAAACAGCGCCTGAATCCTGTTTCTGTCACTGTAGCGCGTCTCTTCCGCTGTAAACTCGACCGCCGTGTCCATAAGCCCCACGGCATGCTTCCTTGCCTTTTCCATGATTCGAAAGGCATTCTCCGTAGCCTCAAGCATCAAGGTGATTTCCATGTTTATACGCCCCTCTTTTCCTCAGCGCCCCCGTTCATGGCACGATGATGGTCGGCACCGACGAGGCTTCCGCCACGCGATAAGTGTTGCTGAGCCTTAGAATCTCTTTTATGGATGAGTTTTTCGGCCTGCCCATGACAATGCACGTACCGCCATAGTCCTTAGCCGCCAACAATATTTCTTCATTACATTTGCCCGCATAAATGTGAAATTCCGCATCGATCGCGTGATCCAAAAATGCGCTGCGCCATGCCGAGAGCATCTGTCGCAGCTCCCGCATCTCTCTTATTGAAAGTCGTTTACCTACTACATGGATAATCTCCAGCTCCCTGATAAAGCCTTTAAATCCTAAAAGATATCGCATGGCCTTTCGGCATGACTCGGACCAGTCCGCAGCCAATATGACATGGTCAAACATCCCGGCTCCGTCCGTGTCGACCGGCCCATCTATCGCAGGCATAGCCATCACCGGGACGTCAGACCATTGTAGCAAGGCCTTCGGGTAAGCCTTTGGAAACCAACCTTTCGTTTGCTCGTCTATGCGGCTTGAAATGAACGACACGCCTTCGCGATGGGCGGCATTTAACAGGCCCGGGATCAACGGGTCTTCCACTGTGAGAGTCTTTGTCCCAAGGCCGATGGCGCCAAGTTGTTCCTTCCATTGATCGCCGTCCGTGGGATGACAAAGGATCACTTCCAGCAGGCCGAGCTTTCGAAGCCCTGCAATGTGTCGGATCACCCCGGCGTCGGCTTCTACAGAATTGGTGATGTATAGAAGTTTTTCGAATCCCATGGTCTCCCTATCTATGACTATTCTCGTTTTGTTCAGGCTGAGCGTTCATTCAGAATCCTTTTTATGGTCTCAGCCAAAGTCTTAGGTGTTACGGGTTTTTCCAAATAGGCGTCCGGCTCCGGAACACTTTTACCTGAAGTTTTCGACAGGGCCGTCTGCGCCCGGAGTAATGTTCTTCGAGATATCCCGGAATATACGATAACCGGGACATCCTTTAACGATTCCGAGTTTTTCAGTTCTCGATACATTTTAATCCCGCTTTGCCTTGGCATCAGGATATCCATGATCACCAAGTCGGGTCTGTTTTTCCTGATTAACTCCATGGCTTCTTCGCCGTTTTCAGCCACTATGGACACATAGCCGCTTTCTTCCAACACAGTGGACACAAATTCTCGGGCTTCCGCTTCATCATCGACGGCAATGACCGTATTTCCCATGAAGACATCCTCCTCAAAGTCAGTATGCCCTAAAGTTGTATAAGAAACATGTCAGAACGACTTCAAAAGCAATATCGATCGCTGTTTCAGCGCATTTTGAGCGATGTTGTCGAATTCACTATTGGTGAAATCCAGAGAACTGAGAAAAACATCCATGTTTCTTACCCTTCGGGAAAGCCGAGTGTGCTGCATCTACTGTGTTGTTAAGGGTTCGGCGTAGCCAACTACAGCCTCACCCTTAACGCCTTGTATCTGCAACATCCTCGACTTTTACAACATTAGGGTATGCTCAACCGAGTCGTGCGATCTCAAAAAAAGGCCCACATCACGTTTACTTTTTTCACACCCATAACGCAAAGACCAGAAAGAGTGAAACGACAATAACAATGCTTATAAGCACCGGTGTCCCCGTGGGCATCAGGTTCACCTCCTCGGGTTTTACCTCCTCATCGAATGTTTCCTCACTGTAATGACGGTCCCCTCTTTCCATTTTTTTTAAATAGTATTGCAGCGGCAAGCTCAGGGGCCGTTTGCTCACCCGGCCGACCCACTTTGGAATCGAGTAAGCGAATATGTCGGCGCAGACCTCGTTAAGCCTGTTCAACACTCTGTCGGTCACGTTGTAGAAAAGCCTTGCCCCCAGACGATAAAACCAGTCCGTATCCAAATTGATCGCCCTCATCTCTGCCGGATAATATCCAGACAGAATCAGAAGCGTGAAGGCCAAGGCGCCAAACATCAGTAGTTGCAGCTGGCCTACCACGTGGGCCCCGGTATAAGGGACATAATCGACCGGATACGGGAGAATGTCATAAAGCGGCCCAGGAACAACGGCGATCGCAATGCAGAAAAAGGCCGCAAGGCCCATGGCAAGCAGCATGTTCAGCGGCGGCTCTTTTGTTCTGATACCGGAGTCATGGCCGAAGAATGTAAAGAAAGGAACCTTGATGCCTGCATGATGAAATACACCGGCGGAGGCGAATTGCAGAATGAACCATACAAAAATCAGCTTGTCGTGCGAAGCAGCACTGATTATCATGGACTTGCTCACAAACCCGCTAAACAAAGGAAACGCTGAAATGGAAGCCGCCCCTATCATGCAGAACAAACAGGTCAGCGGCATGGTTTTATATAAACCGCCCAGGTCCGTACACCTTATCTTCCCGGTCATGTGAAGAACGGATCCCGCCGCCATGAAAAGCAGTGCTTTATACAAAATATGACAGAAGGCATGGGAAACCGTGCCGTTGATGGCCAATTGTGTTCCTATGCCGATTCCGCACATCATGAATCCGACCTGGTTAATGAGGCTGTAAGCCAGCACGCGCCTAACGTCGTTCTCAAGAACTGCATAAAAGATCGGTATCGCAGTCATGAGGGCCCCCACGTAGATCAGAAGACCCGTGCCGGGGAAGGTCCTGGCCATAAGATACACTGCACTCTTTGTGGTAAGAGCACTCAAAAAAACGGCTCCCGTAACGGTTGCTTCAGGATAAGCGTCCTGGAGCCATGGGTGCAAAGGAGGAATAGCGGCATTGAGCGCGATACCTATGAAGATGAGCCAAGATGCCGTTCCATCCAATCCTATATAATCAAACCGTGCCGTACCTGTGTTCTGTATATAGAGCATTATGCCGGCCAAAAGGCACAGACCTCCGAACAAATGAACCAAGACGTATCGATACGCCGCATTTGTCGATGACTCTGTTTTACGGGCCAGGATAAGAAATGTTGAAAACACCGCCATTATCTCCCAGAAGATATATAAGGTAACTAAATCCCCGGAGAAAGTAACACCAAGAGCGCCGCCGGCGTACATAAATGCGGAAAAATGTTGTAGGTCATCTTTCACCTTAAGAGCAAAAAGAACTCCTATGAAGGATATTAAGATGAAAATATAGCCAAAGACGGTGCTGAGTTTGTCGACTCTGCCAAAGATGAGATCGTAATTAAACGCATGGACCACCCAATGTTCTCCCGGAGGCATCTTGACTAGAGTGAAAAAAGCGACCACGGGCAAAAACAACATGAATGCGGACTTGAACCTGCCCTTTATCAACGGGATGAAAAGGGACCCGACAATAAATATCAGTGCTGGAGGCATCAAGTTAGTCATAATATCTCTCATCCCTCTTAATAATCAGGCGAAGCAGCTTTGCTATAAAAATCAGGAGGACACAGGAGACGTATCCGTACGCAGCAAAGAAGCCGCCGGCTTTTTCCCACGGAAACGCTGCATGTTTATGAACAAAGAAGTCCAAAATGAGGAGCACAATGAGAGAGGTATAAAAAACGGCTAGGAGCCTTTTTACGTTCCGTGGCTTATCAAAAAATGTCAGTTCTTTCTTCACACCAACCCCCGTTTCACAAAATGCTGCTTAAGAAAATGCCGCCAAGATACAAAACGGCCACAATACTCACGATGTAGAAGACCGGCCTATATCCCGGTGCGGGCTCATGAGAAAGAATAACCTTCTCTTCATTTTGATTTTCATTCATTTACCTAACCTCCCAATATCTCCTTTACGGCCAGATCGGCCAACCTGAAGAAAGGTTCGGGATAGAAGAAAAGGGCAATCGAACAGGCAGCGGTTACCACAATCGGGACCACACACCAGCTGGGCGCTTCCCTTATTTTATTGCCGAACAGGGCATCTTCATGTTTGCAAAAAAAGGCCCTGTAAACGACCGGAAAGAAGTATCCGGCGGTCAACAAAGAACTTGTGAGAAGTACCACCAGCATGGGCCACTGATTTGCCTCAAGTGTTCCCAACACCAGGTGCCATTTACTGATGAAGCCCCCGCAAGGGGGTAGGCCGATAATGCTGAGAGAACCAATGAAAAAGGCGGTCATGGTGATCGGCATGCGTTTGCCGATACCCACCATCTCACTGATGTTTTTTTTGCCCGTCGCCACAAAGATGGCACCGGCACAGAAAAAGAGGGTGATTTTTCCAAAGGCGTGCATCGCGATATGCGTCATGCCTCCCACCAGCGCACAGGGAGACAGAAGTGCCGCCCCCAATACGATGTAGGAGAGCTGCCCGATCGTTGAAAAGGCCAGTCTTCGTTTTAACCCGTCTTGAGATAGTGCGATGAGTGAGGCGACAATCGTTGTAAACGCCGCAAGGTAGCACACCACCATTCCTATGTTCAAAGTGGTTAACAGGTCGGTTCCGAACACACCGGTTATCACTCGAAAGACGCTAAACGCCCCAACCTTGACCACGGCGACGGCGTGAAGCAAGGCGCTGACGGGAGTAGGGGCGACCATCGCCGCAGGTAGCCAGGCGTGAAGGGGCATGATGGCCACCTTGGCAAATCCCAGGACCAACATCAAAAGTAACACCAGCATGAGGGTCTCTCCGCCGGTTCCTGCCAGAAACCCCTGCCTGGAAAACTCGAGATGGCCGGCCAAATTGTATGAAATCAGCATGGCGGGGAGAACCAACCCAACGGATGTTCCCACGATGTAAAGTAGATATTTTCGTCCTGAAACGCGCGCTTCGGTGTCTTGATGGTGTGTCACCAGCGGATACGTAGCGAAGGACAACATCTCATAAAACAAATAGAGAGTGAAAAGGTTGGCTGCGAAGGCGACGCCGACCGTAGCGGAAAGCGCAAGAGCAAAGAAGCAAAAATATCGGGTTTGGCTGTGCTCTTTGAGGCCCCGCATATAGCCGATTGAATAAGCGGATGTAACAATCCACAACGAGGAAGAAACCAATGCAAAGAGGAGTCCGAAACTATCCACACGAAAGGCAAGCCCCACATTCGGCAGTATTTCGACAACTTTGAAGACGAGTTTCTTTCCTTCCAATATGGCGGGTACCATTGACAGGATGATTGCCAGCTTGATGAATGCGGCCAGAAACGTCCAAGCTTCCCTCCAATTGATGTTTCTGCGAAAGGCGATAATAAAGATCGTAGCAACGAGAGAAACGGAAACTGCCAGCAAAGGTTTTACCGACGAAATGGTTTCCATGTTGATTCAAACTCCTATGACGGACCGAAGCATCTGGCGGACCTCGTGCTCACTGACGGGCTTGTGCAAAGAACCGAACGCGCCGAGATCCATTGCTTCTTTTACTTCTCGCCTTTTTCCGGTTTGCGGCAGGTAGACAACCTGCCACGCAGGTACTTCATTTAGAACCATTTGGAGATCCATAAGGCGGGGCCGGGAACAGACCGCCCCGTCTACAATAACGACGCCTTTTATGCTGCTGTCATGCGCTTTGACAAAATCGACGCAACTTTCATACAGCGTCAAAGATGAGCCGAAATGCTTTGAGATCCGTTTCATAATCCTTTCCAGACCTCTGTCCTGGGTAATAAGGCCGAGTTGGTAATCAACGAGTGAACTCATATGCTCGTAACCGAAAACAAGAAATCAATGGGCCTGTTTTAATCGAACGGGTTGAAAGGCGGACGCACCAGAGTTGTATAGTTGGGTAATCAAAGGTGATGCCACAAAGAATGGTGGGAAGAAAGAGGGGACGGGATGTTGCGTAAGCTATTGCTTATATTGATCTATTATAGACAAGGCATTATAGGGTGAGATAACAGAGAGATAAAAGAAGGAGGGGAGAAGTGTTCAATATCCAACCCCCTTTCGGCTTTTGCCCGTTTTCTAAAGGCAATAACAGTCACTTATGGTGGGTCAAAATCCGACCCGAAATCCGTCGATTGTTCACTTTTTTAACCGGAACCCTTCTTTGGCGATAGGACTTTTTCACATCGATATCCCGTGCTTTTTCATCTTGCTATACAAAGTCCCCCGGCTGATCTTCAAAAGCCGGGCGGCTTCATGCTTGTTTCCGTTACATTCCTGCAAGACCTTTTCGATTAGATGCTTTTCCGTGCCTGCCAGGGAATACTCCGGGTACGCCAGTTGCGTACGTATTTTATCCGGCAGCACCTCCGCCCTGATTCGATCTCCGGAGGCCAACATCACGCATCGGGCGACCGTATTCTGAAGCTCTCGAACATTGCCGGGCCAATCGTAGTCCATCATCAACCTCATGGCCTCTTTTTCAAACCCGGCCATCTGTTTGCCTTCCACAAGACAATAGGTCCTCAAAAAATGATCCGCCAATAACGGGATGTCCCCGACTCGTTCCCGGAGGGGAGGCATTCTTATCGGCAAGACGTTGAGACGATAGTAGAAGTCCTCTCGTAAACGGCCCGCCTTCATTTCCTTTTCCATGTTCTTGTTCGTGGCCGCGATCACCCGGACGTTAACTTCGACGAGGCGCTCTCCGCCGACCCGTTCAAAACTCCTGTCCTGGAGAAATCTCAACAAGAGTACCTGCGTTTCCAAGGGAAGGTCAGCGACCTCGTCCAGGAACAAGATCCCCCCTTGCGCTCTTTCCAGACGTCCTCGCTTTCGGCTGACGGCTCCCGTAAAGGCGCCTTTCTCGTGCCCGAAGATCTCTGAATGCACCAGGGTAGGAACAAAAGAAGAGCAATGGGCCACCACAAAGGGCGTGCGCTTGTATTTTCCCGCCTGGTGGATGGCTCGGGCAGCCAACTCCTTTCCGGTGCCGCTCTCTCCCGTAATGAGCACCGTTCCGCTCGAATCCGCCACGGATTGGATCATCCGGTAAATATGCTGCATTTGTTTGCTGCGACCGACAAGTCCCTTGAATTTGTCCGGACCGGTTAGCTGGCTCCGAAATGCTTCTTCTCGAACTTCCTTGGAGATCTGATAACGGATAACCCCGGAAATCTGCCGGATCAAGGTTTCCACGAAGACCAAATCCGCTTCCATGTTGGCCCCGACATCGGTCGATGTCAGCATAAAGATCCCGTGAGTCTGGCTTTCTATTTCAATGGGGACGGCAATCCATGTGGGGAATCCTTGGGCCAGTTGCCGGATGACTTGCGGGGCATCCGCCCCGCGGACTCCGGAACACAATGGTCCCAGTTCGCCTCGGCCCAAAACCTTCAAAAGCGTTTCCGCCAATCCCAAGCGGTCGAGTCTGCGTTTGGCTCGGTCGTAACATGTGGTTTGGATATCCTCTTGTCGAGGCCTGGGAAAGAAAAAACGGTCCCGCTGGGGGGCGAGCAGAAACATCCACGTCTGGAAACCCGGATACAGATCTCCGATCATGTCTTGAAGCACTCGGCACATGCCGTCCAGATTGTATTCTCGGGTCATGCTCAGAAGGACGGCATTGATGGCTTCCAGTTCTCTGTGCCGCTTTTCAAGTTCCGCTTCCGCCTGCTTTCTTTCCGAAATATCCTTGATGTGTTCAATGACGCCCGTAAGGTTGCCTTCGGCATTTCTCAAGGGAAACGCCGACAATTCGATCCAGCGCGACCCTGCCGCCGAGGGGAAACGGACCACTTGACTGTGGGCCTGTCCGGTGTCGATCGCACGAACGGAGGGACACCACGGACACGGTGATTTACCAATTTGATAGGCTTCGTAACACTTCCGTCCGATCAAAGGCTCTTGAAGGGAAAACATCTTCTCGACCCAGGCATTTACTCGGACGATATTAAAGTCGCAATCGACGACGGTGACACCATCCTGAATGGCGTCAAACACACTCTGTAGGAAACGTCCATCGGCCCTCAATGCCCGCTCGGCATGCTTGCGTTCCGCAATCCGTTCCTCTTCAATCTGAAAGAGATCCCAAAAGAGTCGGGCTGAGACGTTTCCCATCAATCGGACATGAGGTGGCTTTGTTCGATATATTTCGTTGGCCAGGGAGGGATTTCCGGTTACCTCAATGATGAGATTCAAGCCGTCGAGTTCGTACAACTCGTGAAAGTCCCGGGTGGTAAAGATTCCTCGCCGCCGGGCATCAACATAACCGACGGCACGAGGATTGATATCCGCCACCCCGATAAGCCTCATGGGAAGCTGGCTCAATCGTTCCGCGCAGATCATATCCATAATGGCCTTGCACCCCGGCCCGCCACCGACAATAGCGACATTTAAGACTTTACTGGTCGCCATCTGGATCGCTCCTGTCCTTAAGAAAAACGCCCCGGTCGTGGTTGATACATTCCTTGACGCTAAAAGACCCTTAAGTGCCCGCAAACGGGGCAATTATGGTTTTGGGTACCGGGGAGAGACTATCTTGAACCTACCTATGTTACGTATCACGTTTTCGTCTAAAAACGCAATAGGTTGAGGTTGCCAAAAAGGTTGACGATCAAGGTTGCTGTGATATTGTGAATGCAAGGGATTTGGTGGCTGGAGGGTCACAAAGGCCCGACTGTAGGAGAGACCGTTTTGAAATTCAGCGAATTGGTAAGACTTCTTGAAAATAACGGATTTGATCTGGTCAAGGAGAAAGGATCCATCCGATATTACGGGAAGCCTGAGTGGCCTACATTGATTCGGGTTGACTACCATGGGACCAAGGAGGTGCCCAGCGGCACCTGCCACCATATTCTAAACCCCAGAGTTGCATAAAAGATATGGCAAAATATGTACAATACAAGTAATGGCCTACGTTTGCGGCCCCTATTGACGATTTCCTGGATCCAACTGTCGGTGGCATCCAGCA
>Ga0180435_10002280_pt1 | contig 19693 bp, 19 predicted proteins | sample SS_ome_3_FD_132467 | JGI IMG/M metagenome (GOLD analysis project Ga0180435, IMG submission 132467) | Hypersaline lake sediment archaeal communities from the Salton Sea, California, USA - SS_3_S_1 metaG | ecosystem: Environmental > Aquatic > Non-marine Saline and Alkaline > Hypersaline >...
ACAGCCGTACTACTTCTGGGTGCAGGGGTCGTCCTTTTGCGTGCAACCGGACGATTTTTGGGTTCGGTGTGCGGCTTTTTGCGTGCAGCGCTTGTTGGTGGCGTACTTCTTATCGCAGGGAGAAATCGGGCGGAAGATCGTGCGGTAACCCAACTTCTGAGTCGAACCGCAACCCTTCTGACTCGAGCCGCCGCACTTCTGGGTCGGGGCACACTTCTGGGTCGGCTCACAACCCTTTTGGCACGATGACTTCTGGCAGGAACCGCAGCCACCTTTGCCGCCGCGATGGAAGCAACGTGAACGTCTCTCGTGGCAGTAGTTGTCCCATAGGCCGTCGCAGCACGACGGTTGATAATTGCAGCAACCGTGCGACCAGCTCCAGGGATTACCGACCAAGCCACGATGCCCGCCGCCGCAGCAACCGTTGCCGTTGTGGCTGGGGACGTAGGTGTCGGCTTGGATGGGGGCTTTGTCTTCGATCAGCTCGTTCTGCACGATCGATTCACCGGCGCCGGAGGCCAATAGATACCGCACATCGGCGGCGTCCGCCGAGGCAGCCAAGCCAAACACAGACACGATCAGGGGGAGGTACGTCCGCTTCATTTCCTTGCTCCTTGTAAGCGTTGCCAAATCCAGACGGTTGCAATTCTGTTTCCGGAGGCTCGCCGCGCCGTTCGACGCAGTCGTTGGCCTCTTCCGAAACATGGCTCGCGTTTGGCAGTAGAGCAAACCTGACCGTTGCTTTTTTCCCATTTTCGCACGTCCAGGGTGGGAACGATTGTAGGGATTAGCGATCTAAGTCTCTGGCTCCATGCGATTTGCGGAAAACGCCGCTGTCGCGCCAGGGCGTTGTCTTTTTGCCACATTTCCCGTTGCTGGCGGATGCGAAGCCGGCGAACGGTGGGCGTGAGCCAGCTGTTGGCGGCGTGGACGGCGAAAAAAACTCGGAATTGAGCTTTGCTTCACGTCAAATTTCACGGGGGCTGTCGAACTCAATCGGCCTTCGGTACCATAAGGCGCATAACCGGAGCGAGAACCCACTTTGTCTGAAAGGGAGACACGAAGATGAGAAAATTAGGGCTGTTGATGGTGCTCTTCGCACTGTGCGGTTTCGTCGTTGGTTGCGGCGGCGAGGAGGCCAAAGACAAGAACAAAAAGGGCGACGGCGAAAAAAAGAAGACCGACACGCCGGAAAAGAAAGACGACACAGCCAAGCCGGATGACACGCCCAAAGGCGACGACACCACGAACGGCAAGACCGACGAGCCGCCGATCGACGATGGTTCGACCACGGATGACGGAACCACGACCGACGTGGGCACAACCGATCCGCCCACCGAAACAGCCGATGGTGAAAAACCCAAGTCGAGCCTCAAGTCGATCTTTGGCGCACTCAGAAAGGGCGCAGAAGACGGCATCAAGGGTGACGGTAACTAAGCTTTTTAGGGTCGGACAAGCGTGCAGTTGGTGGGCTTGCGGAAACCGCTGTCCTGTTGAACTGTGTGAGATGCAAACACCGTCGTGACTCGCTCGCGCCGGCCCACCAAGAACCGTTTCTTGGTCCCACTTTACGACTGTTCGAGAACGGCGCGACAAAACTATAGCGAACCGCCGCTTCGCAGGGGTGACGCTGCGTCTCGGCGGTTTTCTTATTGGCAGCGTGATGAACAAGCAATGAGGATGGCGGGGTGAGTAAGAAGATATCCGTGCTGGCGGTGATGGATCCGATCGAGGACATCAACCCCAGAAAAGACAGCACGCTGGCGATGCTGCTGGCGGCGCAGGCCCGAGGCTGGCAGATCGGCTGCGCCCAACTCGACGATATCTGGTTGCGCGATGGCGAGGCGACGGGCCGCGTGGCGGAATTGACGGTGCGCGACGACATGTCGAACTGGTTCGAGGCGGGACAGTCGCGGCAGGTCGCGTTGAGCGAGGTGGACGTGATCCTGATGCGCAAGGATCCGCCGTTCAATATGCAGTACATCTACGCCACCTATATTCTTGAAAGGGCGGCAGAGCAGGGGGCCCTCGTCGTCAACCGCCCGCAAAGCTTGCGCGACGCCAACGAAAAGGTCTTCACGGCCTGGTTCCCGCAATGCTGCCCGCCGACGATGATCAGCCGATCGCTCACGGACCTGACGGCATTCGTTGAAGACGGCGAGCAGACCGTCATCAAGCCGCTCGACCGCATGGGTGGCAAGTCGGTCTTTGTGACGCGCGCCGACGACGGCAACCACAACGTGATTCTCGAAACGCTCACACACGATGGCAATCGTTATGTGATTGCCCAGCGATACGTTCCGGAGATTACGACGACGGGCGACAAACGAATTCTGCTGATCGACGGCGAACCGATCCCGTACGCCCTGGCCCGCGTTCCCACCGGCGCCGATCACCGTGGCAACTTGGCGGTCGGTGCGCGCAGCGAAGCACGACCGCTGACCGATCGCGATTCGTGGATCTGTCAGCAGGTTGGTCCCGTGCTGAAAGAGAAGGGGATTCTTTTCGCGGGCATCGACGTGATTGGCGACTTCCTGACTGAGATCAACGTGACCAGCCCCACCTGCATCCGCGAACTCGACCAGGCCTTCGACCTCGACATCGCCGGGCAATTGATGGACGTGATTGCCTCGCGAATTGTCCGCTGAGACAAGTTCGAAGCGAGTGGGCGCCGCACTCAAACCGCGTATTCGATGAAAGCGGCCCGAGATGGTTAGTTCATTCAACGGCTCGACACGTTGCCGCAAAGCGCGCGGCTCGTCTTGGCGGTGAATTCTCCAATGAATAGCCACCTAACTTGCTGTCTGAATCGGCAATTGAAATGAGGATCGGAACGGCGTGCATCGCCAGACGAAAAAGGATTCAGCTAACTTGTCGGCTCCGTCCGGGAAACGTGTGAACAGTCGGTCGATATCGCGGTTTTCGTTGACGAGTCTCTATTATTTGTGAATCTCGCGCGAGGCAGCGTGAACGGGCGGTATCACAAACGGCACGTTTCTTTGCCAGATCAGTTCGAATGTGCAATGGCTCACGGTATGCCTCGCGCGGCCATCTCTCATCCAGAGGAGAACTGAGATGAAAAGTAGGATTACGGCGGCAGTATTGGGGATGTTGGTTGCGGTGATGTCGGTCCATGCGGAAGAACCTCCCCGAATGAAGATGACGACCGAACTCCCACCAGGGATTACCACGCCAGACAACATTAAAACCCGGCTGGGCGAGCTGAACTTCTTCGACGGTGTGCCTGACGACAAGACGGTCGAAAAAGTCTACAACTTCCTCGATTTTCAGCATGCCTACCAAGCCTATATGGCGGGCATCAAGATCGCCTCGATGGATGCGATCCGAAAAGGCATCCTGGAATTCGGGCCTGCCAACACGACGGCGGTGATCTTTGAAGATCTAATGGATTCCAAAGCGTTGTTCCTGACGGCAAACACGACCAGTGTGTACATGTTCTCGTGGTTGCAACTGGACGACGAACCGATGGTGATTGAGACTCCGCCCGACGTGCTGGGGATTATCGACGATCACTGGTTCAAATACGTCACCGACTTTGGGCGGCTTGGGCCGGACCAAGGCAAGGGTGGCAAGTTCTTGATCATCCCGCCGGGGTACGAAGGTGAGATTCCCGACGGTTATTACGTGGCTCGCACCAATACCTACGGCAATTGGGTGATCTGGCGCGGCTTCCAGGTGAACGGTTCCACGCAAACAGCAGTCGAAACCACCCAAAAGACCTTCCGCATGTATCCGTTGTCTCAAAAGGACAACCCGCCGAAGATGAAGTTCGTCAATGCCTCGGGCAAATCCGTCAACACGATCCATCGCATGGACTATCACATCTTCGAAGAGATCAACGAAGTGGTCCAAGCCGAACCGAGCGAAGGAGAGAGCCCCGAAATCCTGGGCGCCCTGGCTGCCATTGGCATCGAAAAAGGGAAAACGTTTGAGCCCGATGCTCGCATGAAGAAGATCCTGGCCGCTGCCGCCGCGGCGGGTGGGGTGTCTGTGAAGACAATCTTCGCCAAACCGCGTGACGAGATGTTTTACTTTTACCCCGGCGAGAGTTATTGGATGAATCCCTTCCCAGGTGGCGAGTACACGTGGGTTCGTAACGGCGCCACGTTGCTAGATGCGCGGGCCGGCTTTCACTTCTACGCAACGGGCGTTACTCCCGCCATGGCCAAGAAGATCGTTGGCAAGGGCTCGAAATACGCCTACACGTACCTCGACGCCGACGGGGATCCGTTGGATGGCAGTAAGACCTACAAAGTGCATGTGCCGCCCAACGTGCCTGCCAAAGATTTTTGGTCCTTCACGCTGTACGACAACCAAACCCGCTCGATGTTGCAGACCGACGAGCGTTTCCCAGGTATCGACAACAACAAGCCCGGCATGATCAAGAACTCGGACGGTTCGTATCACGTCTACTTTGGCCCCAGGGCGCCAAAGGGCCAGGAGAGCAATTGGGTGCAGACGGTTCCAGGCAAGGGATGGAACGTCATCTTCCGCCTCTACGGCCCGCTTGAGCCATGGTACGACAAGACCTGGCGGCCAGGGGACATTGAATTGGTGAACTGAGTTCGATTCACGCTCAACGCGGTGCGTTCACTTGCTCCCGTCCGCCGCCGAATAGGCGATCTCGCGCAACTCCTACTCCGCCGGTGGCGGGGGCAGGTCGAGGGGGTCGTCCTGTTTGTCGAGTACGGCGACGTAGTGTCGCAAAATGCCGTAGGTCGATTGGAACTCGGGGCGTTGCGTTAGGCTGGTGTACTTTGAATTGGCTCGCACCGACTCGAACCGCTTGAGGCTACGTTGCAACGCCTCGACGCTGGGATGTCCGCTGCCCGAGAAAACCTCGACCGGTAGGGCGAGGAAGGCCTTCCATTGGTCGTCGAGATGTTCGTACATTTCCGGCGCCATGTGGGCGAGTTGATGTCGCACGAGTTCTGCCTCGTCGGTGTTGGTGTCGGCCGTGGCGAGCAGGGTGGAGACCGGCGCGGCCTTCACGGGCGTCGTTGACGGTTGCCCGGTTGCCACAGGCTCGGTCGTGATAGTTTGCGGTGTTGAAGAGGCGACCACTTGTTGCACCAGGGCGACGGCGGCCTCAGGAACGGCGACCGGTTGCCCCGGCCCGGGGCTGCGGTAGTAGGCCGCGTTGGAGAAGTTGTCGACCGAGATCACCGAGCCGTCAAACGCCACGCCGGCGAACAGGCCTCGGCTGCGAGAATACGAGAGGATTTCGGCTTTCAGTTGAGCGTCGGTGGCCGCAGCCGCTTTACGTCCGACCGGTCCGGCCGCCACGGCGGCGTCGGCGCCGAGTGTCAACTTGCCGTTCATGATCCCATCCACGCTCTTCTTCGTGCGGAAGATAAGTATTACGTCCGTCGATTGCACGCCAATTTGCCAGCCAATGTTACCGCCAGTTAACGAGACGAATGCGGGCGCGTGCCAGTTGCCGTCGTCGGCTCGCACCAGCAACACACCCCGACCATGGCGGGCGCCAATCACGAAACTGCCTTTGATGACGCCAGGGATGATCGCAACGCCATGCGCGTTGGCCAACGTGCCCTGCGGAATCCCCGACAGACGAACGCTCATGATTTCATTGAATACGCCCGATGCCTGGCGGACCGTGTTGTCTTCTCGAGTTTGAGCCTGCACTTGCGTGGAGGAAAGCACCAGCGAACAGACGATGACGGCGAATACTACGTTGCGCAATGATCTCATCCTTGATTCCTTTTTAGTTGGAGCAACAACCAGGGTCATCCATAAGAAACCGGCCGCGCGGGGAGCGGTTCGGTGATGTGGGGATCTTATTAGCGATGTGGCAATTTGGTCAAGATCAACAGTTGGAGTCGGGTATCGCTAGCACACGTTTGATCCGTGTTGTTGGCGGTCCGGCAATCGGCTACTCTTCCGCGACATTTTCGTGGGTGACGTTAGCTTTCTGATTCGTTGAGGCTCTCTGCCATGTCACAGCCCGATTTGGTTGTTCTGGTTCACGGTACGTTCGCCGGCGCCGAGAGCGATGTTGGCGACAAGTGGTGGCAGCGCGAAAGTGAGTGCTGGAACTCGTTGAGAGCTCGTCTGCCTGAGGGTGTCGAGTTGCCGGACGACCGCCGGCTGTTTCGTTGGTCGGGCGAGAACAGTGAGCGGGAGCGTGTCAAAGCGAGTTACGAACTGCTTGAGCACTTGCAGGAGTTGGAGGCGGATGGACTGAAGTACCACTTGGTGGGGCACAGTCACGGTGGGTCTGTGATTTGGGGTGCGTTGCGACTGGCGACGCTGCAGAACATCGCTCTGCCTGGACTCGCAAGTTGGGCGACGGTCGGTACGCCGTTTCTGCATTTGCGTTCAAGGAATGCGTTCAGCGCCGCCAACATTCTCAACAGCGCCGTAGCCTTGGTCTTTTTGGTCGCGGGCTTTCGTCGCCTGTGCAAATTCCTTTACACGCTCGGGCGAGCAATCGTCGACTCCGAATACGGTGTTGATGTATGGAACTTCAAAACAGGGCAAGGGCAACCGTTCCTGGAATACGTCTTCCTCACGCCCGAGGGTTGGTTGTTGTTGGGGCTCACGTTGGGAGCGATCTTTCTCTTTTTGCAGTTGGGAGGCCTGTTTCTGGGGCCGGTTGTCGAAGCTCGAAGAATGCAGCGGGAAGCCCGCCTCGAAGAACGGGCCATGGCGTTGTTTGGAGATCGTTGGTTGGGGCTTTGGTCACCCGACGACGAGGCGATTTTGGGGCTGAGAGCCACAGTGAATCTGAGCTTGTCGTTCGTCGGGCGAATTACACGTCGCGATCGCGTCTTCTTCAGCGATCGGTTCAATATCCTTTCCGGTGTCTATCACTGGACGGTAGCGCCCACGTTCAACTGGCTGTTGCGACCTTATCTTGATCGTGCGGTGGCTTCGTACGTGAAAAAGTCGGCACAGGGGAACAACCGACCGGCCGCCGATGTGGTCGACGTTTCGGTGGCGCCGCTCTCCGGCGACGATTTGGCAACCGCTCCATCGATTCCGGACGTCTTGAATCGCAAGATCGTCGATCGCGCCAATCAACACGCGACGAATCTGGTGCCACAATTGCGCACATTGTTGGGGGAGGCGTCCTTCGTCAACGGCATGACTGCGCTCGGTTCATCGTTCTCAGGCAAGGAGCTTGTGCATACGTCGTACTTTGACCACGACGAGGTGTTGGAACTGCTCGCGATGCACATTGCAAAGCTCAAGGCAGACGACGAATTCCTTTGGCGGCGGTTGGCGACGCATCCCGATTTATTGCACTGGCTACGCGGCTTCCATGAACGCGCCGAGCAATCGGTTGCCACGATTTCTCTTTCCCGTCGTCAGCGCCGCGCCGCCGAAATCGAATCCCGAAAGGCCGCGTAACCGCCTGCTTTTTCTAGACTTGCGGCGATCGCCAAAAAAACCTACCGCGCTTGACCGATCGTGTCACACCATCGGCGATACTTCTTGTGGGCAGAGAAACCAAAGAAAACCCCCGCAAGATAAGGAATCGACCCATGGGTAAGTATTACGTGCGATCGGGACGGGTTCGTCTCGTAATCGATGCAGAGAGCGATCTCCACGCGGCCGTCAAAACGTTTCAGTGGTCGTGCGAGCGGCAGTCGAAGATCGACGCGAGTTCACCCGTCGACCATATCCGTCAAGCAGAAGAAGGCGGTTGGTTGTTGGACGACGAAGTGATTGTCAACGAGACCGGTTTCGAAAGCCCGCTGGGTAGCGTTTTCGACACGCGCGATGCCGTTGCCGTTTGGCAGGGTTGTGTCGATGCCGCCTGCGACGAAGTTGTTTGTTGACTCCAGCAACGTGCCCACGCGATGTGGGCAGCCGTAGCGGACGCGCCAAATGCATACAGAAAATTGGTGACTTGAGGCACCGACGAAGCGCTTTGGTTGGTTGCCTTACGGTTTGCTGGCAGCAGTGACAGCAAACGGAAAAAATGTTGAATAGTTTTGCGTGATTGACTCGCAATTTTAGTGAACAAGAACGTTCAATTGTCGGTCTGAATCTGCAGAAAGCGATTGAGATCAAGGAGGATGGAAGATGCTCGTCTTAAGTCGGAAATCTGGTCAAACGATTCATCTCGGTAACGACATCACGATCAAGGTGGTTCGTGTCAAAGGCAATCAGGTGCGGATCGGTGTGGAAGCGCCCCAGGAGGTCCGCGTGCGACGTGGCGAACTCCCGCCGCCGGTTGTCTTAGAGAACGATTTCGCTGCGGTCGGTGGCGCGTTCGAATGTGTCTTGCCGCGGTAACCCACGCGATCCTCGTCGTTGTTTGCGGTCGTTCCGCTTGACCAACTCACCAGAGCATGAGAGTATGCGTAAGAACGTGTTTTGAAATACAGGAGATGCGTCTTCCCTGTACGATGGACATTCCTGTCCGTCGATTTCACGGGGTTTTCGCGTTTTGCGACGGGTTGGAAAACCCATCGTACGGGATTTCAGCACACGATTTACGGGTGAGTTCGGGCAAAGGAAGTGAACCGAAACAGGACGAACGAAGCGTGCGTATCCTACTGCGTCAATTCAAACGGCTGACCATCGCCGCAGTCGGCAGCGCTGTATTGCTGGCCGGTGTGGTGATGGTGGTGACGCCCGGTCCGGCCCTTGTGGTCATCCCGACCGGCTTGGCGATCCTGGCCACCGAATTTCTCTGGGCTCGAAAACTGCTACAGCGTCTGCGCGAGACCGTGATTCCCGCCGGTTCGACAATCGCGAAGTGACCCACCCTGAGGTTTGCCATGAACCTCTTAAACGACTTGCCTGTCAATCTCTCTGATGAAGTGGTCCAGGCACTGGTCGATGTGCCGGGCGTGCGAATCGAGCGGATCGTCTCGCACGGGCAGGCCTCGCCCAACAATTTCTGGTACGATCAAGCACAGCATGAATGGGTGGTTGTGCTCACCGGTGCAGCCCGACTGCTGTTCGAGGGCGATGCCGAACCGCTTGATATGAATCCGGGGGATTTCGTCAATATTCCGGCCCATCGGCGTCATCGAGTCGAGTGGACGACGCCCGACGAACCGACCATTTGGCTGGCGGTTCACTATGGTAAAACGGAAGACGTTTGACGGGATGAACAAGATCGACCGGCTGAATTGTGGAAGGTGATGTAGCTGTGCTCGCCAGCGTTTGGGAAGCGGTTGCGGATCGCCAACGTTTGATCACTCGTCCTGCCATCCCGTCTATCCTGTTCATCCCGTCAAGAAGAGTTCAATGCGCAAGATCAAAGGAGATCGGTTGTTCGTGAATCTGGGGGCCTCCCAGGTTCGTAGGCGGCTGCGCGGGTTTGGGCACGGTGTCCGCAAGGTCGAGAGCGCCGGTCGCAATCAGGCGGTGATTGTTCACACGGCCACGGGCGACCATCTGCGAGAACTCGAGTCGTTGTTTGCCCAAGTGCCGCAAAGCGCATCGGCCGACGAGTTGGATGTGCCGGTCGAGAATATTCGCAATCTGGGGACGACGAGCGCTGCATGGTTGAGCGAGATCAACGTTCACACAAAGTTCGATCTTGAGCAGCTTGGCGCGGCGCTGGCGTTTCGTCTCGTGCGTCAGCGACAACCGAAGGTGAGTTCGAACCTGCTTTGGGCGATGGCAGCCGGTTTGGAAGACCGCGACTGGCGGAGTCTAACAAAGCGCGAAAAGGAATCGCTGCTGGCGGAAGTTGAAGAAGAGTGAGACGCCAAGATGCATCGCCGGTCGATGCCATTTCGGCTAAACCGCAAGCGGCTATTCCCTCTGCTCCTCGGCCTCTTTGCCCCTCGCCCCCTCATCCCCTTTCTCGGCTCGCCCCAAGAACATCATCTGTTGCCAGGGGAGTTCGTCAAACTCGCGGACGAGTTTGAATCCATTGGGCGACAGTTCTTTGAGAATCTGCTTCTTACTCATTTTGTGCAACGGTTTGATCGGTACGCGAGGATCTTCTGCGCGGAACTCGACGAGCACGAGTTGGCCCTCCGGTTTGAGCGACTTGAGCATCGCTGCCAGCATGTGCTCGGGATGTGAGAATTCGTGGTAGACGTCGACGCAGAGAATCAGGTCGACCTCGCCGGATGGTAGTCGCGGGTCGGCGACGCTGCCGAAGATGGTTTCGATATTCTTGAGCTTCGCCTTCTTCGCCCGATGGCTGAGCATGTGCAGCATCTCCTGCTGGATGTCGACGGCCAACACCTTGCCCGTCTCGCCTATCTGTTTGGCCAATCGCAGAGAGTAAAATCCGTTGCCGCAGCCCATGTCGCACACGGTCATGCCCGGTTTCACGCCGAGGTTTTCGAGCATGGTCGTGCAATCTTCTTCACGCTCGCGCGACTCGCGGACCAGCCAGGGCGCGCCGCGGTAGTGCATTGTTTGAGCGATCGCCCGGCCCTTGTACTCGGTGAGCGCGGGCGGGATCGCGCGGGTCGTGGCAGGCTCTTCAGCGTGTGAGTGGGAGGCGAGAAGCAGAGCGGTGAAGGCAAACGTGGTTCGGAGAGCCAAAGGTGCGCACAATCGCATAGTTCGCTTTTCCAACTGGACGGGAGTGTTCGTTTAAGGGCAAGCCGGAGGCGACCGCGTCTCGTCGGACCACCGACACCCGCGCTCGACGTCATGCCATGGCGCGGATTGAGACCCAGTCTTCACCGCCAAGCGTCGAAGTTTGTGCGTGAGGGTGACCGAAAACCTATCCGATTTCCGTAGTACCATTTAACGGCGGCCTGCGACAGAACAGTGTTAGCGACAGCCATTGGCAGCTTGTTTCGTAGCGTCCTGGCCACGAACGTCGATGAAAACGACGGGGAGACATATACCATTTTCGAGCAAAAACAGGCGAGAAGATGGTATGCCGTGCAGCCGAGATCCCCGCTTCATAAGAGCTTGTTTTTCGCGTTCTTGACGTTTCCGTTGCCTCCGCAAACGTCGCCGAAGTCGTCTTGGCGACCTTCCCGTAGCTGCGGGTCGTCTGCAACCGCTTTGTTCATAGGGACTTCGGCCAGATTGATGGCATGAAAGCTGCCCCGGCGACGCTCTTGATGATCGGGCGTGCTTGGAATGCCAAACCGAACGACTCAGTAAACGCGGATCGTCGACCGCGCCACGAACGAAAACATATTTTTCTCCGAATCCTTCAAATCCGCTAATTTCGTGTATATACTCAAGGGGATTGAAGTGTCGAGTTGTGCCGCTTGAAGAAGCGACCCGCGCGGGAAAACGGGCGTCAGAAGCCTTTTCCCGAAACGGCCCAGGGGTGCTTGGCAGAATAGGTTTTCCTGACACCTTTTTCCGCCTCCGAGAGCGGTTGCGGTTTGGAATGAATGATAATGGTGGTTGCTTGATTTGGCGATCACTAACGTTGCTGTCGATGAATGGTCTTCTGACTGGAGCAAAACCATGATACTGAGAGCCATATTCACTTGCGTCTTGAGTCTTGCCGTTTGCGTTGGCGCAACACAGGGTGCTATCGTTGGACTTGAAGCCGAAAGCGGAACAATAACCGATGGAAGTCCCTCTGGCGCAACGTTTAACACGATTGTCGACACAGGTGATCCCGGGCCTTTGGGTGACAAGTACATCATCAATTCTCAGAACTCAACGACTGGGCCTAACGCCAACGATCCAATGGCCAGTTATTCAGTTAACATACCGTCGGCCGGTACCTACTACCTTTATGTAAAGGTGTGGGTGCCAAGTACCGGTTCTGCATCACACGATAGCATTTATTATCCCAGCGAATTCGGTGCCAGCCCCACCTTCAGCAAAGCAAACAATCTGCAGAACGGAGAAACCGACACTTATGTATGGGCAAACATTAGCTCCGGTGGTTTCGTAGGATATGACGGGAACATTGAGTACGCCATTAGTGCGCCTGGTGCTTACACGGTCGGCGCTGGTCTTCAGACGTTTAGCATTCTTGGTCGGGAAGATCCGCGTATCGACGCGATTGCATTCAGTACAGACAATTGGGGTGAGAACGACACTGACAAGATTGCGGTTCTCGATGCAGCCGTTGTTCCCGAGCCCGCTTCCTTTGGACTGCTGGGACTCGGTGGTTTGCTGTTGATCGCCCGTCGACGTCGTCGTTAGCCACGGATTCGATTACCGATTAGTCACAGCCCGAAGTGTCTCTGAGGAATCCCCCCTTCCTCGCTGATGCTTCGGGTTGTTCTTTGCGCGAACGGTCAAGCCGACCCCTCGCGTTCCGTTCGACTCGCTGACCGGCACAACCGATCCGATTCCTACAAACGCATCTGCGTTCACCCCTCGCTTCACATTTCGGGCGACGTGTTCGTCCAATCTCCGACGGCGTAATTACCATAAAACGGTAACTTCTCTACCATTTTGACTTACACCGGTGAGATTGCATTATGGTTCCCGGCCTTCGTCGCTTGTCGTGTGTCGTCACGGCCCGTTGGTTCTTTGCTCTTGTCGTCGTCTGCCTTGCTGCGTCAGTAACCAACGCTGATACCGTTCGGTTCCTGCCTGGCAATGTCGAGTCTTTCCAGGCTCGGTTGGATCTGATGGCCGCTGCTGAGCGGCGCCTTGATGTCGTCTACTTCTGGGTCGATCAAGACACAATCGCCCGTCAGTTCGTGGAAACGATGCGACAGGCTGCCGAGCGGGGCGTGCAAGTTCGGTTCGTGGTCGACGATATGCACAATAAGATGTCGGCGGCTCAGCAGGTCGACTTGTTGCTGGCGGGTGTCGAGATTCGCGTGTTTCATCCCCGCGGCGGCGGGCTACGGACGCTGTTGCACCGGATGCATGACAAGTTCCTTGCGGCCGACCAAAGACGAATGATTGTCGGCAGCCGCAACATCGAAGATGGGTACTACGGCGCCTCGTCGCCGTGCCACAGCTACGTCGACATCGATTGCCTCGTCGAAGGCGCCATCGTCGCCGACGCCTGTTGCTACTTCGAACAACTCTGGGAGAGCTGCCATATCGTGCCGCTGCGGGCCTGCAAGGGAACGGTCGTCGACGACTGCCCGCTACCCAAGCATGGCGGTGTGGCCCAGGAATTCCCGTGGTTGGAAGGTTGTCTTGGCAAACTCGGCAGCCCCACCTTCGAGATCGAAAGCAAATGCCTCGACTTCGTCCACGACTACTCAGGCTCGAAAACACGCGGCTGCGGCATCGCCCCCGACTTGTATCGCGTGCTCGATTCGGCCCAGCATTCGATCGTCTTGGTCACGCCCTATTTCCTGCCAGCAAATGAACTGGGGCATGTCATTCGGCGAGCGCTCGACCGCGGCGTGCACGTGTGCGTTTTGACGAATTCGATGCAGAGCACGAATCGACCGATCCAGTACGCCGGCCTTCTGAACGTGAGTAAGCGCTACACCCGCAAGGGGCTCGATGTTTGGGAGTTCAGCGGCCCTGAGACGTTGCACGCGAAGGCGTTCGTGGTTGACGGTTGCATCGCGGGCATCACCAGTTTCAACTTCAACCGTCGCTCGGCGATGACGGACACCGAGGTCGGTTTGGTGATCTACGACCCGGCCGCCGCCCAACATTTGGAGGCGACGCTCTGGTGCTTGTTCCAGAAGAGTTCGCCGCATGTGCCGGCTGGTTTGGGAGGTCGACTCGCCTATCGTCGTGGCGCCAAGGTTCGCGGCGAAACGCCGACCCGTCCCCCGAGTCGTTTACCCCGCACCAATAAGGGAGAACGTGTCGGTGTCGTCCGTGTTCGCGCCCTGCGTGCCGGCGCCCGACTCATCCCGCGGCAGTTGTAAGGTGTCAATTGCTACTTCCGCGATGACTCAGCCCGCCCATTGCCTGCTCGCTCGATTGCTTCGATTCAGCTATCTTGTAGCGATCGTTCTGTAACAACAGTAGCGCGCATCCGGTTGAGCGATTTGAAAGGGCTGGCATGAGCCAACGAGCTTTGCTTTTGGGAATGTTGTTGGTGGGAAGTCTTGTCGGTCCGCTCTGCGCCTTGGACTATCCGGCGCCTGCCGACGGCGAAACGTGGGTCTCGGCGAGTCAGCAGCGGTTGACGGTGAGCACGTCCGTGCTACACGCTGAGTGGATTCGTGAAGAGGACGGGATTGTGGCGGTATCGCTGCAAAACAAGTACACCGATCAGTTGGTGCGTTTGAACACCGGTTGCATGCCCCGAATCGTCTTAGAGGGCGATCGCACCATCGATCTGGCGGCGATCCTGTCGACTGCCGAAGTGGCTGCTAAGGACGGCACGCTCTCGATCCGCGCGAAGGATGATATCTCGGGTTTGGCAATTCATTGGTCGGTTGCGGCAGATGGCACCGGTCATTGCCTCCTTCAGACGCTTGAACTGACCGCGACGAAGGACACAACGATTGAGGAGTTAGTCTTCGTCGACGCCGCGATCAACGGCGCAAAGCAAGTGGGACAGGTTGACGGTTCAGTCGTGGTTTGCGGCGACATCTTTTTGGCCGTCGAACACCCGTTGGCCAGGAACATCGTGAGCGATGACTACCGCGTGCGCTGTGCCTTGCCGCGCGGCAACGTGCTGCCCGCGGGTAAGACCTGGGAGTTCTCGTCGGTAATCGGCGTCGTCGAACCGGGGCAATTGCGGCGCGGGTTTCTGGCGTACCTGGAGCAACGTCGGGCACAACCCTATCGGCCGTTTCTGCACTACAACAACTGGTACGACGTCGTTCTCGCCCGTTCCACGCAACGGGTCACCGAGCCCGAGTGTTTGCAGAAGATCGAGTTCTTCGGGCGTGAACTCGTCGAAAAACGCGGCGTGAAGTTGGACGCCTTCGTTTGGGACGATGGTTGGGACGATTTCAATTCGTTGTGGGGGTTTCATCCCGGTTTTCCGAACGGTTTGAAGAAACTCAACTGGGAAGCGGCGAAGTTCAAGGCCGCGCAAGGCGTGTGGATGTCGCCCTGGGGCGGTTACGCGTCGGCCAAGGAGAAACGTATCGCCTTCGGTCGGCCAAAAGGATACGAAACCAACGCCGGCGGTTTCTCGATGGCAGGTGAGAAGTACCAAGCCGCCTTTCGCGATGTCTGTCTCAACATGATGCGCGAACAGGGCGTCGTCTTCTTCAAGTTCGATGGGATGGGCGGCGGCAACGAAACGACCGGCCCCCGGGCGGAAATGGCCGACGACGTCGACGCGGTGCTCGAGTTGACGAAGACGCTCCGCGAGGAAAATCCCAAGGTCTTTATCAGCGCGACCATCGGCACCTGGGCCAGCCCGTTTTGGACGCTCTATGCCGACTCGATCTGGCGGCAGGGGGGCGATACGGGTTATCACGGCGGGGGAAATACCCGGCAGCAGTGGATCACTTACCGCGACATGTATTGTTACGCGCGGATCGTTCAGCGCGGCCCGCTCTACCCGCTCAACTCCCTCATGCTCCATGGGCCTACCATCAGCGACCGCCGCAGCCCCGCAAAAATGGTCCGCGATGAGAAGTCGGTCGCCGACGAAATCTGGTCGTTCTTTGGTTCCGGCACGAATCTGCAAGAGTTGTATATTACGCCGCGTGTGTTGACGCCGAAGATGTGGGACGAGCTAGCGGCCGCCGCGAGGTGGTCGCGAGCCAACAGCGATGTGCTGGTCGATACCCATTGGATCGGTGGGAATCCTGGCAACGGCGAGATCTACGGTTGGGCCTCCTGGCAACCGGGAAAAGCGATCGTCACGCTCCGAAACCCGTCCGCAAAACCGGCAAGGTTCGCGTTGGATTTGGTGCGCGATCTCGAATTGCCCGCTCGATTCCAAAGTGGCTACCAGCTTTCATCGCCGCGATCGAAACAAAGGGCCGCGCCGAAAACGATCGACTCGAAAGAGCCCTTGTATATCGAGATGCAGTCGTGGGAAGTCCTGGTTTTCGAAGCAATGGCAGTATCGGAAGTGGACTCGAATGAGAAGGAGAAAGCGTGGCCCGCCACGGGGCGGTAGTCATTCGTTCTCGTTGATACCCGAGGGAAACAGCGGCCTGCGCAGGTTCGTGCTTTGGTCGAACCTGAGTGCAGTGTTTTTTGTCATGGAATTGTTGGGGGATTTCGCGCATAGCCGTCTTGACCGATGCGGCATCGATTTGCGTTAATCAGAGACGTGAAACGACGGCCACCGAGTCGATTGGGAACGCCCCGCCGGTCACCCCTTAAGCGCCCATAGCTCAGCTGGATAGAGCAACGGACTTCTAATCCGTAGGTCGGAGGTTCGAATCCTCCTGGGCGTGTTTGTTAACTCGAACGCAGCTAAGAAGTTAGCGATTGAAGCTCCTCGGCCACCAACCGAGGAGCTTTTGAATTCCCCCCACTAATCCCCCCACTAATTCAGACTTGTTGCATTCGGACCGGTTCAGACAAAGCCCACTACGACGAACACCCGTCTATTGTCTTCGCCAGAAACCGTTTCTTTTCGATGTCCGGCGATGTTGCTCAGTCGATGCTGGTGGCATTCAGTATCGATAACGATGACCGCTTCCCGTTTACCGGACGCAAGATGAGCAGAATCAAGAGTGGAGAGAGAGATCGACCACGTGTGTATAGGTCGCCTTACCAATTCCGATTGAATAGTCTTTGTTGTAGGTCTTGGACGGAATGTAAACGAGGGAGGAATTCGGGTGCTGACGGTGAAGTTGAAAAAGGGGGATAGCTGTCGTCTTGGGGCCGAGTGAAGCCATTAACACATTGGAGTCGTCGAAAAGACCCTGCGTCTTGGACTGCAGTTCGACGAGGCCGAGATCTAACGCACAAGCATCAAACGCGAAGTCCGACAGATTGAGAATCTCAGCATCTGGAAAATCAGATCTCTTGATCGGTTGTTTCCGAGGGTCATTCGTAGTGGAGCCGCTGTGATATCCAAGCACCACCTGTGTTGGTTCATACACTTGAATGAGTTGGCGTACTCGCTGTTCCTCGTAGCCGGAAACAACAAACAACTTGGTCGGAACGCCCAAAGAAAGCTCGCCGCCCAACTTGTAAACGATCCGTGCTTCTCCATGATCTTTGGTGAGCCAATCGCCGTATTTCCGCGGTGGATAATAGACGCAAGAGATGGCAAGTGAACGGGATTCCAGTACCCATAGGATGATCCAAATCACTTCGCGTGGCATCGTAGAGATGTTCAAGAGGACATCGTCCGACTTTATCTTCTGTAAAGCACCGCATATTGCGTGCCAACTCTGTTTCGGATCGTCAAGTCGAAGTTCCACATCCACGCACTTATGTCGCTTGTTTGCTTCTTCTCGGATGTTTGACGTCCATCCATCATGCTCTGCTGACCAAAACATCAAAATCTTCTCGACTTCACCATGACCTAGGTCACGGTCATAGCCCAGAAGAAACCGATCTTCCCAACTGGCCATCGTTATTATTGTCTTACCCATTTCCGAAAAGCTCCTTCTGTTTATCCTTTTCCTCCTTCGACGCATTCCGCTTTGCGATCTCCGTCATCGGAATCGGTTTGTTTTCAAAAGCGGCACGCCATAACTTCTCAGCTAGAATGGAAACAACAGAGTGCTGCCCACACGGATCAAGCGATCTGACAGGCCAGAGCATGCGATTGGGAACATAGTATGTCCGCCGACTCCCTTTCTCTTTGCCAGAGCTTTCGTAAGTATAGATGAGTTGCGCGCGTTGTCCGACACCGAGAAGCTCAACGACCTCGTCTGTGTGTTCAAAGGACTCTCCGGTAACGAAGAGCTTTATTGCGCGAGGTTCAGATTCATGTTTTTCGAGACGTTCCCGGAAGAGAACGGCGAGATGCTCTAGGAGCTTGCCTAGAGCAATCGCTTCGTTCTCAGAACAAGTTCCCGAAAGAGGAAGAGATCTAATCTGGTCCCACTTCTTCTGACTAAGCTCCAAGATAACTTCAGATTGGAGTGTGGGGCTTATGCTCTCACAGACTTGACCATCCGGGTGATCGGACAGAAACTTGTCATACATCCAGTAGCAGGGTTCGAGAAGATTGCGGATGATGCCAGTTGACAGTTCGACGAGCGTGTCAAATCCGGTGTATGCGATTGTTGGTGTATTCGCCTTGGCTGGCCGGTTTCTGAAGAAGTGAACCCGCCGGTATTTGTAAACGTGGTCATTAACGGCCTTTTGGTTATCTATGCCGTACTTCTCGATCGCTTCGGCTTTGACAGCTTCTCCAGCTTCTTCCAGGGCAACCAGGAAATCATCATGCACCGGAAAGAAATCTTCGGGATTGGAAACAACGTCACTTGTATCAAGCCTTCGAGATACGATCTCTCTTGCAAGTTTCCCGAAGTCTGACTGCTTGTTTTGATAGTCCCCCTCCATGTCAATTCGAGTGAAATCGTGCCCCTCAATGACCTGCCCGCCGGAAGATGTTCTGAGCCGAACTCCTCCCGTTTTTGTGCGAGCAATCTTGAAGCTGAACAGGGAATTATCTCGGTAAGCCAGCCAGGAGTTGGCTACCTCTGTTTGCGACTGAGTGAGATCCTGGACATCGTCCAGCATGATCGAAAAGTGTGTGTGTTGAAAAGCACGCGTCTTTCGCAGGGCCTCAAAAAAAGGAACAACGCCTGAAACAAAAGACATCGCATCACGATAGTCAAACTCAGCAGACCGATTCATCGCCCTCTGCGCTTCCCTCAACTGACTCTGGCACCAAATATCGATTGCGTCCCAGACACAATCCTCCATCGACAGGTCTGCGCCCCAGAGCAATTCAAGACGCTCCTGTACGCGCTTGAGTTCACCGGGTTTCAGGGTGATAGATGCTTCAAGAAACGTCTTGCATGTTGCAATGAGGATAGAAACGACCAAGAAGTGTTCGCCCAGCACGGAAACGAGAGAAGCTGATTCCAGCAAGTCATACTCGCGTCTGTGCATCAGTGGGGTATTGCATGGAACGTGTATGCACACCAGGGAAAGATCCAGTTCCTCATCGTCGATCTTACTTTTGAGGGTTTGAATTGGCAATGAATGATACCGAAGCGCCATCGACTTGCCGGAACCACGGTCGCCAACGAGTAGGATATTGCGTTTGGAGCGAATAAAACGAGTGTGGTTGTGGTTCTCCACATAGTATTGACAAACATCTGCGGCGTTGAGTTTGCTCGCTGCTTCATATTGAAATGGATTTCTTGGCGCTGACATGTCAATCCGCTTCCTATCGAAGGTCTTTGATGTCATTGATCACTTGGGATATCTGATACTCTTTAAATCGTTTGCCCAAATCAGTGGCCGGTGCCACTCCAACCGGCTCGATATCGTTCAGAAAAATTGGGGAGCGATCCCAGTCAACCGGGAGTTTGTCCTTGCTGAATTTGAACGATGCCTCGGTCTGTTTGAAACAGGAAAGCGGAGCGCAGTAATGTCGTGCCAGCTGCCGCTCCCAATTGAGCTTCAAGATTCGACCATAGGCCATTTTGAGGAGTTTTCGCAATTCGGTGTTGTTTGTGTCGTCCAAGTTAATGTCGTATGTAAGAACGATACGTCCGTTTCCACGGTCAATCCTGACGGTCGTTATGCTTGCATATTTATGGTAGATACGACTGTCACCATCGATTAGATTGTGCTCCAGCATGTAGCGATGGGTTCGTTGTGGACCTTCGGCTGTCTCATCTGCAAAACGTGTTATTGCTGCAACGTCACGCAAGTTGACGGACACACCAAATTCTCCGGTTTCGCGCGGGCTCACGTCCGCAAGCGTATCATCCGAGCCATCCGTCGCCTTTCCCGCATGCGCACCACCTGCTTGTATCAC
>Ga0180435_10002281_pt1 | contig 19684 bp, 17 predicted proteins | sample SS_ome_3_FD_132467 | JGI IMG/M metagenome (GOLD analysis project Ga0180435, IMG submission 132467) | Hypersaline lake sediment archaeal communities from the Salton Sea, California, USA - SS_3_S_1 metaG | ecosystem: Environmental > Aquatic > Non-marine Saline and Alkaline > Hypersaline >...
ATTCCCGGCACCTGCGCGCCGATTTTGTCTTTGCGTGGCCCGATGCTGAAGTGGCGGTGATGGGTCCGGAGGGTGCAGCCAACATTATCTTCAGGAAAGAGATTGCTGAGGCTGATGATCCTGATAAGGTAAGAAAGGAGAAGGTGGCGGAATACATTGAGAAATTTGCCAATCCCTATGTGGCGGCCGCGAAGGGCTTCATCGATTCAGTGATCGAGCCGAAAGAGACGCGCAGTGTACTGATGCATGCGCTGGAAGTGAGTGGTAACAAGGAGATCGGAATGCCGAAGAAAAAACACGGGATCCCGCCATTTTAAACCGATCGGTCATGACAAAGCAAAATACCAAAAACGTCACTGCTTCGGCAGCTGCCAAAAGGCAGGTGACGGACAGGTTCGTCGTTGAATTCAGGAAATACACCACGGAACTCAGTCAGAAATTCCTTGAGCGGAAACCCTGGGTGCCCATTGATGACAGCAAGGTGCTCTCGTTCATTCCGGGCACCATTACGAAAATTTACGTAAAGGAAGGGGATCATGTGGAGGAAGGCGCTCCCCTGATGATCCTGGAGGCCATGAAGATGAAGAATACCGTTTATGTGGAACGTCCGGGTAAGATACTGAAGATCAATGTCACGGAAGGGGAACGGGTTCCCAAATCCAAGGTGATATTCGAGTTTGACCTCGATTAGGCAGCAGCCGGCAGTGCGTCAGTTCACAGGTATCCTTCTCCCGGTTCACAGGTATCCTTCCCATATGATGTATTTGAATGGGATGCTTCCCGGTTCCGGCTGGTTGGCGAACAATCCGAAAACAGCGGATCCGCTGCCCGACATCGAGGCATAGATCGCTCCCGCATCACAGAGTTCTGATTTCAGCTCACCGATTTCCGGAAATTTCCGGAATATTGTTTTTTCAAAATCATTCGTGACCTGTTGTTGCCATTTTTCCATGGGCGATTCCAGGAGTGAATGTAACGGGGGGCGGTCTGCATCGGGTATGGCTTCGCGGTAGGCTGTTGCCGTGTCGATATGCAATTCAGGATACAGCAATACGAGGTAATGGCCCGACAACCGTACCGGTGTTTCTTTTAATACCTCTCCGCGACCTTCAGCCAGGGCCGGTTCATTTTTGATAAACAGGCTGCAGTCGCTGCCCAGTTCTGCTGCCATATCTTCCAGTTCCTGGATGGAGAATGGCTTGTCGCTGAGTTCGTTGAGTCCTTTGAGCACCGTTGCTGCGTTGGAGGATCCGCCGCCCAGTCCTGCCCCCGGGGGAATCCGTTTGTGGAGGTGGACACGTACGGGGGTATGGCTGTGTTCCCTGGAAAAAAGCTCCCACGCCCTGTAACAGAGGTTCTCCCTGGTGCTTCCCGGAACAGGTATTCCTGTTTGTGTCATTGTAAATCCTTCTGCTGCACCTGAGGAAGGGTTGATTTCCAGGATATCGCGGAATGGCAGCGGGTACATCAGCGTAGCTATTTCATGGAATCCGTCGCTGCGCTTTTTCAGGATCTGTAATCCCAGGTTGATCTTTGCAGGTGAAAAATGGATCACTCGTGACAGGGTTGATTTGTTTCTGCAGCCAAAATTACGCATTCGGAAAAGTATTTCATCGGAATCGCACTATTTTTTTACATCCCGGAAATATGTCAATATTCAGTCAGGCGCTTTACTGGCGGAGGGCTCTAAATAATATCAACATTTTATCAACTGAATTTTTCGGGTTCTGTGTACAAGTTCGGGAGATTTGGGTTTCCCGGGCTGACCATCTTTTCTACCTTTGAATTCCCAAAAACCAAGTTGATGGCAAAAACGCAGAATACGTCAGGAAAGAATGTAAGTCAGATTGCAGCGGACCACGGAAAGATCCCGCCGCAGGCCCTGGACCTTGAAGGGGCGGTGCTTGGAGCGATCATGCTCGAGCGGGATGCGATCCTTTCTGTAATCGACATTTTGAAACCGGAGTGTTTCTACCAGGAAGCGCATCAAAAGATCTATACTGCGGCACTGGATCTTTCGATCCGTGAAAAACCCATCGATTTGCTGACCATCACGGAGGAATTGCGCAAAAAGGAGCAGTTGGAAGTGGTGGGTGGGGCCACCTATATTTCGCAGCTGACCAGCAGGGTGGGTTCTGCCGCACACCTTGAATACCATGCACGCATTGTTGCCCAGAAGTACATCCAGCGTGAGCTGATCAGGGTATCGACAGAGATTCAGACAAAGTCGTACGACGAGACCATTGATGTGGATGACCTGCTCGATTTTTCGGAACGCGAGCTGTTGAACATTGCTGAAGGCAACATCAAAAAAGAGACTGTCAAGATCAATAAACTGATCCAGGATGCACTGCACCAGATCGAGGAGGCAGGGAAGCGCGATGACAGCCTGAGTGGGGTCCCTTCGGGGTTTTCGCAACTCGACCGGCTCACGTCGGGCTGGCAGCGTTCGGACCTGGTGATCATCGCAGCACGTCCCTCGATGGGAAAGACTGCCTTTGTTCTTTCCATGGCCAGGAACATGGCGGTGGACCATGAGCGACCCATCGCTTTTTTCTCTTTGGAAATGTCGTCGTTGCAGTTAGTGAACCGGTTGATTGTTGCAGAGACCCAGCTTCCTTCTGATAAAATACGGAACGGCAGACTGGAGAATTACCAGTGGGAGCAGCTGGAGTACAAGATCAAGGACCTGGAGCAGGCACCTATATATATTGACGATACACCTGCCATATCCATTTTCGAGTTTCGCGCCAAGTGCCGCAGGCTGAAACAAAAGTATGATGTGCAGGCGATCGTGATCGATTACCTGCAGTTGATGACCTCGGGCCAGACAGGAAGTATGGGCAGCCGTGAGCAGGAGGTGAGTTCCATCAGCCGGTCCCTGAAGAGTATCGCCAAGGAACTGAATGTGCCCATCCTGGCCCTTTCACAGCTCAACAGGAGCGTGGAGATGCGCTCGGGGAACAAGCGGCCCCAGCTTTCCGACCTTCGTGAATCGGGGGCCATTGAGCAGGACGCCGACCTGGTGATTTTCATTCACCGTCCGGAATATTACGGATTGGATGTGGACGATGAGGGCAACTCGCTCAAAGGGATTGCTGAGATCATTATGGCAAAACACAGGAACGGTCCCATAGGTGATGTGCAGCTGAAGTTTGCCCGTGAGTTTGCCAAGTTTTCCGACCTGGAGGATGCTGTGGATGTATTTGAAGATGAGAACGGAACGCCAACTGCAACGTTCAGGTCACGTATCAACAGCGACCTGGAGGACAATTCTGACCTGCTGAACAAGGACAACGGAGAGGTACCGTTCTAGTTAAAGGAGTGCGAAAAGCACCCTGATCAGAAAAAATGACTTGTTTGGTGTTTTGTCTGCAGGAAGGCTGGGGAACACGGTTGAGGCGGCGAAGGAACATTCAGAGGATTTTCTGAAGTTCGCTCATGTTGCTGATCGTGTATGTGGGCTTGGGGTCGGATTTCAGTCCGGCAGGATTGTACCATACCGTATCAATGCCATACTTTTTTGCCCCGATAATATCCACTTCGAAGTCGTCCCCGATCATCAGGCACTCCTTTTTTTTCCCGTGGACTGCAGAGACAGCCCAGTGAAAGATTTTCATATGTGGTTTGTTGACACCCAGCTCCTCTGAAGAGAATATCCTGACAAAATAGCTGTCAAGCCTGCTGTGTGCCATCTTCTGCTGCTGGGTGGAGAGGAAACCGTTGGTGAGGATATACATCCTGTACTGCCTGTCCTTCAGGTATTCCAGTGTTTCAATGGTATTGGGTGCCAGGATATTCAACTGTGGGATAATGTGCATGTAGTGCGCGCCTATCTCCATACACAATGGATGGTCATTGATCCCTTTTTCCCGCAGTGTCAGTTCGAATCTTCTGGTCCGCAAATCTTCTTTGGTGATCATGCCTTGCCTGTAGTCTTCCCAGAGAAGGTCATTGTGGTGGTTGTATATGCGAAGGAATTCCTCAGCAGATGTATATGACTGGTCCAGCTTGTAGGAATGAAAGATATCCGTCAGTGCCTTGGTGGAATTGGCATCATAATCCCACAGTGTGCGGTCCAGGTCGAAAAAGAGGTGTTGGTATGTCACAAAAAAAAGTTTCGGGCAAATGTAGGAAAAATAAACGGCCGGCTCAAAGTTGATGCCGGCCGTGAAATATATGTGGGATGATGTACTTTTTGAAGATTCAATGATCGGGTGTAAAACGCTTTTGTGTTGCCTGTGTTGCCGGGTCCCCCGGTTTCCAGGTGTGGGTGCTTATTTTGCAGCGGCATACAGCGGGATCATCATCCACGCTTCTGTCTCAAGGGACTGCTCAAGGCTGCTGTTTTCATACAGCGGCTGTGTCATCCAGTTTTCGGCAGTTACTTCGTTTTCGAAGTGGTTGTCCAGCGGGGTGGTCATCCACTCCTCGGTTACGATCTCACTTTCGAAATGATCTGCAAGAGGTGCAGTCATCCATGATTCCAACTCAATTGCACCCTCCATGTTGTTGGCGAAGGAAGTTGTCATCCAGCTTTCCACTTCGGGAGCTGCTTCTATTTCATTTGCAAGGGATGATGTCATCCAGCTTTCCACTTCGGGAGCTGCTTCTATTTCGCTTGCAAGGGAAGTTGTCATCCAGCTTTCCACTTCGGGAGCTGCTTCTATTTCATTTGCAAGGGATGCTGTCATCCAGCTTTCCACAGCGGGTACAGTTTCTATCTGCTCTGTGAGTGGTGTTTCCATCCACAATTCGGTTTCCAGTTCAGCTTCGTAGGCAACGTCGATGTTTTTTACGGTGAAGCTGGCGATCACTGCGCTGCTTTCCGAATTTTGCTGATTCCTGTCGAAAACGTTCAATACTGCATTGATCCTGAAGCTGTCCTTTTTCTCTTCTTCAGCAGTGGTGAAGTCGGCTGTAATTGCTACAAATTCCGTTGTGGCTTCTTTTTGGATGAATGACTGAATAAGTCTGGAAGCACCTTCTATGAGCATGCCCTGTCCGTAGCCCATGGTGAAGATCATCATCAGCATTGTCATCATGCTTGCTGTCTTAAATGTCCTGTTTGTTGCGATCATTGTTTTCATTGTTTCTTTTTTTTAGCGTTTGGCAGTTAATTAACATAAAGCGTGCCAAAAATCGTAAACAAATGAAAATGAAATAAATAGAGCGTTATAGTAAACAATATGGATTGGGCAGAAGCGAACGGTTGTGTAACAGTTGGTGTACGGAAACGTACAATTAAAGATAAATAGGTCTTTAATTATAAATCACGGATGGTTGTATGGATCACTTGCCCTGTATTATGATCACGAATTCCCCTTTGGGGGTGTGTTCTGAGAAGTGCCGTGACAGGGTTGCCAGGGTTCCGCGCAGGTTTTCTTCGTATATTTTTGTAAGTTCCCTGGAGATGGCGGCATTGCGTTCTTCTCCCAGGTGTGTTTTAAGGTCTTCCAGGGTTTTCAGCAGTTTGTATGGTGATTCGTAGAGCACCATTGTGCGGTGTTCTTCCTGTAATTCCAGCAGTTTTTTCTGTCGCCCCTTTTTAGGAGGCAAAAAGCCTTCAAAAACAAAGCGGTCGGCGGGCAGTCCGGAATTGACCAGTGCCGGGATAAATGCGGTGGCGCCGGGCAATGTTTCCACGTCGATGTTGTTCCGGATGCATTCGCGCACCAGCAGGAATCCGGGATCGGAAATTCCCGGAGTGCCGGCGTCTGTGACGAGCCCGATGACGGAGCCTGACAGCAGTTGATCGATCACTGTCTGCAGCGCCTTGTGCTCATTGAATTTATGGTGTGAGCGTATCGGTTTGCTGATCTCCAGGTGTTTGAGTAAAAACCCTGTCTTGCGGGTGTCTTCGGCCAGTACGAGGTCGACCTCTGACAGGATGCGTATTGCGCGGAGCGTGATATCTTCCAGGTTCCCGATGGGGGTTGGTATGAGGTACAGTTTTGACATTACCGGTTCAGGTATCTTCTTCGTGAAAGGCGTATGAGCAGTTTCACGCCATCGTGTTCCATCTGTTCGGGGAATGCGGATTGAATCACACTGTATGCTTCATCAAAACTATGCCTCGTATCGAGCTGTTGCACCAGGGTGTTGAAAGCTTCGTTGTCTCCGTCCATCAGTTCCCTGATAATCAGGAACCTGTCGTTGATCCCGACATTTCTTTTGATCGAGTCAATGGGTTCGCCGGTAAGTTTCGAGGAAAGATCAGATCCCGATCCGGGAGCAATTCTTTCATTGATGCTTTTGTCGGATGCAAATTTTTCTGCCAGTATGGAGGTTTTCTTTGGTTCTGCTTTTTTTTCCTGGATTGGTTCCGCTGTGGCTTCAGTATCCTTTAATTCTTTCGAAGGAGCCGGCGGCTGATCCTGCTGATCCTGCTGATCCTGCTGCGGTGGCGCAACCTGTGCGTTTCCCGGGGGTTCCGTGGCACCCTGTGTGGCAGTGGGCTGCTGCTGAGCTGAAGGTGGTTCCAGTCCCTGCTCAGAATCCTGGCCCTGCTCAGGACCCTGACCCTGCTCAGAACTCTGGTCCTGGCCAGAACCCTGGCCCTGGCCAGGACCCTGTCCCTGCTCAGGACACTGTCCCTGCTCAGGACCCTGTCCCTGCTCAGGACCCTGTCCCTGCTCAGGACCCTGGTCCTGTGCGGGCGCCTGTGTCTTTGACTGCTCCTGCACAGCTATGTGATCCGGTTTTGAAACCTGGGTTTCTGTCCGCACCTGCTGGTCCTGATGCGGAGACGCAACCTGTGTGTATTCCGGGGGTTCTGCGGAAGCTGCGGGGGCTGGCTTTCCGGCAGTTCCCTGTCCGGGCTGTGGCGCCTGCGAAGGAACAGAATACCTGGAAGCTTCGGCTGTTACACCGTCCATTTTCATGTCCCTGGAAATAAGCGATAACAAATCATAGACACGCCTGAGCCTGGACATGGCCAGGTCGATCTCGATCTGCGGCGGCGACGCATAATTATTCAGGTTTCGGACAAGTTTTTCTATATCTTGTATATCTTTAGTCAATATTTCAATGGTATGTTTGATTTCCATGATTCAATGATCTTTAAGCGTCATTTATGTAACGTTCAGTAACTGGTTTCATTGCCGGGTGCACGCGATAATTGTCATGTTTTCACATGAATATGCGGCAGCAAAGTTACAACAATAAGCAGTGGAGTTGAACAGGAGTTATTAAGATTTTAACGGAGATGTTTCTGGAGGACACCATAAAGCATTCCAAGAAGGGAGGTTGGATAGAAGTGATTTGCGGTTCCATGTTTTCGGGGAAAACGGAAGAACTGATCAGGCGGCTGCGCAGGGCGGAGTTTGCGCGGTTGCGCGTGGAGATTTTTAAACCGAAGATAGATGTCAGGTATTCCGAGGAGCATGTGGTTTCTCACGACGAAAACAGCATTTCTTCCACCCCCGTTGATTCCGCACAGAATATCCTGCTGCTGTCGGGCGATGTGGATGTAGTGGGTATCGACGAAGCCCAGTTTTTTGACAACGGACTTGTGGAGGTCTGCAACACCCTTGCAAATAATGGGCTGCGCGTGATCGTAGCCGGGCTGGATATGGATTTCAGGGGAAAACCATTCGGACCGATTCCTTCATTGCTGGCCATTGCAGAATATGTGACCAAGGTACATGCCATTTGCGTCAGGTGCGGAAGCCTTGCCAATCATTCCCACCGTACTTCAGAGGATGAGAAGCTCGTGGTGCTGGGGGAGACCAATATCTATGAACCGCTGTGCAGGAAGTGTTACCAGGATGACCTGTCGGCTGAAAAAACCAGGAAAAGGTGATGGTGGAGCGGGTCATGACCATACAGCAGCTGGCAGTGATCAGCGGGGGGAGAGTCCTGGGTGATCCACTCCGGCAGTTCAGTTACCTTGCCACCGACAGCCGTTCCCTGCCCGGGATTGACCAGGTTTTGTTCATTGCCATCCGCGGCGACCACCACGATGGTCATCTGTACATCGATGAATTGTACCGCAGGGGCATTCGCTGTTTCCTGGTTGACCGGGAGGAGGATCGTACCCGGCTGGACGGGGCATCGTTTTGCCTTGTGCATGATTCGATGGAGGCATTGCAGCGGCTTGCCGGTGAAAGGAGAAAGCAATTCAGTGGCACCCTGGTTTCGGTCACCGGGAGCAATGGAAAAACCATTGTTAAGGAATGGCTTTACCAGATAATGCGCGCCCGCCAAAACGTGGTCCGCAGTCCCCGAAGCTATAATTCACAGTTGGGGGTTCCGCTCTCCATTTGGCAGCTTTCCGGACAATACCAGACGGCCATCATCGAGGCAGGAATCTCACAGCCGGGCGAGATGGAGCGCCTGGAACGCGTGATAGCACCCGAAATTGGGATTCTGACCAATATAGGTACGGCGCATAGTGAGAATTTCAGTTCCGACATCCAGAAACTCCGGGAAAAACTGTTGCTTTTTGCACGTTGTGACAGGATCATCTACAGGGCCGATGCTTCCGTCGACGGGAAGCCCATGACAGCTTACCTGGATCACCTGGACGGACGGAAGGTTTCATGGTCGCTTCAGGGCAGCGCGGTGTACAGGTATCGCATTCTGAACAGGAATGCTTCTTCTGTTGAGGTTGGCCTGTCCACGCCGCAGGATCCGGGACCTGCAGGTACAGTTTTTCACCTGCCTTTTTCAGATGATGCCTCGCTTGAGAACCAGCTTCATGTGATTACGGCTGCGAAAGAGCTCGGGCTTGAGAACGGCGACATTGAGCATGGTCTTGCCACCCTGGAACCTGTGGAAATGCGCCTTCAGACATTGAAAGGTATACGAAACAGTACCCTCGTGAATGATGTGTATAACTCTGACCTGGGCGGGTTGGGCATGGCATTGAATGTGCTGGACCAGCAGCGGAACCATCGTCGAAAGGTGGTAATCCTGTCCGACGTTTACCAGAGCGGGATGCCCGATGAAGCACTTTACAGCGAGGTGGCCGCCATGCTGGAGTTCAGGGAGGTGGATTTGATTTGCGGAGTTGGACCAGGGATCTCCGGACAGCAGGCATTGTTTGCCCCGGGCAGTATGTTCTTTGCGCATACAGCTGCCTTCCTGGAGCAGTTCGATCCGGCCTGGATCGAGCATGCCGCGGTGCTGATCAAGGGAGCCAGGAAATTCAGGTTCGAGGAGATTACACAACGCCTGCAGCTGCAGGTACACAAAACGGTACTGGAGATCAACATCAATGAGATGGTCCATAACCTGAACCATTTTCGTTCGCTATTGGATCCTTCTACACGGATCATGGTGATGGTGAAGGCGCTGGCATACGGGACAGGGGCACACGAGGTGGCCGGGTTCCTGCAGCATGAGCAGGTGGACTACCTGGCAGTGGCTTTCCCCGACGAAGGGATACGGTTGAGGCAGGCCGGCGTGCAATTGCCCGTGATGGTGATGAATGCGGATGAAAATGATTACAGGAAGATGCTGGAGCATCACCTGGAACCTGAACTTTTCAGCAGGGAGGGAGTGGAACGGTTCAAGAAGGAATGCCTGGACCTCGGGCTCACGGACCAGCCTGTACATATCAAGCTGGATACCGGAATGCACCGGCTGGGATTTGAAGAGAAAGACATTGCGTGGTTATCAGGGGAACTGCAGTCAGATCAAATCCGGGTACGCAGTCTTTTCACCCACCTGGCCGGAAGTGACGCACCGCAACTGGATGATTTCACCCGGGAACAGGTCGAAGCGTTCCACACCATGGCCAGCCAGCTTCGTCACTGTACCGGCGATGATGTGTTACTGCATGTGCTCAATACCGCTGGCATTGAGCGGTTCCCGGAGTACCAGATGGATATGGTAAGGATCGGAATCGGATTGTACGGACATGGGATCAGCGGTGCCCTTGAACCTGTGAGCACATTCAAAACAGTGATCTCCCAGCTCAGACAGGTGAAAAAAGGAGAGACCGTTGGATACGGCAGGAGCGGAAAGGTGGAGAAGGATGCTGTTATTGCCACCATACCTGTGGGATATGCCGATGGCATCAACAGGCACCTTGGAAATGGGAACTATTCATTTTATGTGAAGGGAGCGTATGCCCCCACCATCGGGAATATCTGTATGGACATGACCATGCTGGATATAACCGGTATTGATGCGACGGTTGGTGACATCGTTGAGTTATTTGGAAGGAACTGTCCTGTCGCAGCCATGGCCGGGCAACTGGACACCATCGTATATGAAATATTAACAAGTATCCCGGAAAGGGTGAAGCGGGTATACATAAGGGAATAGTGAAAGGATTTCAGGAACAGGAGAATCAGGAGCAGGGTTCGCCGTCTCAGCGTGAGTTAGCTGACTGTAACTCCAGCCAACGCTCGTAGCTGATCTTCCAGCGGTTGTGACTCCACAGCCAGTTTGCCGGTTCTTCCAGGATCAGCTCTTCCAGGATCCGTGTGTATTGTTCTGAAATCTCAAAGGGTGCGGTTGCAGCCGGTGTATCTGTAACCAGCTGGAAAGTGGCATTGTACCTGCCCCGTTCAACCCGCCTGACCTTCATAAAGACCACCACTGCGTTGAATTTTTTCGCCAGTTTTTCACTGCCGGTGAAAACCGCGGTCTTCTGGTTCAGGAAATTGGTCCAGTACCTGACCTGTTTTCGCATGGGGCGCTGATCGCCCACCATCCCGGTGAGTGTCAGCACTCCTTTTTCCTTGTATTCGAAAAGTGCTCTTCCGATCCTGCCCATTGGAACTGCAGCAGCACCAAACCGGGTTCTCGCTTTCCGGAATGCCCGGTCGAAATGCGGATTCTTCAATGGTTTATAGACACCCACTACCTGGTGCCTGAACGTATAGGACAGGGGGGAGGCCCATTCCCAGTTGCTGTAATGGGCAGTTACAAGTATGATGTGCCGTTCCTGGGTGTAATACTGATCGACCAGTTCAGGATTGGTAAAGTTGAACATTCGCTCCAGCCGCCTTTTGGGATAGAACTGGATCACTGCATTTTCGGTGACCACATCCGCAAGGTGCCGGTAAAATTTTTTCTGCAGTTTAAGCAGTTCCTGTTCGCCCAGATCCGGGAAAGCATTGCGCATGTTTGTCGCGGTAACCTCTTTCCGGTAACCTGCGATCCTGAAGAGAATAAAAAAAAGGAAGTCAGACAACAGGTACAATGCACGTTTGGGCAGCAGCGCAACCAGCCGCAGCAGCGCGATGGTAATGATATAAGCAATATATTTCATTCCGGCAATGGGTGGACAGCTGGAACCTGTTCTAGCCCAGGTCACTGATCCGCTCCAGCTTCTGCAGGTCGAGGATCTTGATTTTTCGCCCATCAATGGCGATCACACCCTCCTGGGCGAAAGATGAAAGCGTGCGGATTGCGTTGGAAGTGGTCATGTTGGACAAATTGGCCACATCCTCACGTGAAAGATAGATCTTGATGGTTTTCTCATCATCTTCGTATCCGTAAGTATCCTTCAGGAAAATCAGAGACTCCGCCAGTCGTCCGCGAATGTGCTTCTGGGTAAGTGTAACGGTTCGGTGATTGGAAAATCCCAGTTCTGAGGCGAAGGACTTCACGACACTGATGGCCAGTTCGGGGTTGCTGCGCATCACTTTATAGAGGCTGTCCTTATCTATGATGCATGCAACGGAGTCCTCAATTGCAACACCGGTAGCCGTATGGTTTTCCTCGGCAAACAATGCCCTGTAACCTATAAATCCGACCGGTTTTGCCATCCGGACGATCTGTTCTCTTCCGCCAACCCCTTCCTTGAAGATTTTCACTTTTCCTTCAGACAGGCACATCAAGCCGATTGGTTTGTCGCCTTCCTTGAATATGATCTCTCCTTTTTTGTAGAAAGCACAGGTGTAATTTTGCTTCAGATATTCCTTCTCTTTCAGAGTAAGGACCGTAAAAACAGACTTTGGATTGTCAATGCAGTTGTCTGCATTGTAATTCCTCTCCTGCATATCCTTTTAAGTATTTTGTGTTCAGTAACATGCTAAAATAGATATTTTTTATCTATTCCTCATGAAAATTGCAAAGTAAATAGAAATTTTAGTATCTGCCAACTATCGGAATCCTTCTGCCTACCCCGAATGCCTTGGATGAGATGCGCAGGATCGGGGGTGTCTGGTATCTTTTATATTCACTCATGTCCACCATCCTGATCACTTTTTTGACCAGGTCGGGTTCGAATCCTTCCCGGGCGATCTGTTCCTCCGGCCATTGTTTCCCGATATAGAGTTCCAGGATCCTGTCGAGCACTTCGTATTCCGGGAGCGAATCAGCATCTTTCTGGTCGGGCCTCAGTTCAGCGGAGGGCGGTTTGTCAATGATGTTTTGCGGGATGATCTCCCGGTCACGGTTGATGTAATGTGCAAGTGCATATACATCCACTTTGTATACATCTCCAAGTACCGACAAGCCCCCTGCCATATCGCCATACAGCGTTCCGTACCCAACTGCAGTTTCACTTTTATTGCTGGTATTCAGTAATATATGACCGAGTTTATTGGACAGGCCCATGAGCAGGGTTCCGCGGATCCTGGATTGGATATTTTCTTCCGCGATGTCTTCCGGGCGGTCGCCAAACACAGGTTGAAGCGCCTCCCTGTACAGGCCGAAGATATCGCTGATGGGGATGATGTCGTAGCTTACCTGCAGGTTGCGGGCCATCTTCTCTGAATCAGAAATACTGTGGTCGGAAGAGTATTGCGAGGGCATGAGCAGCACATGGAGGTGTTTGTTTCCGAGTGCCTGGACAGCAATCGCGAGGGTCACTGCTGAATCGATACCGCCGGAGAGTCCCAGCGTGGCTTTACGGAATCCTGATTTGTGGAAATAGTCCCTCACCCCCAGTGCCAGTCCGTCGTTGATCAGCGCGATCCGGTTATCAGTGGCCTGGACGGTTGTTTGTCCGGCAACTTTTTCTTTATAGCCGTTTTCGTCCGCAATGTCACTTTTACCGGCACCCAGGCTTTCACCCGTTCCGCTGCTTTCAGCGGTTTCCCTGTATTTTGTATTATCGCCATCTGCGATGAGTTCCTGCATGTCGAGTATGGCAAAGTCCTCTTCAAACAGCGCAAACTGTTTGTACATACTTCCATCTCCTGCAACAGCCAGGGAACCACCTTCGAAAATAAGTTCAGTATTGGCGCCCACCTGGTTGACCATGAGTACGGGCAGGTGGTGTTTGATCGCTTTCTTTGAGAAGATCTGTTTCTTGATTTCCATGCGGCCGGCCGCGAAAGGAGAGGCGGCAATATTCACCACGAAGTCAGGTTTGAACTTCATCATCTCTTCCAGCGGGCGCCTGGTGTAAAGCCGGCTCCGGGAGAACTGGTTCTCCACCGGCTGGTCATCCCACAGGTCCTCACATACAGTAAGGGCGATTTTTTTTCCACGGAACGACACGATATCAAATTGCCTGTTGGGTTCAAAATAGCGGTATTCGTCGAAAATATCGTAGGTCGGCAGCAGCGATTTTCTTACAGTCTGCTGCACTTTGCCATTCAGCAAAAACCAGGCGCTGTTGAAAAGGAGTTTGCCCTCTGCATTGTTGTTGAATTCAGGACCACCGACGATCACACCGGTATCTGCCGGTATATTGGCAGCGATTTCATGGATTCCTTCAATGCATGATTCAACGAAGGATCTCCGTTCCAGCAGGTCAAGCGGCGGGTAGCCACAGATTGCCAGTTCGGAAAAAACAACCAGGTCTGCCCCCGCGGCAGCGGCTTTTTCGACGTATTCCAGGATCAGCTTGCTGTTCCCGGTGATGTCTCCGACAATATAATTGCGTTGTGCAAGTGCGACCTTCATAGAAGAACCTTTTATGGAGCTATTTTAGAAAACCACGCCCAGGTTGAGTCCTGCACTGTTCAGGTTATTGTTTGCAAAATCGTTGTCTGTTACATCATTGAACCCGGCCGACCACCTGAAACCGAAGATGATCGCGGTGTTACCGGCAAGCCTGTATTCAATGCCCGCAGCGATGAAGTAATTCATGGAGAACACGTGCACTTCAGGCTTGATGTTCTCCCGCACGAGCAAGAGTGGTTCTGAAGAGGATGTGGCCCGCAGGTTGAACAGCGGTGCAAGTCCGCCGTGAACGTAAAACGTGGTATAACCCAGTTCTGCAGCCTTCAGTTTGAGTCCCAGCGGCACCCCGAGGTACTGCAGGTTATGTTTCAGTGATGATCCGGCCGGTATCTCGAGTGTTCCGTTGGTTTGCTGAAAGTTGATGGAATCGGAATACACGATCTTTCCTCCCAGGTTGTTGAGGTCCACGCCAAAGGTGAAGGCATAGTGCGGCATGAAAAAAATGTCGAACTCGAGACCCGTGTTCAGACCCAGTATCGCCCCGTCGCCATTGACCCCGGCTTCGTCGGAGGTAATCCACGACAATTGCGGATCTGCATGCACGGAGATTTCCAGTCCCTGTGCGTTCATGTTAACAACCATTGAAATAAAAGCGAGTATGCATACTATCCGTGTCATTCTTCTGTTTTTAATTTGAGCCGATGTTTTTATTAATTTTGCCCGGCGTGACAAAGTTAAAATATCTCTGATTATGATACGATCCTTTCGGTTTTTCATTATCAACCTGCTATTGTTAGTAACGTTGGCAGGCTGTAAAAATGATCCGCTGGACGTGGATATTTCAAATATCGACCTGGAGATGGAGGTGAAACGATTTGACAGGGAGATATTTACAATGGATTTTGATACCATCGGAAGGGCGGTGTCGTCTTTTTATGACAGATATGGAGACCTGTTTGACGTGTATAATGTCCATGTGATCAATATAGGTGCTGCATCCCGGAAGTTTTACGGATCCTACCTGTCCATGTTCGTGAATGATCCTGCCAACTTCGAGGTATATGCATATACGCAGGAAGTCTTCCCGGATATGGATGCAACGGAAGCGATACTCACGGATGCTTTCCGGAGGTACAAAGTTCATTTTCCCGGTGCACAGGTGCCGGAGATCGTGGGATACGTGTCGCGTTTCAACCACAAATTGTTCACTGTGGAGAACCATATCGGGGTCGGGCTTGACCAGTACCTGGGAAGGGACTGCCCATACTACGATATGCTGGGTACACCTGAATACATGCAATACAACATGCATCCCGGGAAAATTCCTTCCGATGTGGTGCATGTATGGGCGACGGCTATGTTTCCATATAAAGATTCTGTCGACAATGTGCTGAACAGGATGGTGCATGGCGGGTTGATGCTCTTTTTTACAGATGCCCTGCTGCCTGGCATGGCCGACAGTCTGAAGATCGGATTCTCGCCTGCCCAGATGCAGTTCTGCCGGAAGAATGAGGAGCAGATGTGGACCTACCTGGTGGAGCACAAGCTGTTGTTTGCAACCGACCCCCTGGAGATCAGGAAGCTAACCGGGGATGCACCCACCACCTATTACTTTCCGGGCGAATCCCCCGGCAGGGCGGCTGTCTGGCTGGGCTGGCAGATCGTCAGGGAATATGCCCGCCGGAATCCCGGCCTGGGTGTGGCTGAGATCATGGGTGAAACCGACTACCAGAAGATACTGCGTGAATCGAGGTACCAGCCGTAGATCTTCAGTTCCATCTTCAGACTTTTTGTTCATCGTGTGGCCCCTGGCTCCATCGTATTATTTCATTGGAAACCGGGGTGCCAGCCGATGTTTATTCCAGCTTTGTTCCGCACCTGCTGCAGAATTTGTCTTCTTTATCACGCGTGGCATGGTTGCAGGCCGGACACTGCCTGGTATCTTCCCCGTTTTTTCGTTTTCCTGCAAATTTTCCTATTTCCATAGTAAAAATCCCGGTAGGAACGGCGATGATCGAGTAGCCTGTAAGCATGGCCAGGGAGGCAATGAATTTCCCGGCAACCGTGGCAGGTGCAATGTCACCATAGCCGACCGTGGTAATGGTGACAATGGCCCAGTAGATGCTTTGGGGAATGGAAGTGAAGCCACTCTCTTCCCCCTCTACCATATACATGAGGGTTCCCATGAAGAGCACCAGTACAAGGACCACTTCAAAGAAAATAATGATCTTGAGCAAGCTATGACGGATGGCGGTTGCAAGCTGTTCAGCTTCTGACATATAGCGTGTCAGTTTTAAAATCCTGAATACCCGGAGCAGCCGAAAGGCCCTTACTGTAAGCAGGAAATTTGCCTGGTCAATCATTAACCCGAAATAGGTAGGCAGGATCGCCACCAGGTCAATGATCCCCAGGAAACTGGTCATGTACTTCAACGGCCTGGGATGGGAGTAAATCCTGAGCAGGTATTCAATGGTGAAAATGGCAGTAAAAAACCATTCTGCACTGAGAAAAAACCCGGGATGTGCATTGTACCACGGTTTTACACTTTCAACAACCACGACCCCGACACTGAGCAGGATCATTACCAGGAGTAAAACATCAAAACTTTTTCCCGGCTGTGTGTTGGTCCGGAAAATGATGATGTATATTTTTTCCCTTGTGGATAGCATGCAGTAAAAATAGGCAAGGTTTTATAAAAAAAAAAGGCTGCCTCAAACGGGGCAGCCCATGTTTTTCTTCTTACCGAATGATTATTCTGGAGAAATAGCTTCTACCGGGCAAACATCGGCACATGCACCACAATCGGTACAAAGTTCTGCGTCGATCACATAGATGTCTCCTTCGCTGATCGCTTCAACCGGACATTCATCGATACAGGTACCACATGCGGTACAGTCATCATTAATTACGTAAGCCATTTTTATTAAATTTTAAATGCATATAATGGGTACAAAAGTAATTTCATTTTCCCTAAATCTGCACAGCTGGCCGTTAAACTTTATTATTTAGAATTAATCTAAAAACATCAGTCTCAATAAGCTGCACCAGCTATTTCAATAGATTAACCGCGAGCCATGTCAGCATGGTCATCCCGGTTTTCAGGGCTGATTCATCGGCCATGAACCGGCTGGTGTGCAATGGCAAAACATCATCCGTACCTGCATTTTTCACGCCCAGTCTGAAGAGCATAGAGGGATAGGCATGTGAAAACCATCCAAAATCTTCCGCGGTCATCCGGATGTCCATATCTTGTACATGTTCCACACCAAGCAGATCGATTGCGAGGGACCTGGACCTGGAGGTAAGTTCCGGATCATTTTTCAGCACCGGGTAGCCGTGCCTGACCTCCAGGGCAGCCTCTCCGCCCATGCTGTCGGCGATGCCCCTGGTCACGCGCGCGATCAGCTGGTGTGCTTCCTTCCGCCATGTTTCATTCATGGTCCGGAAGGTCCCTTCCATGGTAACTTCATCGGGGATCACATTCATGGCACCGTTGGCGATCACCTTGCCAAAGGAGAGTACAGTTGGTGTCCCTTTTGGTGCTTTCCGGTTGATTTCCTGCTGCAGCGTGATCAGCATCTGCGATGCCATCAGCACCGGGTCATCGATCTTTTCGGGAAGTGCAGCGTGTCCGCCCTGTCCCTTAACCGTAATATAGATTTCGTCACTGGAGGCCATGTACGGACCGGGCCTGAATCCCACGGTGCCGGCGTCCATCTCCGGGAGCACATGCTGGGCGATGATCATATCGGGCCGGACCTGGTCGAAAATTCCTTCTTCCATCATCAGTTTCGCACCGCCCGGGAGTTTTTCTTCTCCCGGCTGGAAAATAAAGAGGATCCTGCCCCTGATAAGGTCTTTCATTTCCCTGAGGACCAAAATGGATCCCAGGAGGCTGGCCATGTGGATGTCGTGTCCGCATGCATGCATGGTTCCTTTGTTGCGGGAGGAGAATTCGAGTCCGGTTTGTTCTTCCACAGGCAGGGCATCCATATCGGTACGCAGCGCGATCACGGGTCCCTGCGGATCATCTCCTGCGATCTCGGCCACCAGCCCGGTTCCGACGAACGGGAAGCGGTAGGGGATGTCCCATTTATCGAGCAGACTGCGAATGAATGAGGAAGTCGCTGTTTCACTGAATGAACGTTCCGGGTACATGTGCAGGTGCCTGCGGATCCGGAGCACTTCCCCGTAATGCTCATCTGCCTTATGCTGTATGCGTTCTTTCAGTTCCATGCAATCAGAAATCAAGACTCAAAGATAGGTAGAAAATACGTGGTTGAATCTCCATGTTCTCCACGCCCCAGGCCCAGTCGAGCCGGATAAAGTACCCGAACAATTGTGTGCGTGCACCAACACCGAAGCCGCCGACCACCGGGGAGCGGTTGGAATTGATGGTCACCACCACGGGAGTTCCGGGTTCCGGGTTCGCAGGGATTGTTTCAGTATCCCAGGCATTCTCTCCGGCGAACGGGTGCAGTCCGGTCCATGCGGCGCCGATGTCACCGAACCCGACCACCTGGAAATTATTGAGAAATGCAGAACTCAGCGGATGGTTGGCAATATACCGGAACAGCGGCCATCGAATCTCGGAATTGAACACAGCAAAAGAGCTGCCGTTCCTGATGTTCTGTGAAAATCCGCGCAGGTTCGTGGCGACTGCCTGGTAGGAATAATTTTTTGAATAATCGATATTTACAGATTGGTCAAATGTGGGTGTTCTTGCCTGGAATAAATTGGTCCAGTTGTCCACTCCACCCAGGTAATAGATGAGCGGACTCCTGCCAAAGGAGGTGCTTGTTGCAAACCTGTTGGCCCAGATCAGGGTCCGGTGCAGCCGGATGTAGTGCCTGAAATCGGCGCCCAGCACGTAGAGGTCCGATGCAGTGGTATTGACCTGGCGGTAGGCTTCCCCAAAGATCTTGAAACGGGTTCCTTCGTTGAGGTTGATGCCCAGGGGTTTGATATTGTCGAAGATCAGTTCGGCCTTCAGTCCGCCCCAGACTTTCAGGAGATTGTCTTCTGCCAGGTTGGCATTGTCGGTGGAAAGAAAAACGGAATTATCGTGCCTGAAGGATGCGGTTCCCTTTAATGCCAGCACCTGGTTGAATGGGTATTTGACCGATCCCAGGACCTCGTGTGAATAGGTCTTGATCAGCGAATTTTCGAACTGGTTATTGATCACCTGCCTGTGGAAGATCACCTGCTGATCGAGCCTTTTTTTCAGGTTTTCAAAACTAAGCAGGTATTCATTGCTGTTGAAATCAGTTGCGAACCTGACGCCTCCCACGAGCCTGTAATCCTCGAAAAGATCGTTGGCGCCCACCTTGAAAAGCAAATTGAATCCTGGGTTAAAGTAGAATGCGTTGCCGGTGAAAGGCTGGTATGAATCATACAGGAAGCTGTAATCGATCTGGTTCACAAGCCTGTCGGGATAGAAGGTGGTCCTGTAATCGATGTAGACATTCTCTTTTTCCTGTTCGGTATCGAGCACCAGTGATATACCCCGTTCCAGGAGCTGTTCATTGTAGTATTTTACCTTTTCCCTCTCAAAAACATAATTGTTGATATTGATCCTGAATTGCTGCAGGCGGAAAGTGTCTCCTTCCACGACAAGTTGGTTGTTGACCAGGTCCTCCAGGGAAATGACCTTCTGCTCAATGTGGTGCAGCGAATCTTCCTGCTGGAGCCGTTCCACGTGCCGGTTGCGGTATTCGGTTTTTTCCAGCGCATCGCCAAATCGTCTGGAGAGGTCCGCCTCCGACCTGAACAGGTTGTACCTGCCGTTGTGGTAGATCACCTCGCTGAGGTCTTCATTCACCGGGTTGAAATCCATGTCCAGCACATTCCTGTTGTAGTTGGAAATGGG
>Ga0180435_10002282_pt1 | contig 19678 bp, 17 predicted proteins | sample SS_ome_3_FD_132467 | JGI IMG/M metagenome (GOLD analysis project Ga0180435, IMG submission 132467) | Hypersaline lake sediment archaeal communities from the Salton Sea, California, USA - SS_3_S_1 metaG | ecosystem: Environmental > Aquatic > Non-marine Saline and Alkaline > Hypersaline >...
CCTGATCTTCTTCCATGATGTTGGATTATTAGATAAATCTGTCTTGCGACCTAGTAACGTTTACATTGTACCTGAGCACTGTGCGCAGGCAATAGAGTGCTGTGTGTAGAGCTACGCAGCAGCAGCTTCCTCCTTCTCTTTCTCTGCTGGTGCCTCAGCCTCCTTTGTGTCTGACTCCTCTGCAGCGTCAGCCTCTGAAGCTGTTTCCTCTGCAGGTGCTTCGTCGTCGGCTGCTTCCTCTTCCTTCACAATAGGTGCTTTCTTTGGAAGCACGTTCTTTTTGTCACCCTTGATGATCTTCTGTGACACAAGCAGGTTGTGAACTGTGTCAGAAACCTGAGCACCCTTACTGATCCACTCTCTCACCTTTTCACCGTCTATCTGTACAGCGTCCGTGTGTGGGTTGTAGTGACCAAGCGCCTCAATGTAGTTTGCCTTGGGGCCACGCGTGTGTTCGGTCAGCACCACGCGAAATTCTGCGTGGTTGCGGCGTCCGACACGTTGTAGTCGAATGATTAACATAGTGCGCAGTACTGTAACAGAACTCTAATAGACGGTCAATGGTGCACTTGTTACGCAGCATCACGAAGCTCTGTAACAGCTTCTCGTTGCACCACATGCTTGTGGTTTGGGAACAAATCATCCATTTTTCCTATCTCAATGAGTGACTGCACAACCCGTATCTCTTCTTGTTCGTTTCCTTCGGTTTTCAGTGTGTCGAGCGATGGGACGTGCGCACGGAAAAACGTAACGGTGTGGCTACCACGGTCTTGTTGGTCGAGCAGCTCAAGGTCGTCCTCGTTGAGCTTCAAGCCAAGCTCTTCATCGATCTCACGCACCGCACATGCTTCAGGGCTTTCATTGCCTTCGCTTCGGCCACCAGGGAGCTTCCAGTATCTTGGTTCTGGCTTTTTAGGGTCACGTACAAGTGGTGTGCCCTCGGCGCTACGTATGAGTACTGCTACTGCATGCTTCGAATCCATAATGGTTAGTGTTGGAGGTGATAATGCATCTAACAATGCCAGGTGTTTGTCTTGGCTACCAGCCTTTTGCTTGCAGTGCCTTTGCAGCAGCATCTTGTTCGGCTTCCTGTTTTGAGCGGCCTTGGCCCTGAGCAACCTGTTCGTTACCCAAGCATGCTGCTACGGTAAACTGCTTGTCGTGGTCAGGCCCTTCTTCCTTAACTATCTCGTAGCTTGGCGTAATCGAAACCTGGTCTTGTGCTTCCTCTTGAAAGCGGCTTTTGTTGTCCTGCCAAAGGCGTTTTTCGACGACCTCATCAACACGTGGGAAGATGTTCTGTGCAATAAACTGCAGTGCAGTATCGTATCCTTGGTCAAGGTAAATGGCACCAATGACCGCTTCGAAGGTATTGGCAAGAATATACTGGCGCGCACGCCCCGTATCTCGGGCCTCACCCTTAGAGAGCAGCAGGTGCTCGTTCATGCCAAGTTGCGTTGCTGCATCGCTGATCGTGTTGGTGTTCACTAGTGCGGCACGGTATGCCGTGAGGTCACCCTCGGTTTTGTCTGGGTACTTTTCAAACAAAAAGTCTGTCACTACAAGCTCAAGCACCGCGTCGCCTAAAAACTCAAGTCGTTCGTTGTGCTCGATATCGTTACCGCGGTACTCATTAACAAAGCTTCGATGCGTGAACGCAGTGCGTAAGCGGGAAATGTCTTCGAACGTGATGCCGAGTGTTTGTGCAAAAGAGACAAGTTGTTGGGTGTATTCTTCGTTCATGGTTTCGTACAAATGATAACGCTCGAGTGATGCTCGAGCGATCGTGTAAATGCTGGCTATTTCTGTTCGTCAGGATTCAGCAATATGTTGATCGCTTTTGTAATGATCGGCAGAATGTCGTGGTAGAAGTTGAGCTCAAGGATGTCTGCGAGTTTAAACCAGCGTGCATCATCGAGCCCACCTTTCTCCTCTAGCTGAATGTCTGCAAACTCAGACTCCATAAGGAAGTATGTGACGTGCTTACGGATCTTGCCTTTCTCTGGGTTGCTTGCAACATACTCGTTCTCACCCAGTTTATCAGTCACTTTAGCCTCAAGGCCAAGCTCCTGCTTGATCTCACGTTCAGTACCACTTTCGGCACTTTCGTTTTCATCTATGCCACCTTTAGGTAGCGTCCAGTGACCAAAGACATCGTGGACAAGAGCTACGTATACGTCACTGTCATGACGTGCAAAGACGACAGCACCACCCTTCCGTTCAATCGGCATCTTCTCGTACGGCACCATCGGCATTTTCTTCTTTTGTCGACGCTTGCTGGTCTCGTCTTTGCCTGGCTCGCCGAGCTCTTTGTACACACTTCCCAACACACCGTTGATGAAGCGCCCTGAGCTTTCGCCGCCGAAGTTCTTACCAAGTTCTATGGCTTCGTTGATTGCCACCTTTGCCGGCACCTCGCTTCGGTCAGCAAACAAGAGTTCGTACAAACCGATGCGTAGAATGTTGCGGTCAATACGTGCAATCTTGTCGATTGGCCACTCCGGGGCGGCTTTTGTAATGACAGTGTCTAGGTCGGACTGCTTCTGCTGCACACCATCAAGAAGCCGCTTCATAAACGGCGTATCCTGTGAATCAGGCGCAAACTCCTCTATGTTGCGCTTTAGTATGTCTTCTGTGGGTAGGGCTTCAGCATTCTCCTCTTCGAGGTTCATGTCCCACTCAAAGAGTGTTTGCAGAACGATTGACCGTGATAGGTGCCTGTTCGACATTGTACTGTTACGTGAAAGTGCTTGAGGCGCTGTAAAGTCCCACCGGTACGGTGTATCACTGGGGCTTTACCGCGTCTACTTTGTATCTTTAGCCTTAGCCTTATCTGCTTTCTTTGAAGGCTTCTCCTTGGTCTTTGGCGCAGAATCACCAACGGCAATAATCTGCTTACCGCGATACATGCCAGTCTGCGGATCTACAAAGTGACGTCGTCGGACGCCGCTTGGGGTTGTCACAAGACGTGGCGCACCAGTGCGGTGATGCGCACGGCGGCTTGCAGTCTTGCTGTGTGTCAACTTCATTCGTACTGACATTGCGACTAATATACCTAGAAATTTCGATATTGCAAGGGATATTGTCCACCGTTTATTGGTGATTGCTTCGCCAACGTAGTCTCCTGAAGACACTCGTGCGAGGCAAGTTACCGCTTACTGTGGCTAGTGCCAAGCCTCTTCAGGAGACTACGTTGGCTACGTGCCGACGCACGTGGTGGTGAAGTCAATGAACCTCTCCGGGAAGCTTGGCGCTAGCTACTACCGCTAAAGCACCACGCGTGAGTTTCTCGGAGAGGTTGCATTGACGGAGCTAGTGACAATATGTAGCTCGATGCAGAGTGCATAGACCATGTTGCCGTATCGCCTCTTGATGTCGTTGCGTACCATACCCCTTGTGCTTGTCGAAGCCGTATGCAGGATAGTTCTTGTGCTGACGCAACATGTAGTGGTCGCGTGTTACTTTCGCAATGATCGATGCGGCTCCAATAAGCTTCACTTTTGCGTCGCCCTTAATGATTGTTTCTTGGTGCACGTAGGAGTCTGGTGCGTGTAGTCCGCCATCAAGTTGTATGTAGGTCTGATCTGGTCTATGGCCGAGCCTGACCAATGCGCGCCTCATGGCTAAGTGTATAGCGTACTGAATGCCACGGCGGTCGATGGTTGAAGCTCCGACGAGCGAAACGGCGACCTGCAAGTCGGGAAGATTCCTGAGGTATACGAAGAGTGCCTCACGTTTTGTCTCTGTGAGCTTCTTGGAGTCATCAACCTCATCAAGTTGTGCCATGTCAAATGCCGCTGGCACACACACCACACCCACAGCGACAGGCCCAGCTAGGGGGCCTCGCCCCGCCTCGTCAATACCGATGAGATGTCGATACATTTGACAAGCATAGCAAGTAGCAATGCTGCCTGCACATGGCGCACACAAACCTATTAACTGGTAACGACCGTTAGTATTTGAGTCGGTAAACAGAACACCGCCCCGTGGGGGCGGTGTGCGTGCAAGATGCGCACTTACGGTTCGTTGAGCGCCGACATGAAATCTGCGACATCGGCTGGCAGCCCGCTGGTCATAAGCCAGCAATGGTTCTTGAATGCCTGAAAATCAGGACCGTGCTGCATAGCCGTGTGCATGCGCACTGCGCTGCTCCCAGGAATGCTGCGGCTGAAACCCAGCCGCTGCTTGGTTTCCTGCGCCTCAAGGACTCGTACCCAAGTGTTGATGCGATCGATATTCCCGCCGTTGTTGCGCGAAACGTCAATCCGACAGTACGGAAAGCCTCCATCGGCGCGGTAGTAGTACCTCTCGACGGGGACCAAGTTGATCTGCGGTAACCAGAACGTCTGCTCTGCGCTAGCGAGCAGTGGCAGCACAGACATGACAGCAAGAAACAGCAGTTTCATAGGGCCTCGTTTCACTTCAGGGTCTTGAATGTTCATTCGTAAGCTCCGGTGATGATTCGGCTTTAATAATAACACGGGACCAGGTACTCGTCAATACTGGTGCAAGTCATGTTATACTGCCTGCACCATGAGTGGCTTTACGCATTTGCACACGCATAGCCATTATTCCCTACTGGGTGCAGTACCCAAGATTAAGCCGCTTGTAGCACGTGCCAAAGAGTACGGACTCACATCGCTAGCACTCACTGACAACGGTGCCATGTATGGCGCAGTGGAGTTCTATCAGGCCTGCGAGAAGGAGGATATCAAGCCAATCATTGGTGTAGACGCATATGTTGCTCCGCGCAGCCGCACAGACATGGAGCGTGGTGTGGATGACGTGCGTAACCGCCTCGTACTGCTGGCCGAGAACGATGCGGGTTATGTACATCTCATCAAGCTTGTCACCAGCTCGTACATGGAGGGCCTGTTTGACAAGCCGCGTATGGATCGTGAGATCCTGGAAAAATGGCACGAAGGCGTCATTGCTATCCTGCCGTCGTTCTCCGGTGAGCACATCGCAGCATTGCGGGGCAACGACATGGACAAGGCTGCTGAGATTGTGCAATGGTACAAGGACACGTTTGGCAAGAACAATCTATTTCTAGAAATCACGCACCACCCCGAGATCGAAGGTCACGAGTACCTGCAAACACAGATCAAGGAGCTCTCAAAGAAGTCCGGCACACCCCTTCTGGCTGCCCACAACACCTACTACCTTGAACCAGAGGACCGCGAAGCACGAGAAACAATGCTCAAAATTGCTTCAGGTGATACTGAGGGAGAAGACTTTAATGAAGATGAGGATTTGTCGTTTATCTCGCCCGAGAAGGCAGAAGAACTATTCAAAGATGAGCCAGAGGCAATTGAGAATACAGTGAAGGTTGCTGAGCGCTGCAAGGTGTTTATCGAGATTGGTCACTGGTACTTCCCCGATTTCGAAATAGAAAGTGGCCGCACAGCAGACGATGAACTTGAACACTGGGCACTCGAAGGTCTCAAGTGGCGCGGTCTCAAGTACGAGGGTGAAGTGCGTAAACGTCTTGACTACGAGCTAGACGTTATCAAGACCAAAGGCTACGGTGCGTACTTTCTAGCCGTGGGAGACTTGTTGCGCGAAGCACGTGAGCGTGGAATTCTGACCACGATTCGTGGTTCTGTTGCGGGATCGTTGGTGACCTACGCTACTGGCATTACCAACGTTAACCCGCTGGACTTGCATTTGCCCTTTGAACGCTTCCTGAACCCGCACCGTCCGTCAGCTCCAGATATCGACATGGACTTTGCTGACATACGTCGAGACGAAATGATTGAGTATTCGAAGGAGAAGTACGGACATGCAAACGTGGCACAGATAGGAACATTTGGAACCATGATGGCTCGTGCTGCAGTGCGTGATGTAGCTCGTGCCCTTGGCTACAGCTACGGTGTAGGTGACAAAATTGCCAAGGCGATACCATTTGGTTCGCAAGGGTTTCCGATGACGATCGACTATGCACTCGAGCATGAAAAAGAGTTTGCGGCTATGTACAAGAAGGACAAAGACGTGCAGCGCATCGTGAATCTTGCGAAGAAGATTGAGGGCTGTGCGCGACATGTCGGTGTGCATGCAGCTGGTGTTGTGATTGCACCGACGCCACTTGATACGTTTGTACCAGTGCAGCCCGACCCGAAAGGAGGTGGCAAGTTCATCACGCAGTACGACATGCATGGTGTGGGTGAAGATGGTGTAGGACTCTTGAAGTTTGACTTTCTGGGTATTAGAAACCTTTCAATTCTGGCGGATGCCATGGCACGTGTGAAAGAACGCCACGGTATCGATATCGACATTGAAAATATACCGCTCGACGACAAGAAGACGTACGAGATGCTTGCCAATGGAGAGACGGGTGGCGTGTTTCAGCTCAGTGGTGCTGCCATGACTCGCTACCTCAAGGAGTTGAAGCCTACCAAGATCGAGGACATCAACGCCATGATTGCTCTATATCGTCCAGGTCCGATGGCCAACATCCCCGAGTATATTGCACGCAAACAAGGCCGTGCACCGGTAACGTACTTTCATCCGAAAGCACGCACCTTCCTCGAACCATCGTACGGCATCCTGGTGTACCAGGACGACCTTCTGTTTACTGCCCTTGAACTTGCGGGCTACGACTGGGAGACCGTCGATAAGTTCCGCAAAGCAGTTGGTAAGAAAATTCCAGAAGAAATGGCCAAGCAGCACGTGAAGTTTGTTGATGGCTGCCAGAAACACTCTGGTATGAGTAAGCAGGCCGCAGAAGCAATCTGGAGGCTCTTTGAACCGTTTCAGGGCTATGGGTTTAACAAGGCGCACGCGGCAAGCTACGGAAAGGTGGCGTACCAGACTGCATTCATGAAAGCCAACTTCCCCGTTGAGTACATGGCGGCAATCCTAACTGCTGATTCCGGTGATATCGAAAAGGTTTCAGAAGCTGTGACCGAGTGCAACCGCATGGGTATTCGCGTGTTGAAGCCGGACGTGAATCAGAGTTATGGCACCTTCACGTGCGTTGAAAAGGACGGAAAAGACGCGATACGGTTTGGACTGAACTCCATCAAGAACTTTGGTGAAGGAATTGCAGAAGTGATCATTGAAGAGCGAAACAAAAACGGCGAGTACACAGGTCTATCAGACTTCTTGTCTCGCATCGTCGACCGCAACTTGAACAAGAAGTCTCTGGAGTCATTGGTGAAATGTGGTGCACTCGACGGGTTTGAGTACAAGCGTGGACGTATGCTCGCGCATTTAGATGAAATGCTTGCGTTCAACAAAGAGGTGCAGGCACAAGAAACACAGAGCTCGCTGTTTGCTTCGCTTGGCGGCGGTGAACTATCGCTACCCGAGGCTCCCGAGGCACCTATGCGCGATATGCTGGCCTGGGAGAAAGAGCTCTTGGGCCTGTACGTGTCTGGTCATCCGCTCGATGAGTTTCGCGAATCGCTTAAGAAACGAGCCACCATCAATGAAGCAAAGCGCGGGTATGTAGGTATAGAAACGGCAATTGGTGGCATATTGACCGAGGTGAAGCCGTTCACGACCAAGAAAGGTGACAAAATGGCGTTCCTGAAGATTGCAGACTTTGACGGTTCCGTTGAGGCTGTGGCATTCCCAAAGATATACGAAACGCATCGGGAACTTTTGGTGCCTGAAAGCTGTGTTGCAATGAAGGGTAAGTTCAATGAGCGAAATGGCGAACGCAGCTTCGTGGTCGACAAAGTGAAATCACTCTAGCTACTCGATCGTCACAACAAGTCCCTCGCTGCCGTACCCTGGGTAGTTGAGCTCAAATCGATACGTGCCCTCGTCAAGTGGCCAAGCTGTAGCAGGGTGTGCGATTTCAAACATTCGATACGCTCCTGGTGCGAGGATGTACTGTGAGAGTGCCCTGTTGCTGCATATGCCATGCTGCCGGGCATCGTACAGCAACTCGTTGCTTTGGTAGATTGTGTAGGACACATGGCAGTTTCGTGTGCCTGTAAGCGTAACAGGCGTCTCACCTTCGTTGCGTACGATGAGTACCAGACCCTTCACATCGTCTCCAGCGGCGTAGGTTCGATCTGCATGTTCAATAAGTTGACTCACTTGAATATGTACATCTACCCTGCTTATTGAGTCGAAGTGTGTTGCGATCGTTCGCGCTAGTTCTGCCGAATCGGCATCAACTAGATTTGATGCGATTAAAGCGTCAACAAAGTTTGTGAAAGTGTTTGCAGAATGTGTGCCAGCGTGCGTGGCTGTAGGTGCTAGCACTACAAGCAAAGCAACTGATGCAAAGGACCAGAGATAGGCTGTGTATTTGTTCATGATTTGTATAGTGTGTACCGAACAGGGGTTACGGGCAAGTGCTTGCCAATAAGTTGACAACCTGTATAATATTCGGTGGTATTTTTGTACGAAAGGGGAAAAACAAAGATGTCTACTAAAGCCAGGAGCGCACAGGGCGCTGCCGAAAGTCTGTTCTTCCAAGTGTTTCTCACGTCGAGAGACAAAGTGTTTCGGAACAAAGAAAGCGAAGGCGAGTTCTTCCAAACGTATCCGTACGCAGCACAGCTCCATCATCGTGTAATGCAGCCACCGTGCTCAACACAAGAAAGCTGTGACCACGAGTCATGTAATGGTTGTCATCTTGCATGCACTGCTGTACATGCGGCGATCATGGAGGCGATTGGCCAACGTTGGCCTGAAGACCAACCACCCTCGGTGGAGCGAATACAGTCCATACTTGGGCCTCGCAACTAAGCATACCGTTGCATAGACCGTGTCTAGAAAGGGCACGGTTTTGCTTTACATTCCCTGCCCCTCATCCTAAACTAGCTAGGTAGTATCTAATTTTTGCTTTGCGTTATGAATGAAGAAGACCTAGCTGCAGCGCGCCACACCTTGGCCCATCTTTTAGCAGCAGCTGTACACGAAATGTATCCACACGCAAAGCCCACACTCGGACCTGCCATCGACACAGGGTTCTACTATGATTTTGATTTCACAGGAGGCGATAAGCCGGGTGATGGAGACTTAACGAAGCTCGAGCAAAAGATGCGGGAGCTACTGAAACAGTGGGATCGTGTCGAAGGTGAAGAAGTGTCGATTGAAGCTGCACGAGAACGGTTCAAGAGTAATGAGTATAAGTGTGAGCTTATCGACGAGATAGTTGAGCGTGGTGAGGGTACTACCTTCTATCACAGCAAGCATGAGGACGAAATCGTTTTTACGGACCTTTGTCGCGGTGGACATACAGGTGCACCGGCAAGCGAGCTTAAAAGCCTTGGTTTCAAACTGGACCGTATTGCCGGTGCGTACTGGCGCGGTGACGAGAACAATGCCATGCTCACACGTATCTATGGTCTAGCTTTTGAGTCAAAGGACAAACTCAAGGAGTATGAACAAATGCTCCAAGAAGCGAAAAAGCGTGATCATCGAAAACTTGGTAAAGAGCTAGATCTCTTTACTTTCTCTGACCTTGTGGGTCCAGGACTTCCGTTGTGGACGCCGCGCGGAACCATTGTGCGCAACGAGCTTGATGCTTTTGTGTGGGATCTACGTTCCAAGTATGACTATCAGAAAGTTACGATCCCACACATTACCAAAAAAGACTTGTACGTAACGTCAGGCCATTGGGAGAAGTTTGCCGATGAGTTGTTCAGGATTGCGACACGTGAAGGACGTGAATACGCACTGAAACCAATGAACTGTCCACACCACACTCAGATTTTCGCACGCCAACCACATAGCTACCGTGACATGCCGCAGCGGTATGCTGAAACCACGATGGTGTATCGTGACGAGCAGTCCGGTGAACTTGGCGGCTTGACGCGTGTGCTCTCAATTACTCAGGATGACTCGCACGTGTTTTGTCGTCGTAATCAGATCAAAGAAGAGTTCTTCGCAATATGGGACATTATCGAAAAGCTTTATAGTGCATTTGACATACCGCTGAAGGTTCGTTTGTCTTTCCACGATCCGGACGAAATGGACAAGTACTTGGGTGACGAAGCTGTGTGGAAGGATGCGGAGCAGTCGCTGCGTGAACTGGCTGAGGCGCGTGACATTGAGTACTATGAGGCACCCGGGGAAGCAGCTATGTATGGCCCGAAGCTTGACTTTGTTGGCACCGACTCCATTGGTCGCGAGCACCAGGTAGCTACGATACAGCTCGACATGAACCTACCTGAACGCTTTGACCTCTACTGCATTAATGAAGAAGGAGAGCATGAGCGTATTGTAATGATTCATAGCGCAATCATGGGTTCAATCGAGCGGTTTGCTGCACTTCTTATTGAACACTTGGGCGGCGTGTTCCCCTTCTGGCTCGCACCTGAGCAGATACGCGTACTACCGATAGCCGAACCACACCAGGCACATGCCAAGGAGGTTATGTCTAAGCTTCATGCGGCAGGTATCCGTGCGACAATGGATGACTCAGGTGATTCGTTGGGCAAGCGCATACGTGCATGTAAGGTGGCCAAACTCCCGTACTTTGCAGTTATTGGCGATGCGGAGGTAAAGAATGGTGGCGTAACCCTCGAAGGCGAGACGAAAGAGGAGCACACTGTTGCCTCACTCGTGCAACTGCTTACATTGAAAAACACTACACGACAATAGTTGACAGGAACATTGGAGGTTGTACTGTTGCCGCAGTATCCAACCTGGAGGTCGCTAATGGACAAACAGCTGCGAGACGCACTGCGAAATGCGGTCATTGCACATATCAAGCGGATCCATCTCGTACAAGATCAAGTGCCAAAGTCATACAGCGCATTTGATGTGCGTCAAACAATCAACTACATGTTGGAGCATTCGGTAGTTACAACAGATGAGCTTCGCCAGGCGATACACGAACGTGTGATGCAGTTGGCGCTGAGTGCTAGACAGGAAATTGCGAGTGGTGTGCGGCCGGGCTTGATCACATCACCGCACGCTCTAACCTATGGCCTGCAACAGGCTGACGGCCAGCAGGTGTTTGATGTTGATGATGAACTACGCACGTGGCTCATCAATGAGTACTCACAAGAAAAAGATCTTGTTGCGGCCGTACTCCAACAGCTCACCAAGTAACAAAAAGCACCGCTTTTTGGCGGTGCTTTTCTTGTTTTGCACTGTGCGTTACTTGGCAAAGTGAGCCAGTGCTTTTGCTAGTGCCACCTTAGTTCCAATGCGGCTACTTTCATAGCTATAGTCAATACATTCGACCAGGATACCAAGTACGTTTTCAAAGTCAGCGTTGCTCCACGTAGCTGTAAGCTGTGCAAGCTCTGCGCTTGGACTATGGTTGCCCTCCAGACGATTCTTGTACACTTTGTCGAGCTCGTTGACCGTACGACCAATGAAGCTTTCGGCAGTGGTGCCTTTCGCCAACAGGTCGCGTAACATTGCAAATGTCTCCTGTTGCTTGCCTCCAATGAGAAGCTCTACAAAACGAGTGACGTCACCGGGCGCAGCGGGTGCTGCCTTAGCAGTACTATTGTTGCGCGCCTTTGGCTGTGGCGCTGGACTAGTAGGTACTTCTTGACGTGATGCATGCGCTGCAACGACAGATTTCGGCGCCACACGTGCTGGGCGTTCTTGCACAGCTTGTGCAGCCTCTTTCTGTGCTTCTGGTTTTGGAGTTGCAGGTGCTGCGCCGCCAAGAAGGGTTGCGGTTCGCTCCTTTGAGAGCAGGATCCAGCCATCTTCGCGCGCATATGCAGACTTGGCTTTCTCAAACAGTTCTGTGAGGCGTGCATGTGCACTGCCGTTTGTTTTCTCCAGGTCAATGGTAATGAGGCGCGTAGCCTCAGGTGAAAGCAGAATGTTGTCCGCATGTGCAAGATCTTCAATAAGCGTTGCCACGTTTGTAGACGCATCTGGCTCCTGTGCTGCAAACGTGCTTGCGACAGCGGTTGGTTGTGATGGTGGCGCACGCATAACCGTTACGGCAGTGGCAGTTTGAGTGTCATCAGTGTTGTTGCTTGGCTGTGTTGAAACGGACTGACTTGTTCCCTGGCTCGCAAGCTGTGATCGCATGGTCACAAGGTATGCGATACCTGCGCTCAGGGCAAGTACACCAAGCCAGAACAGTACAGTCATAACAGGACTTGCCTCAAAACCGGTATACGGCACCTGGTCGAGCGTCACAAAGCCCGAGCGAACAGTGTTCTTGCTCAGCAGGATCGTAGGTTCTGTTTCTTCTTCCTCCTCTTCCTCTTCGCGCTCATCGTCATCACAGTTGAGACAAGAGCCCCCACCACCGTTAAGCGTGACACGCGTCGTGCAGACAGCCTCGTCGCCATCTCCATCGACAAACGTAGCGGTAAACACTGTTGCCTGTGCAATCGTTACTGACTGGCTGCCATTGAGTTCAACGGTACCCAGTGAGCTAATCGTTGCTGACACCGCGTTGTTGCTTGTCCAACTAAGCGTTGTCTTCTGCTGCGGATTCACGCGAGAAGGTGATGCGGTTAGTGTACACACAGGTGCCGGGTCGTCTGGTGTTTCGACGACCGTGACGGTAACGCTACAGGTTGCATCATTGCCAGCGTCATCGCTGAATACAGCGCTGTAGGTCGTCGTTGTTGCTGGCGTTACAGTAGCTGTGCCAGAAAGATCGCTACTGGAGAGATTGGTGAACGCAACACCTGTTGCATTGCTGCTAGACCAGCTTATCTGTGCGCTCTCTCCCTGTTCTACTGAGAGTGGTTTTGCAGACATCTCACAGGCTGGCGCCGGAGTGTCCTCAATTGCGGTTATCGCTACACAGATAGGTATCACACTGTTTGGTGAGTCAGCGTTTGGATAGACTGCGTGACGCACAACAAGTGAGTCAACGTTCTCACTGAGATCTAAATCAGAAACCAGAGTATCTTCTTTTGAGTCTTCTACAACAAAGTCGTCGAGATCGCTTGTAGCTGGCGTGACCGCAACAGAGCTGTCACTAGACAGGAAGTCAACGTACCAACGTTCGCTAGGCTGGTCGTGATTCTCGCGACCCAGGTAGCCATCCCATGAAAGGCTCTCTACCTTGTAGGTACCAGACTCAAGCGCAACTGGGTAGCGTATCGTTTCTGCATCGCTTGCACCGTAGTCCGAACGAAGACGGTCTTCTTCAAAGACGATAACTGTCGTGGTGTTGCTGTCTGTGTATGGACAAGCAGGAGCAACTGGCTCTTCTGGTTCATCAGGTGTGCATTCGCGCTCCTTTATGTGGTAGCAGTCCTCACCCCATGCCTCCACGAATGCCAGTTCCTTGTCGAATTCAATGTATGCGTCGTCACCCCAACATCCTTCCTGACATCCAGACGTGCTGCCGTCACAGTAGACAACTTCATATGCAGTGAGGCCAGGCTCACCTGTCCAGCCAAACGCAAAGGCTTCGATCCACATGTCCGTGTCATCACAATTCGGTTCGCATTCGAGCCCAGGTTCATGTTCCTGGTTGGGATCGGTACTCTGCTGTTGCTCCTGTTCTTGTACACGTACAGTAGCGCTGCAAGATGCATACTCGGAGCCATCAGCACTGTGTGTACGAGCACGAAACGTAGTGGTTTCGGTGACCTGCAGCTGGTAGCTGTCAGTTGGTGCAAACTGTTGGCCAGTTACGCCATCTATTGTCACATACGCTGCATTCGCTGCAGATTGCCATTGCAACGTCACATCTAGCGCATTACCTACCTGGACACCAGTAGCAGAGATTGAGCATTCAGACGCTGCGTGCGCCTCATCTGTTGCAAAACGTACTGGTGCTGCCTCAAAGGCAAACAGTGCCGCAAGCACAGCTACGACAAGGACGCCCGAGAGGGCTCCTTTCTGCAATACTGTGCTGAATGTTGTACTAATGTTGTTCATACAATCCCTGTGTAGGGCTATTAATGTGTAATAACTATTTCAAAACTGCAGTCACGACCCAGCGCTCTTGTTTTGCGCCAAACGTGTTGCAGGTTGCAAGGGTCAAGGTTGGTTCTGATGCGGCAAAGTAAATGACCGCATCATCAGCATCTGCCAAATGGACAGTCTCAACTCGGTACTCATATGTAGCCGTCACAGTATCTACAAGTATCCGATCACCACGTTGTAGGGTACTCAACTCATTGAACGCGCGGTATGCCTGGTTCTGTACCACTGGCAAGTAGCTTGAGTGGCCAAATATCAGCATATTTGCATTTTCGCCTGCCACACCCGACCCAGGATAGTGGACGGCACCTGACAACAGCGCCCGATCAAGCACATCCACCTCCGTGCTTGCAGGTGTGAGCACCGTTGTGTCGACACCAATGCTAGGTACGCGCACACGAACAGGCGATGTGTTGCTGCCAGAGCCTGTATGTGGCATCACTGCATAGTGGCCAACCATTGGCTCTACAACACGTGCTGCTGATGCATCAAGCACAAACTCATCAGATGTGCTATCGTCATCCGCCGTTGAAGTTACAACGTCGTGTGACGTCGAAGTTGCCGCGGTTGTTGAACTAACCAACACCACAGCCGGCGCTTCGTGGTCAGAACTAGGTGGTTCTGGGACGAAGTCTATGATGACAAGAAAGACAGTGAGTGCTGCAAAGACACCAAGTGTTGTCAATGCAAAAAGCGGACGCCGGGCGTACGTGGTTTCCAATTTCTGTGGCGTCGTATTGCTCATGATGCGTACCATAACGCAAGAGCTGAGTCCTGCGCGAATTATACTGTAAAACTGTATTATGTCAATGCTGTACGAGTCCCATATCGCAGCTGCTCGTAAAACACCGCAATGACACCTTTGCTGCGATTTGTGGCACCAAGGTTTGTTCCTGAGATCTCCTGTACACGGGCACTATATCGAATCGCACATACTTCTTCGCGTCCCTGGTCTTCAACACGAATACGTGTCTGCGTGCACACAGCAGGTCGCGGTGCTTCGTTAGTAGCCTCAAAAGGCACAACAATTTGTTCTTCTTGTTGGGCAGGTTCTACAAAAACTGCCTCGGACAGTGCGTGTACTGCAGACTCAAGTTGCTCCATTTCCTCACGAAGAGCTAGCTCAGCGGCACTTTGTGCATCATTGTGCACAATGCTCTGCTCAAGAGCGAATGCACGCTGCGTTTGCTGCACCTGTTCAACTGTATTCTGCATGAGTGTGCGTGCTTCAGCGCCACGCTGCTTAAGCCAACTTCCACTTGCAAGTGCAGCGCGTGTTCCCCACGCAAGGGCATCCATAGAACGTTCTGCAAGAACTTGCTTGGCTCGAGCTATGTCTTCATGTGAAACTGTGACCGATGGCAGCACCTGAACGTTGTTCTGCTTTGGATACAGTCGAGCATTGGAGATGTCTTCCTCGCGTGGTCCAATCTGAGCTATATCTTGATCTACGTCGCAGTTTGGCACTTCCTCGGTGGTTCGTGCATCAAAACTGCTACCCGTAGCATGTGCGGCAAGCTCGTCAATCAGCCTTTGTGCTCGTGGCGTAACAAAAGTGCCCGCAGGCGAAGCATCCAATGTTATTGTTGTGGGTTCCATAAGTAAAATTAACGTGGCATAATCATAACACTAGCTGCAGAACTGTCAAGTATTGGCTATACAACACAGCTTGACAGCTGTACAGTACTATGCTATATATAGCGCATACTAACAAGCAGGCACATACCATTGTGCAGATTAAGAAGAACGTATGAATGATCAGGAACTAAGTCGTAGCGAGCGCGCAGCATCACTCTTGATGCGTACGTTTGCTGTCGTTGGCCTTGTTGCCGTACTGGCACTCATTGCTTGGCTTGCGGTCCAAGGTATACGGTACCTGCCCCGCGCTGGTGATGGTCTAGGAGCTGCAGTGAACGCTGTGACGTCGGTGTTCCGTACTGCGCCAGAAGAGTCACTTTCTATCGCACTGACTGAACGAACCGTTCAGGTTGGTGATGTGGCTACCTTTGGCTTTGAGTATCAGGGTGACGCAATCAACCCGGTGTACAACTTTAGCTACGAATGTGTTGATGGTGTTTCGTTCACTGTCATGGGCAGTCGTGGATGGACCGACCTTGCGTGTGAGACACCGTTTGTGTCAAATGATGCAGAGGTACAAGTCATCCCAAGTGCTACAGAAAAGCGTTTCAACCAAGTCACGCTGTCGCTCAGTAGTGGTGAGCTTTCTGATGACACATTGTTTACCGTCATTAACATGGAAGCACGTGACGAAACATCTGCACTTGATGAACTCGTTGCTGAACTCAATGAAGCAGACGAAGTTGCTCAAGAAGATGTATCCAATGTGCCAAGTGAAGTAGTTGAAGACGTGCAAGAATCTGCTACTCCTGCTCCAGCGCCGAACACACCAGCGGTAACACCTCTACAGCCCGCGCCAACAGTACCAGTTGCTCGCGATCCAGCAGATCTTGCAGTCAATATTGTTGAAACAGGTGTGCTGGTAGAAGTCGCTGGCGAGAATACGTTCTTCCCTGTCTCTCCAATTCCTAGCGACAAAGTAGCAGCTGTACGCTTTACAGTAACCAATCAAGGCGAGCAATCGTCTGGTACGTGGACATTCCGAGCCGAGCTGCCTATCGAGGGCGATGAGGACTATGTGTATACCGCACCCGCCCAGAACGCTATGCTACCAGGAACACAAGTTGAGTTCACGCTTGGCTTCGACCAGATTAGTGAAGATGATGAAGGTCGTATTGAAGTCTTCATTATTCCCACACAAAGCACAGACCGTAGCGCTAACAATAGTGATGCGGTAAAGATAGAGATAAAGAACTAAGCGACAAAGCAAAAGCGGCGCACCAGCACGGTGCGCCGCTTTGTTGTTTCATGATGGACGTAAACGTTCTTTAACGACGTCGACAACCACTTTGAGTCGTTGCCTTACGCCAACATCTTCCTCGCTGTCTGCGTTAACCTCAAAGCGTGGACCTAGACCAAGTTCAACGATCAGTACATCAATCAACTCTTCTAGGCCAGTGTACTCTGACAGCAGTTGCGCATGCACCTCGTCCTGGGAGGCTAACTCCTGGTCCAGTTCTAGACGATCGTTAGCCAGCTCAGCTATATCCTCTGCGTCTTGTCGCAGCGTACAGTGCGCTGTTGGTTTGAGCCCTCCGGGCTTCCAAACAGTAAATGGAAATTCAACGTTCGTAAAGTTGCAGTGCACACGCCACAAGTCAAGGCTATTGTTTCTCACTTTGATTCTCCCGTTGCCCTGGCACCAGGCTACACGAACGGGTTACGTGAATCAACTACACGTCGATTTCAGCAAGCTTAGCGTTACTCTGGATGAACGACTTACGGGCAGCAACATCAGTACCCATGAGCGTGTCAAATACCTGGTGTGCCTCGGCCGCATCCTCGATCGTAACTTGTTTCAACACGCGATTCTCGGGATTCATGCTGGTCTCCCACAGCTCTTCGGGATTCATTTCACCAAGACCCTTGTATCGCTGAATCGAAACCTTGCCTGTCTTCTTGGGCTTGTCATCGTCTTCTTCAGAATCATTCTCGGCAGTACCTGACTCCTCGTCTGTAACTCCAAGGTCTTTAAGTATCTTAACTTTCTCCTCCTCCACATAAGCGTAATGACTCTCCTTGCCTTTTGAAATTTTATACAATGGTGGTTGCGCAACATACAAGTAGCCACCCTCAATAACCGGTTGGAAGTGTCGGAAGAATAGTGTGAGGAGTAGTGTGCGAATGTGGGCACCGTCAACGTCGGCGTCAGTTGCAATGATTATTTTGTGGTAGCGTAGTTTCTCAATGTTGAATACGTCACCGATCGCGGTTCCCAATGCAACAACAAGATCCTTGATAGCCTCAGAACTCAACATGCGATCAAGGCGTGCACGCTCAACATTCAAGATTTTACCCCGCAAAGGTAGAATAGCCTGCGTAGCACGGTCGCGACCCATCTTGGCGCTACCACCGGCTGAATCTCCCTCCACGATGAACAGTTCACTATCATCGGCTTTCTTGCTTTGACAGTCCGCAAGCTTGCCCGGAAGCGTCATACCATCAAGCGCGCCTTTTCTGAGCACAGAGTCCTTTGCGGCCTTGGCCGCCTTGCGCGCCTTTAGGGCCAGGATTGACTTATTGATGATCGCCTTAGCCTCATCAGGGTGTTCTTCAAAGAATGTGGCAAGCGCATCCCCAAAGACAGTCTGAACAGCACTCTGTGCTTCCACAGAGCCAAGTTTTGCCTTTGTTTGACCCTCAAACTGCACTTCACGGAGCTTAACACTTACGACAGCTGTTAGCCCTTCGAGAACGTCATCACCGGTGAAGTTATCGTCATTCTCTTTTAAGAGATTAGCCTTTCGCGCGTAACCGTTAATGGTGCGTGTAAGCGCTGTTTTGAAGCCAGTCAGATGTGTACCCCCTTCGGAGTTGTACGTGTTGTTTGCAAAGCAGGTGATGCGGCTGCTGATATCATCAACATACTGCAGCGCAACCTCAACCCCAACAACATTCTCATCAATATCAATGGATTCACAGTAAAAGACGTTCTTGTGAAGCGGTTTCTGATGGTGATTGTAAAACGTTATGAGCGAGCGTAGACCACCTTCAAAGTAAAATGTCATCGACGGCACATTGAGTCTTAGGTGCCGAGCGTAAAATGCGCCTTCAAGCTCTGTCAGTTCAGCATCTGTTGCATTACGCAAATCTAGGACGGTAATGCGCATACTTTTGACCAAGTATGCCTGTTGTCGCAGATGAGCCACCACCTTGTTCCAATCAAAGACAATGTCACCAAATATTTCTGTGTCTGGAGTAAAAGTGATGACTGTACCCTGCTCTTTTGAAGCCTTGACCTTCTTTACGGGACTTTTCTTGAGTCCGCGAGCGTAGCGCTGGATATAGTAGCCACCGTCACGGTGCACCTCAGCAGTTGCTGCGCTTGAAAGTGCGTTAACTACAGAGACACCAACACCATGCAGACCACCAGAGACCTTGTATCCATCGCCACCAAACTTACCCCCCGCGTGAAGCGTGGTCATGATGGTCTCGAGTGCGCTAACTTTTGTCTGCTTGTGTTTATCAACGGGAATGCCACGACCATTGTCCACAACCCGTACTGCGTTTCCGGGAAGAAGGGCAACTTCAACGTCATCTGCAAAGCCGCTCATTGCTTCATCTCGAGCATTGTCGAATACTTCCCAGATGAGGTGGTGCAGGCCATCAGGACCAGTGGTACCAATGTACATACCAGGACGCTTACGTACTGGCTCGAGACCCTCAAGAACGGTTATTGCATCAGCACCATAGCCTTTAGCCTTGGTCTTTTTTGCTGCTTTTTTGGCTGGCATACAAAGAAAAAAGCGCCCTTAGACGTGCGCTAAGTATACCACAAATCAAGTCCAATTGCTGTTGCCCAAAACCGTTGACAATCGCAGAAAACAGTAGTTTTTAGCGTACTTCCCAACCGTTTTGCTTGTGAAGGGCAGCGGTAATGTTGTCCATGTGCTGTGTGACTTCTTCGTCAGTCAATGTGCGATCGTCGGCTTGGAACACAAGGTGCCAGGCGTAGCTGGTGCGACCGTCCTTCTCAAAGGTGTCGAACAGGTCTACTCGTGCAAGCAGTGGGCCTGCATGTGTTCGGAGTACGGTTTCAACATCATCGCTGGATACAGTGTTGGGTACCCAAACTGCAATGTCGCGCAGGACACACGGAAACTCCGACCATTGCGCGAAACGTGTGTCGATGTTCCATGGTAGAGGAGCATCGTACGCTTTGGCAGGGTGAATGTCGGCAACGACCGGTTCTAATGATGTTTCAAACACA
>Ga0180435_10002283_pt1 | contig 19669 bp, 13 predicted proteins | sample SS_ome_3_FD_132467 | JGI IMG/M metagenome (GOLD analysis project Ga0180435, IMG submission 132467) | Hypersaline lake sediment archaeal communities from the Salton Sea, California, USA - SS_3_S_1 metaG | ecosystem: Environmental > Aquatic > Non-marine Saline and Alkaline > Hypersaline >...
CATCGCCAGCCGCGCGCTGGGCGAGGGGGCGCACCAGTATCTCAGCGTCTTCCGCTTCGTTGGCGCCTCGGCCTTCATGGGCTACAGCCTGGCGCTGCTCCAGGGCTCGATCTGGTACAAGCGCAGCTGGAGCGCCACCCTGAAATCGATGGTCGACGGGCTGGTCTACGCGGCGCTCACCGCCGGCACCTTCGGTTGGCTCTGGCCCGCCTGACCCCGGCACACCTGAAAGGCGACACTGATGAAGATCGGTAGCATCGGCTGGATCGACCTCACCGTGGAGGACGCCGGCGAAATCCGCGATTTCTATCGCCGGGTCACTGGCTGGACCGCCGGGGACGTGGCCATGGACGGCTACGAGGACTACTGCATGAGCCCGCCGGACGGAGATGGCCCGGTGGCCGGCATCTGCCACCGAAGGGGCGGCAATGCCGAGTTCCCCCCGGGCTGGCTGATCTACATCACCGTGGAGAACCTCGACCGCAGCATCGAGCGCTGCCTGGAGCTGGGCGGTGAAGTAGTTGTGGAACCGAAGGCCATGGGCGATGACCGATATGGCGTGATCCGTGATCCCTCGGGGGCCTGCTGTGCGCTCTACCAGAAGGGCGGCGCGAACGAGGGGCGCTGAATATCGAGGGGGTAAACTTCCTGGAGGTACCGCATGTACTACGTCCTGTTCTATGACACGGTGGAGAACTACGTCGAGAAACGCGCCCCGTACCGCGACGAGCACCTGGCCCATGCCACCGCAGCCTTCGAGCGGGGGGACCTGGTGATGGCCGGCGCGCTGGATGAGCCGGCGGACAGCGCCCTGCTCATCTTCAAGGGCGAGGGGCCGGAAGCGGCCGAGGCGTTCGCCGAGAACGACCCCTACGTAACCAATGGTCTGATCGCCCGCTGGCAGGTCCGCCCCTGGGTCGTTGTCTTCGGTGGCGAGTAGCGCCAGGCCCCGTGGCCGGCCGAAGGAAGAACACCATGGAGTGGAAGGAACTGCTGGACAATGCCCTGCTGGCCTGTCCCTACTGCAAAGCCGGCGATATCGAAGCGACCGATGATGGCGGGGTGGACTGTCACGGCTGCGGCGCCACTTTCGGCTCTCGGAACGGCTGGCCGCTCCTGCTGCGCGACGAGCACCTGGCCACGGCCCTCGACGGGTGGGACACCATCGCCGCCAGGTACGACACCTTCATTCCGTCCAGCGGCTTTCCGGTCATCGACAAGCCCCTGATCGACTGCTGCCAGGGGGACGTCCTCGAGGTGGGCTGCGGCAATGGCCGCCTGATGCGGCTGGTTGACGACCGCTGCCGCAGCCTGGTGGGCATCGATCCGGCCCCGTCGATGTGCGGTCTGGCCCGGCAAAGCGGGTTCCGTGCCATTACCGCCGCCGCCGAAGAGCTGCCCTTCCCCGACGCCGCTTTCGACCGGGTCATCAGCGGCTGGGCCAGCATGCGCTACACCGACCAGGACGACGCCTTCCCCGAAGTGGCCCGCGTTCTCCGGCCGGGTGGCTGGTTCGTCTTCACCCTCTGGAATTTTCACGCGGACAGGCTGAACGATGCCGTGAAATTCTGGGTCCGGGGCAGAAGAGCCCCCAGCGGTGATGCCGAGCACTTTCGCCACCGCGACGTGAGCAGCATCCGGCGGTTGAAACAAAAACTGGCCGCCGCGGGCCTGCCGCTCCAACGGGTCCTCACCACACCGTACCCCAACGTGCTGGCCAGGGTCATCCGGCCGGCGATCACCTACTATCACGGAAGTCCCTGGACCCGCCTGGGCTACCACGTCATCATCAGCTGCCGCAAGCCTGACGCCCCCTCGTCAAGCGAGCCGGAGACGGCCGGTACGGCTGTCCCCTGACCACCCGCAGCGCCGGTATTTTGCGGTTGCTTTACCCGGCCGCCGGGTGTACTCTCTCCGCTCGCCCCGGCCGCCTGGCGGCCGGCACCACGGAATCGGAGGGGGGAGGAAGCAGCATGTCCGCGCAGCAGCACGACCGGCAGAAACGGATCAGGGAAGTGCGCAACGTGGCGATCATCGCCCACGTGGACCACGGCAAGACCACCCTGGTGGACGCCCTGCTGCGCCAGACCGGGGCCCACGACTTCCGCAAGGGTGAAGTGGCGATCATGGATTCCAACGAGCTGGAGAAGGAGCGCGGCATCACTATCTTCTCCAAGAACGCCTCCTTCACCTGGAAGGACACCCTGTTCAACATCGTCGATACCCCGGGCCACGCCGACTTCGGCAGCGAGGTGGAACGGATCCTGAAAATGGTGGACGGGGTACTGCTGCTGGTGGACGCCTTCGAGGGGCCGATGCCCCAGACCAAGTTCGTGCTCAAGAAGTCGCTGGAGCTGCACCTCAAGCCGATCGTGGTGATCAACAAGATCGACCGGCCCAACGCCCGACCCGACGAAGTGGCCGACATGACCTTCGACCTCTTCTGCGAACTGAACGCCAGCGACGAGCAGCTCGACTTCCCCATCGTCTTCGCTTCGGCCCGGGACGGCTACGCCATGCTGGAAAGCGACGGCGAGAGCAGCGACATGACACCACTGCTGGACACCATGCTGCGCCGGGTGCTGCCGCCGGTGGGCGACCCGGACCAGCCGTTCCAGATGCTGGTGACCATGCTGGAATACGACAACTATGTCGGCCGCATCGCGGTGGGCCGCATCTTCCACGGTCGGGTGAAAACCGGCGAACAGCTGTCGCTGGTCCGCCGGGACGGGCACATCGAACGGGCGCGGGTGACCAAGATCCTCAAGTACCAGGGTCTGGTTCGCATCGAGGCGGAGGCGGCCATGGCCGGTGAAATCGTCTCGTTGGCCGGTTTCGAGAACGCGCGGGTGGGCTCCACGCTCGCCGCATCGGAGAAGCCCGAACTGCTGCCCATGGTCAAGATCGACGAGCCGACCATCTCGATGACCTTCTCCCACAGTACCAGCCCGCTAGCCGGCAAGGACGGCGGCCGTTTCCTCACCTCACGGCACATTCGGGAGCGGCTGATGCACGAGGCGATGATCAATGTCGGCGTGCGGGTTGAGGAAACGGAGAGCGGCGACGCGTTCAAGGTTTCGGGCCGCGGCGAGCTGCACCTCTCGATCCTCATCGAGACCATGCGTCGGGAGGGCTACGAGCTGGAGGTCTCGCGGCCCGAGGTGATCCTGAAAACGGTGGACCACGGCGTCTTCGAACCGGTGGAAGAGGTGGTCATTGAAGTGGACCCCGAGTACCAGGGCCCGGTGATGCAGGCCATCGGCGAACGGAAGGGCGAGATGGGGACCGTGGTGATGAGCGCGGTGGGCACTATCCGCCTGGAGTTCCTCATCCCCTCGCGGGCGCTGATCGGCTTCCGCAGCGAGTTGCTGACCATGACCCGCGGCACGGCGATCATGTACCACAACTTCTACCAGTATCAGAAGCACAAGGGCGACCTGCCCCGGCGGCAGACCGGGGTGATGGTCTCGATGACCGGCGGCCAGGCGGTGGGCTTCGCGCTGTGGAACCTCCAGGCCCGGGGCGAGATCTACATCAAGCCCGGGGACGAACTCTACGAGGGGATGATCGTCGGGGTGAACAACAAGGGCGTCGATCTCACGGTCAACTGCATCAAGGGCAAGAAACTGACCAACATCCGCGCCGCCGGCTCGGACGAGGCGATCCAGCTCACACCGCCGCGGGAGATCACCCTCGAATACGCCCTCGAGCACATCGACGACGACGAACGGGTGGAAATCACGCCGAAAAACATCCGCATGCGAAAGGTGCTGCTTACCGAGATCGAGCGGCGCCGAGCCTCGCGTAAAAAGATCGATACGAATCAGGGCGATGGTGCGGTAAAATAGGGCTGATGAACAAATCAGCCTTCAAAACCTGCAAGTTCTGCAATCATCCATGGCCCCGCCGCGGGGATTTCCTCGGCGACCCGGCGATCGACTTCATCGGCTACCAGTCCTTCGTCCACGAAGGGGTGCTGGGGCTCTTCCTCTTCAACCACCTGCCCTGCGGCACCACCCTGGCGCTTTCGGCAAAGCTCTTCGCCGACCTTCACGGGGGCCAGATCTACAAGCGCCGCGACGAGTTCGAGGAGGCCGACCCGCACTGCCTCTCCTCGGCCAGCGGTCGTGCCTGCCCGACAGAATGCGAGTGCGGGTTCGTGCGCAGGATCGTGCGCTACATCGAGGGGGGGCGGCGAGCTAGTGTGGTGTCCCGGCGGTAGAGATACCAGTGGCAGCCCGAAAGATCGCTGTAGGGAAAGGTCTGCACCAGGGCGTACTCGTTTCCCGAAAGATCCTCCACGCGCGGCAGCGGTTGCTCCGGCGCCCCGATGCGGTGACCGATGAACCAGTCCACGCCCTGGACCGGCGCTTCGGACAGCGAGCGGTAGACGATGTCCCGGCCCTCGGGCAGGAACCGCTTGTAGAACATCAACGGCAGCCAGGCGCGAAAATCGTGGTCGGCGGTCACCGTGATCAACGGCCCGGCGGTATGCTCGTCCATGAAACGCACCGCTTTTCGGTATGCGCCCCGCCCGTCGCGCCAGAAGCGGGCGATGTTCAGCCCATTGCCGACGAGAAAGAGGGCCAGCAGCACCAGGCAGGCCGCCCGGCGCCGGCGGACCGGATGGCGCCAGGCCGCGCCGGCCAGGCCTCCGAGGGCCGTGTAGCCGAAAGCCGCGCTGATGAGGAAGTAGCGGACAAAGAGCGCCTCCGGGCGGCGCAGGAGCAGAAAGGCCGCCGGGGCGAGGAAGACGGCCACGGCGAGAAAGATCCATTCGTCATCTCCACGGCGCGCAAGGAGGGCCACCGCCCAGGCGATGAGAATGAAGAAAACGGCGGCAACAGCCACGGCCAGGGCGCCCTGCGCCGGGCCGCCAGCAGCATAGGACAGCGTCTTGACCAGCACGCCGGTGACGGTGAAGCCCGGGGCGCCGCCCACCTCCATTTTCCGCACCACGGCGTACCAGAACACAGCGAAGAATGCACAGGGCACGACGAGCAGCCGGGCCAGGCGGCCGGCCGCGGCGGCCCACGCCCCCGCCCCCTCACCGCGACGGGCAGCCAGGGCCCAGGGCGCCCAGACCAGAAAGCCGGCAAAGGCGTGGATGAACATCAGGTGGGAGAGGAAGCCCAGGGCACAGCAGAGCCAGAAGAGCGCGGCGACGGCCCAGCCGGGGGCGGTGATGTAGCGCCGGGCGGCAAGGAAGGCGGCCAGGGCGAAGATGACCACCGGGGCATAGCCGCGGGCCTCGGAGGAGAAGTGGACCATGAGATACGAGCCACCGGTGAGCAGGGCAGCGAAGAGAGCAGCCGAGCGGCCGTACCGGCGGGCGATGGCCCAGGCGAGGGGCACGGCCCCGATGCCGGCGAACAGCGAGGGAAGGCGGTACAACGCCCCGCCGTCCCGGTCACCGAGAACGAAGAAAAAGAGCGAATTGAGGTGGTGGTTGTTGGAGTGCTGGAACCCGGTGAAGACCTGGGCCGCCGATTCGAAGCCATTGACGATATAGAGCGTCCAGAGCTCGTCGAGCCAGAGGTCGGTGAACAGGCCGGGCAGCCGCAGCAGGAGGGCCGCCGCCACCAGGGACCAGAACACGGCACAGCGCGTGGCCGTCCCCGTTACTCGGTCGTCGATCATCATCGTCGAAAGCGCACCATTCTTCAGAACCGTCCCGCGGCAGCGATACCGCCGTAGGCCAGGTCGAGGTCGTCATAGGCGCCGAAATCGATGTCGTCCAGGATTCCGGAGACCGCACCGCCATCGATCTCCCAGGCCCGCACCTGTGCGGCCCGGTCGGGATCGGGGCCGGGCACGGTGAGGATGTCCGCATCGCCATCGCCGTCGAGGTCCATGGCGGCCACCCGGGCGCCGTAGCGCCAATCGGCGGGATAGGCGAGCATGTTGATGCCGTCCATGGCGGCAAGGGCCGAACCGTCGTAGTTCCAGCCGCGGACATGGGCGGCAAAGACCTGGCCCGGGCCTGCGCCGCTGACGATTTCGTCGATACCGTCACCATCCACGTCGCCACAGGCCACGTTGACGCCAAACTTCAGCGTGCCGTAGGCGAAGTAGCTGATCCCGGCGATCGCTGAGGCTGCGCCCCCGTCCACGTTCCAGCCGCGAACATGCGGGCCGAACACCGCCCCCGGGCCGGCACCGGTAATGATCTCGTCGAACCCGTCGCCGTCCACGTCGCCGCAGGCCACGTTGACGCCAAACTTCAACGTTCCATAGGCAAAGTAACTGATCCCGGGGATCGTCGCGGCGGTGCCGTCGTCCACGTTCCAGCCCCGGACGTGGGGCCCGAACACCGCCCCCGGCCCGGCCCCGGTGACGATCTCGTCCCAACCGTCGCCGTCCAGGTCGCCGGCGGCCACGTTGACCCCGAACTTGTTTGTCCCGTAGGCCAGAAAGCTGACGCCGGGCGTGGGCGCGCCGGACACGCAGAACGAACGGACGTGGGGCCCGAAGACATCGCCCGGCCCGGCGCCGGTGATGATCTCGTCCGACTCGGTGGAAGCGACATTGCCATGGGTCACGTTCACCCCGTACATCGAGACACCGTAGGCCTCCCACTCGCGGAGGGCACTGCCGGGATTGGCCGGCAGGAAGAGGCGCACCAGGGGCGGGTTGGCCTGCCCCGGGCCCGGGCCGGTGATCAGCAGCGGCTGGAACTCCGCCGGCAGTTCGATTTCCAGGTCGTTGTCGATCCAGACATCGTGATCTTCGTAGGGGCTGGCGCTTTCCTGGTGTGACCAGGTGAGGATGATTCGCCCCGGCGTGCCGTGGAGCAGCGGGTGGGGCTGGGTGTCGTAGTGCTGGGTGTCGCTGGTCACCCGCACCGGATCGGACCAGATCAGGCCGTTGGCGCTCGTTTCGTAGTAAAGATCGAACACCGAGCCGGCCTGCCGGGCGTAGGCCACGAGAAAGGTGCCGTTCTCCAGCACCATCGGCTGGGAATCGTGAGTGTTGATCTCGGTGGAGACGGGGATCGCCTCCGAACTCCAGTCATAGGGGTCGTGGCTGTAACGGGCAAAGAGGTCGAGGTCGCTGCCCCCCACCTGCCAGGTGACGATGTAGCGGCCGTCGCTCCCCCGCCGGGCCAGCCGGGGCAGGGCACCCTGGCCGTCGCTGACCTGGGTTTTCAACTGGTCCCAGCTGACGCCCTGGTCGGTGGAGCGGGCGATGTAGGCCGGCCCGGAGAGCCGATGATAGGCCATGGTCAGCACGTCGCCGCCTTCGTGGATCACGCAGGGGTTGATCTCACCCGGGGTGGACCAGCCGAGGTCGAGCGATTCCTCGGGAATCCAGGTGATGCCGTTCATGCTCGAAGCGATGCGGATCCGAAAGTCGTTCGAACCGGTCTCGTCCACGAGGTAGAACAGCCGGAACGTCGTCTCGTCCAGTTGGACCAGCGAGGGGTGCCGCTCGTTCAGTGCGGTGGCCACGGCGATCTGGGGCACGGTCCAGGTGTCGCCGTTGTCGTCGGACCAGGTGATGTAGAGGTCGCCGTGGAAAGTGCTCGTGTCCAACCGCTCGAAGATCATGATCAGGCGTGATCCGTCCAGGGTGCGGATGATCGATGGCTGGTAGTCCAGTTCGGGGCCGTCGTACACCGGGCCGGTGGCGGACGCGGCCGGCGTGGTGCCGCAGATCATGGCCAGGACCATCATGACCGAACAGAGGGTGCTGGAGAGGGCCGGTATCCGCCGGCGGTTATCGTGCTTCATGGGTGTCGGTTTCCTCACTCGCTGGTCTTCACGACATCGATGGTGTAGTGCCACTGAGCCGGAGCCGGCCCCGGGGTGGTCTTCTCCAGAGTCGCCTGAAACGGCTTCTTCGACTGGATCGGCACCTCCAGCAGGCCCTCATCCTCGAAGGCGTCGAGGCTTTCGGGCACCGGCGTCGACTCCCCGGCACAGACGAAATCCATCACCCCTTCCTCGTCGAAGGTCAGCTCGAAGAGGAACTTGTCACGCTTCATCGTACCGCCGCCACCGATCGTGGCCCCCACCGAACCGCTGCAGACACCGCCTCCTGCGGTGATGGAGAAGGTGCCGTCACCCGAACCGGAAATGTTTCCCGCCTCGTCCACGCTGAACTCGTAGACCCCGTCCAACTTGGCGTGCACCGTCATCGGCGAGCCCTTCTCGATGAGAATCGTGGCCTGGTAGTCGCCGGGCTGGCCGCAGTCGAGGGTCACGTGGATTTCCCCCATCTCTTCCTCGTCGCAGGCGACCTCGATGGACCGGGTGTCGCTGTCGTCCCCCGTTCCCGGCGGGCACCGGGTGGTGAGCACGGCCGCACCCGACGGGATTTCACGGAACTCGAAACGCCCGTCGGCCCCGGATGATTCGCGGTATGTCTCGCCATAGGCATCCCTCAGTTCCAGTTCGGCCCCGTCGCACGGTTCCTCATCGTCGTAAACGATGCCGCAAACGTCGCACCGGCAGTGGAGCCTGAGCTCGACGGATTCCGCCTCCTCGTCATCGCAGGTGACCTCCACCGTCGCGCTGTCCGTGTCCTCGCCCCACTGCTCGGCGCACCTGGCGGTGACCACGGCCGTTCCCACCGGAATGTCCCGGAACTCGAAGCGGCCGTCGGGATCGACGATCTCGCTCCAGCTCTGGCCGTGGACATCCTTCAGCTCCACGCGGCACGTCTCGCAGGCCTCATCGCCGTCGTAGATGATGCCGGTGACAATGCCCTTGCCCTCGTAGACCAGGTCCCGCTCGTTGTCCTCGCCGACGATCACGTCGAGGGTGCCCGTCGATTCGGGGCAGTCGTGCTCCTCATCCTTGAGCACGTAGCGCACCGACCGCTCCGGGAAACGCTGCGCCCCGCCGGCGCCCACCATCCAGACCTTGTATGCCCCGCCGGCCCTGGAACTGGTGCCGTAGACCACGTCGTCGGCGTGGATTTCCACCCGGATGCCCTCCTTCGGGTTGCCGTCTTCGTCCTTGACCACGCCGTGGAGGTTGAAGGTGGAGGGCGCGACCTCCATGTCCTGGGTGTAGGTGATCGGCTGGTCGATGACCCGTTCCGGATTCATCCCCGGGTTGCCGAAGAGGTAGTCATCGCTGCAGCCGATCATGCGGTGGAACGTATAGGTGCCGAAGAGCCACTCCGGGATCGGCGGGATCACGATGTACGGCTCAGCGCCGTCCAGGGCGACGATGAAATTGGCCGGCTCACCGGCCACCAGGGCGCTGCCGGTGACGTCGAAGAAGAGGATCTTCATTTCCTGCTCGCAGGGCAGCACCTGCGTGACGTCGCCCTTGACGATGGCGTGAGTATAGGCCACGGCGTCGGCCAGCGTCGCCGGGGTCCAGGTGGAGAAGCGGGTGGTCCAGGCCGTGGCCGTGCGGGTTTCCGGGTTCGTGCGCGCCGGGATGAAGGCGATGCCGTCCTCGTCCTGGCGCACCAGCACCACCTGCACCCCCTCGCGGAAGGCCCGCCGGGGCAGCTTGAACTCCAGCTCGGCCGGAACACGCAGCGGCCCACCGTCCCACTCGATCTTGTACGCCGTGCCGAGGGTTGTCAGCCCCTCGAAGTCGATCTTCGGCACCTTGACCTTGCTCGCCCTGGGGACGCGGCCCTGACTCAGCTTTTGCGGCACCCACCAGCGCAGGCCGGCGGCCAGAGGCACGAGGTCACGTTCGCCACGGATGAGCCGGGGCCGTTCAGGATCGGGCGGATCCTGGGCCAGGGCTGTCCCGGCGCTGCCGGCGAGGAAAAGAAAGAGCAATACGAGGATGATGACATTCTGCTTCATGATGACCTCACACCGCTGCCCCGGGACGCATCGTTCCCCCGAGGGTTGACATAACGCTATCCTTCTCATCGCTTTTATGGTTAATTGTTGACAACACAAGGGTAGTGTCATGAGCGGAGTGTATCACAACTTTTCCTTGTCATCCCGGGGTCGATCGACGTTCCGGGCCTGCAGGACTATAATGGAGAGACAACCACCGTCCAGTTCAGCATCCGTTCACCATAGGGGAGTTTCCGCATGGCTTCATCCAGTCGATCGATCGTCATCTTCGTCGTCCTCCTGCTGGCGGCGATTGCGCCGGCCGTCCATGGCCAGGCCCCGGGCGACAAGCCGCCGGCCACCGTCGAATCGCGGCTCGAGGCCGCCGGCGACAGCGAGGCGCACCCCGGCTTCGACCACGTCATCGTCTACGACGAGACGGTGAACCGGGTGGATGACCTGGGGGTCACCGAAACCGAGTCGCGGGTGGTCTACAAGGTGCTCACCCCGGCGGGCTGCGTGGCCATGTCGGCCCTGCGCTGGGGCTACGACCCGCAGAGCAGCTGGGTCGACGTGCGCTCGGTGGAGATCGTGCGGGACGGCGAACGGATCGCCGTGCCGGTGAGTGGCGTGCTCGACCTGCCGGCGCCCCAGGCGGCGATCTACTGGAGCGACCGGGTCAAGCAGCTGCAGCTGCCGCGACTCGAGGAGGGCGACGGCATCGTGGTGGAGATCTTCCGCAAGGGGTTCACCTACGCCCTGCTCGACGGGGAGGACGGAACGGGCGCGGCCACGGGCGGCGAGCCGGATGACGAACGGTTCATCCCCCCCATGCCCGGCGAATACTTCGACATCGTCATCTTCCAGGCCGACGTGCCGACCCTGGAGAAACGATACGAACTGCACCTGCCCGCGGACAAGCGGTTGCACTCGCAGGTCTATCACGGAGCGCTCTACTCCAGCACCAGCTACAGCGAGGATGAAACGACCTACGCCTGGTGGGGCCTCGACCTCGCGCCTGCCGTTCACGAACCGCGGGGGCCGGACGGCCCGGACTACCTGGCCAAGGTGGTCATCGCCACGGTGGAGAGCTGGGAAAAGAAGAGCCGCTGGTTCTTCGGGGTCAATGACGGCCAGTTCGATTCCAACGCCGAGATCGACGCTGCCGTAGCCGAGATCCTCGAGAAAGCCGGCGTGGCCGACGGCACCGACGATGCGAAGGCCGAAGTGCTGCTGCACTGGGTGGCCCAGAACATCCGCTACAGCGGCCAGACCATGGGCAAGGGCGAAGGGTTCACCCTGCACCCGGGGGACATGATCTACGAGCAGCGCAGCGGCGTCTGCAAGGATATCGCCGGCATGCTGATTACCATGATGCGCGCCGCCGGCATCCCGGCCTACGGTGCCATGACCATGGCCGGCAGCCGCATCGAGGAGGTTCCGGCGGACCAGTTCAATCACTGCGTGGTGGCCCGAAAGGTCGGGGACGGTTTCATGATGTACGACCCCACCTGGGTGCCCTACAACAACGACATCTGGTCCAAGCTGGAGACGGAACAGCACTACCTCATCGGCACCCCCGAAGGTGAACCGCTGCAGCAGATCGCGTACAGCCCGCCGGCGGAGTCGCCGCTCCGGGTGCGCCACCGGGCGACCCTCGACAGCGAGGGTACGCTGGTGGGCACCATCCGCTTCGACGGCACCGGCGCCCTGGACGGGCGGCTGCGCCGCATCGTCTACAACACGCCCCTGGGCCGCATGGGCGAACGGTTCGCCCGGCTGCTGGCGCCGGCCTTCCCCGGCGTGGAGGGGGTCAACGTGCGCCATCGGGCCACCACTGATTTCTCCGGCGACATGTGGGTCGAGGTGGACTACCGGGCCCCGGGCTTCGCCGCACCGCTGGCCGGCGGGCTGGAGTTCTGCAGCCCGATGATGGCCGCGCTGATCCACGAGGGGACCCTCTTCCGGGCCGGGGCCCGGAGCTGGGAAGAGGAGCGGAAGACCGATGTCTTCCTCTACTACACCCAGTTGCTCGACGTGGAGGAAACGATCACCCTTCCGCCGGGTTTCACGGCCGGCGAGCTGCCGCGGTCGGAGGGAGTGGACGAAACCTACGGGTTCTGGCAGGGCAGTGCGGAACTGAAGGATCGTGCGTTGATCATCCGCTCCCGTGCCGAGGTGCGACGACGGCAGATTCCGCCAGACGGCTATGACGGTTTCGCCAAAGCGATGAACGAAGCACGGAAGTGGAGCGAGGCGGTCTTCCGCCTCGACGGCGCCGAGACGGACGAGGAGGCCGGACAATGAGAAGAGCAATCATCACTTCTACCCTGCTGGCCCTGCTCCTGCCGCTCGCCTGGACGCCTTTCGTGACGGCCGATGACGTATTCAACCGGATCAGCGCCGAGGCGATCCATGAAGAGGGCAGCGAGACCTTCCATGCCGGCCTGCTCTACCTCCATGCCGAAAACACCATGGACCTGGAGAATGAGGATGCAGTCATCCTCTTCGAACGACAGGAATTCCGCTGGACCACCGACGGGCGGCTGGAGCAGACGATGAAGCGATCGGTGCTCATCCGCACCGAATACGGCCTGGACCACTTCGCCGATCTGCGCATCCCCTGGGACGGCGCCCGGCAGAAGCTCACCGTGGACCGGCTGCGCACACTGCGGTTTTCAGACGATGAGACGATCGACGCCGGCCCCACGGCCGTGGTGGAAACCCTGCCGTTCGCCGTGGATCGCGCACCCGACTACTGCCATCTGCGGGAGACCATGCTGCTCCACGACGGCGTGGAGCTGCCCTGCGTGCTGGAAACGATCTGGACCATCGAGGACACCGAACCGTTCCGCAGCGGCGCTTCGGACCTGCGCAGCCTCATGCTGCCCGAACCGGCCGTGATCTCGCAGTTCGCCCTGACCATGCCCGCCGGAATGGCACCGGTCATCGAGTCGGCCGGCGGCGCCCCCGAACCGCAGGTGAGCAGCGACGCCGAGGGTAACCGTACCTGGACGGTGACGATGGCAGAGCTGGCCCCACGGCCCCGGCCGAATACCCGGGAATCGATCCGGCAACAGCCCCGGGTCTACTGGTCCACCTGGAAGGACTGGGGTGCCCTGGCGGCGGATACCACCGAGCGGCTGGACAAGGCTGCCGTCCTCGACGACGACCTGCGCACGGCGCTGAACAAGGCGCTGGAGAAGGCCCGCACGCCATACGAAAAGGCCCGGCTCACCGCCGGGTTCATCGACCGGACCACCAGGTTGGTGGGCTACGGGTCATCGTGGTGGCCGGAACCGCGCCCGGCGGCCCGCACCTGGTCCACCGGCTACGGCCACAGGGTGGATCGGGCCGTATTGGCCGCCGCCCTCTTCCGGGAGACCGGCCTGACCGTCAGTCCGGCCTGGCGCTCCGCCGGCTACGGAGACACCGTTTCCGTGGTTCCAGAACTCTCCTGGAGCGACGGCATCATCCTGCTGATAATGGGCAACGGCGTGAACGGCTGGTTCGACCCGAGGAGCGCCACCTTCAACAGCGGCTCGCACGTCCACATCGGCCGAACCGTCTGGTACCCCGCCCAGGGGCGGCCCCCGCTGCACCAGTTCGCCGAGACCGTTGACCGCATGGCGGTGCGCTTCGACCTCGCCTTCGACGCTGAGCAAAAGGTCTGGGCCGGCACCGGCGTGCTGCAGTCCGAGGGGAGTTTCAACCTCCTCGACCGGATGACCGGCTTCGACGGAGAGGGGCTCGCCGCCCTCGGCGGCTTCATCGGTAGCATCCTCGGTGGGGCGAAGGTCACCGCCTGGAACCCGGAACGGTTCCACAGCTCCGGAGTCGCCGCCGGGTTCAGCCTGGAGCTGCCGGCCGGCGACCGGGACGGACAGGGACGGCTCGGCATCGAACTGGCCGCCGTCCCGGCGGACCACTTCGGGAACCTCTACCAGGAGTCGCGGGACAGCGATGTCCACCTCCCGGCCGCGGCGGAAGTGGTCTGCGAACTCCATCTCGATCCGGGGGGCCTTGAACTGGTCCACCTGCCGCCGGCCGCGGTGCTGGAAAACGGGATCGGGACCTGGTCCCTGGAATCGAGCGCCGGGGACGACGACGTGGTGCTGGTCCGCCGGCTGACATTGCCGCGAGCCCACTATACTGCATCCCAGTGGCCCGAGCTCCGCGCCCTGCTGCTGGCCCAGGCCAGCCGCGCCGGCCGGGTGCTCTACTTCAAGTAGGGCACCAATGCAAAGCGCCTGCAATACGGGCGACAAATGAATAAAGATGGGGTCAGGTCCCATTCGTATGCAAAAACGACTGCAAAATGGGATGAAAATGAATATGAATGGGACCTGACCCCATCTTTATTCACCCCAACGCCCTACTCGCGAAGTCGTTCATTCGCCGATCCTTGGACCGGTCTGATAGAATGGGGATTCACCCGGTGATCAATATGTGTCGAGATGAAGGAGCAAGATCATGACCTTCCCAAGCCGGTTCGCGGCAGCCGCCGTACTATCGATCCTCTTGCTGGTGCCTGGAGCGGCGGGTGCGGAAACCCGCAGCGACACGGTGTGGGTCTACACGTTCGACGAATTCCTGGTCGACATCAACAACCGGGTGAGCACCGCCACCTTCCAGTTCCCGCCCGAGGGGGGACAGTGGGGTGAGATCCTCTGCTACATGACCATCGCCTGTCCCGGCGCCCCGGGAGACTGCGACCCCTGGGACCGCAAGGCCTACGTGCGGGTGGTGACCGACAGCGAGGAGTTCGAAATCATGCGCTTCGTCACACCCTACGACATCACCGGCGGCACCCGGCCGGGCACCTGCACCTGGGTCTTCGACCTCTCTGACTACGAAACCCTGCTCCACGGCGAGGTTGAACTGAAGCTCTTCATCGACACCTGGGTCGGCAGCGGTCAGGGCTGGCTGATCACCTGCGATTTCGCCTTCCTCCCCGGGATCAGCGAGCTCGAGCCCTACCGCATCACCAACCTCTGGACCTACGACAACCTGCTCTACGGGAAGTACGGGGACAGCCACGAAAACTACCTCGAGCCCATCGCCGCCGATATCGGCAGCGAGACCGTGGCGGCCCACGTGCGGACCTACGCCACCGGCCACGGCTTCGGCAACACGGACAACGCGGCGGAGTTCTCCTGGAAGTGGCACGAGATCGTCGCTGACGGCGACGTTTACCAGGACTATGTCTGGCGCAACGACTGCCGCTACAACCCCTGCAGCCCCCAGGGCGGCACCTGGACCTACAGCCGCAACGGCTGGTGCCCGGGGGACAAGGCCCATCCCTGGATCGTGGATATCAGTTCCTCGATCACCCCCGGCGAACCGGCGATCCTCGACTACAATCTCGAGCCCTACGAAAACATCTGCGACCCGGACCACCCGGACTGCGTGGATGGCGTGACCTGTGACACCTGCGCCTGGAACGGCCGGGTGGCCCCGAACTACATGCTGCAGACCCAGCTCATCGAATTCCGGACCCGCTCCGCCTCGAACACCGAGCGACTGCTGGTGGCCGGGCCGGGCCCGGCCTCGAACAACCCGCCGATGGTGCGAGTCTTCCCCTGTGAGCAGGGCGCTGTCCACGACCACGAGTTCCGGGCCTACGGCCCCGACGCCTTCGGCGTCAACGTCACCTGCGGGCGGGTCAACGGCGGCACGCTGGATGCGGTGCTCACCGGCGCCGGCCCCGGTGCGGTGTACGGCCCCCACGTGCGCGGCTTCGCCGTTGACGGCACGCCCCTGCCCGGCCTGAGTTTCCTGGCCTACGGCACCAACAAGTACGGCGTGAACGTGGTCGCCGGCGACATCGACGGTGACGGGTATGACGAGATCGTCACCGGCGCCGGCCCCGGCGCGGTCTTCGGCCCCCACGTGCGCGGCTTCGACTACGACGGCGGCCCCTCGGTCACCCCGGTGCCCGGGGTGAGCTACTTCGCCTACGGCACGCTGAAGTGGGGCGTCAACGTGGCCTCCGGCGACCTGGACGGCGACGGCTTCGACGAGATCATCACCGGCGCCGGCCCCGGTGCGGTGTTCGGCGCACACGTCCGCGGCTGGAACGTCGACGGCGGGCCACCGACATCGATGCCCGGCGTGAGCTACTTCGCCTACGACACGCCACGCTACGGCGTGGTGGTTGGCGCCGGCGACGTGGACGCCGACGGTCTCGACGAGATCGTCACCGCCCCCGGCCCCTCCCCCGCCTTCGGCGCGCACGTCCGCGCCTGGGATGTCGACGGGACGGTGGTGACCGAGGTTCCGGGCTACAGCTTCTTCGCCTGGCCCGGCGACGTGGCGCGCCACGGGGCACGGATCTTCGCCGACGCCAACCTCGACGGCAGCGGCGGCGACGAGTGCGTGGTGGGGCCCGGCCCCGATCCTTCGCTGGAATCACCGCTGAACGTCTACACCTATGACCCGGACACCGAGCTGGTGAGCCTCTGGATCAGCCTCGATGCCTTCCCCTCCGGCTGGACCCACGGCGCCACCGTGGCTGCCGGCTGGTTCGAGTAGACCGGTGGGCGGCAGGTCCCGAGGCATGAAAGCGGCGGCGCTCCTCGCCGTCCTGCTGACGTTGGCCCCGCTTTCCGGCCGGGCCGGCGGTGCGGACCGTCTCACCGGGCGCCCGCACGCCACCCGCTCGGTGGTCATGGCGCGTAACGGCATGGTTTGCGCGTCCCAGCCGCTGGCCTCCCAGGTGGGCATCGAGATCCTCAAGCAGGGCGGCAATGCCGTGGACGCGGCCATCGCCGTCAACGCGGCACTGGGCGTGATGGAACCCGTGGCCTGCGGCATCGGCGGAGACCTCTTCGCCATCGTCTGGGACGCGGAGCGTGGCCGGCTCTACGGTCTCAACGCCTCGGGCCGCAGCCCCCGTCTGCTGACCATCGATGAAGTGCGCAAGCAGACCGGCGGGCCGATTCCCTACACCGGTGTCCTGTCCCAGACTGTTCCCGGCTGCGTTGACGGCTGGTTCGAGCTGCACGCGAAGTTCGGACGCCTGCCCATGGCCAGGGTGCTGGCCCCGGCCATCGAGATCGCCGAGAAAGGCTTCCCGGTGACCGAGGTCATCGCCTACTACTGGCAGCGAGGCAGCGAACGGCTGAAGGACGAGCCCAACTTCGCTGCCACGTTCCTTCCCCGTGGCCGGGCGCCGCGGGCCGGCGAGATCTTCAGCAATCCCGCCCTCGCCCGGACCTACCGGGCGCTGGCCGCGAAAGGCCGCGACGCGTTCTATCGCGGCGAGCTGGCCCGGATCATCGACGCCTTCTCCCGGCGCACCGGCGGCTACCTGCGCCTGAAGGATCTTGCAGACCACCGCTCGGAGTGGGTCGAACCGCTCTGCACCACGTACCGCGGCTACGACGTCTGGGAACTGCCGCCCAATGGCCAGGGCCTGGCCGTGCTGCAGATGCTCAACATCCTCGAGCGGTTCGACCTGACCAAATCGGGATACCAGAACGTCGAATCCCTGCACCTGATGATCGAGGCCAAGAAACTGGCCTTCGAGGACCGCGCCCGCTTCTACGCCGATCCGGACTTCGCCGAGATCCCCCTCGAGACCTTGCTCTCCAGCGACTACGCCGGGAAGCAGGCCGGGCTGATCGACATGACTGCGGCGCGGCGTGAACTGCCCCCCATGCAGGAAATTCTCCAAACCGGTGACACGACCTACCTTACCGTGGCCGATGGCAATCGGAACTTCGTCTCGCTGATCCAGAGCAATTATGCCGGTTTCGGCTCGGGCCCCGTGCCCGACGGCCTCGGTTTCTGCCTCCAGGACCGCGGTGCCCTGTTCAACCTCGATCCGGCTCACCCCAACGCCCTCGAACCGCACAAACGGCCCTTCCACACCATCATCCCGGCGATGGTCACCCGCAACGGCAGGCCGGTCTTCTCCTTCGGTGTCATGGGCGGATCGATGCAGCCCCAGGGTCACGTCCAGGTGCTCTGCAACATCATCGATTTCGGGATGAACATCCAGGAGGCGGGGGATGCCCCGCGCTGGCGGCACGGCGGCTCGTCCCAGCCCACCGGCTCACGAATGACCGACGGCGGCACCGTGGCCCTGGAGAGCGGCTTCCCCGAGGAGGTCCGCCGGGAGCTGATGAAAAAGGGCCATCGGCTGACCGGTGCCGTGGGCGGATTCGGCGGCTACCAGGGCATCTGGTGGGACTGGGAGCAGAACGTGCTCCACGGCGCTTCGGAATCCCGCAAGGACGGCTGCGCCATCGGTTACTGACCGGATCGTCCCGCCCTCAGGGCGTCACCTCATCGAGGATCCGGTTCAGCTCGGCGGTTGTTTCTTCGGCCACGAGCACGCTCTCGTGGTCCTCGTCATACCCCCTGATCCGCACGGCCTCATCCTGGGCCCAGAGGGGGATCTGGCTCATCACCGAGACCACCGTGTCATGGCTCCCGGCCATCAGCGACTGCCCCCCTCGACGGAAGGTGAAGAGGATGTAGTACGGCAGGTCCCCGGGCAGCGGCGTGTCGAGATTCTCGAGGAAACGGCTTCCCGGCGCCATATCGATCCAGGCCGGCACCGGCTCGGGGGTGTATTTCAAGCCGAACTCGGCGGCCTCGTGACCCTGCAACGGTGTGGCGATGGTGACGAACAGCTTTGTGACACCACGATATTCGGGATTCCGCTCGGCCTGCAGGATGCAGGAGCGGGACACCAGGCCGCCCATGCTGTGGGCCACCATGTAGAGGGAATCGAAACCGAGCTTTTCGCGCAGGGCCCCCGTCAGCCGGCTCAGTGTCCGTCCCACGGAGTGGAGGCGGAAACCGGAGGGGTAGTGGAAAAACCAGGGCTGGAAGCGGTCCAGGTCGATGGACGTGGCCAGGAACCGAAACTCCGCCGGGGATCCACCGAGCCCGTGGACGAAGAGCACCGGGATCTTCTGCGGATCGTACGGTTCCAGGAAGTAGATGCCCGTTCCGGTGGCCCGCAGTTCGGTCAATGGGGTCCACATCCCTTCGCTGGCCTGTTCCGCGGAAAAACGGGGGTCGTCGAAATCGATGATCTCGCCGGCGATGATCTTCAAACCGGCATTGTCCTCGAGGGCGATGTCACTGGCGTCGAGGACGAAACGATCGGGGATGACGGCGTCCGCTTTCAGTACGAGCTGAACACCGTACACCCGGATCTGCTCCTCGGGGATGTAGACCCTGTCGTCGCCGAGCAGGCCTGCCGGTTCCCCCGGCGACCAGCGCCGGTCGCCGTCGAGATCGCGGAACCCGGCCAGATAGTAGCGGGTCCCGGTGTTGATGGTGAAGGCCCAGGCGTTCATCAGTTCGGTCAGTTCATTGGTGCCAACCAACGAGAGAACACCATCGGCTTCGGCAAAGAGCTGGACATAGACGTCAGTGGTGCCCCCCGGCGCCGTCACCGTGCCCGAAACGAGGCCGACGGTCTCCATTTCCGCCACGTCCTTCTTCAAACCGCCAAACCCGCAACCGAACCCGGCGAACTGCAGGGGCACGAAAAGACAGGCCATGCACCATACGCCGACCGGTCTGATGCTCGCCTTGATCACCAGTAGTGCCCTCCTCGTGAAGTGGCCCTGAACCGGGCTATAACCAGGATTGTCGGGGTTTTACGAAATATGGTGAATTTTATCGCAGAACCGGCGATTTTGACAATTCCCGGGACAACCGATCCGCAAAACTCGACATCCGGCACTCACCCTGCGAGAATAGATTCTGTCTCCCGCCCGGCACCGGCGGGGGCAGGAAGAACCAGGAGACGGTTGAACCGAAGATGAGCAGACAACGCCACCCCGCAGACGTCGGTACCGTCCTTCAGACAATTCTCCTCCTGGTTCTATGCGTGCTGCTCATGCCGGCCACGAACTGCCGGCGGACTGATCCCGCCCAGGAAACGAC
>Ga0180435_10002284_pt1 | contig 19665 bp, 13 predicted proteins | sample SS_ome_3_FD_132467 | JGI IMG/M metagenome (GOLD analysis project Ga0180435, IMG submission 132467) | Hypersaline lake sediment archaeal communities from the Salton Sea, California, USA - SS_3_S_1 metaG | ecosystem: Environmental > Aquatic > Non-marine Saline and Alkaline > Hypersaline >...
CAATATGACCGGCAGCTCCGCCTGTTCGAATAAGAGGTCGCTGAGTTGGCGCATGTTGGCCTGTCCTGAAAGATTCAGATCAAGACTCGGTAAGTACTTAACTACGAAGTTCTTAACGGCCGTGAAGAGCGAAGTCTGTGCTACTTTGGGCTTCGGAAAATCAGCGAAAGAGAACACGCTGTTTTTTTCATCAAGCAAAATGGGCACGCCATCAACTATCGGAAATACGGCTTTGCACGCTTTCGAGCGACACTCTGCCTGCTGATCGGTAAGGCTTAGTGTCGCCTTGCAAATAGGACACCGCATAATGTCTTGGGCAGACTCTGGAAGAGTCACGGTTCTTCGCCCTTATGCCCACCGTGAAGAAACGATTCTTCGAGGGCACGTGCTGATTCCTCAATGCTGAAGGTAGCCACCTTTGTTCGAGCCGAGTCTGCCAGCTTCTGCATCTCAGTGGTTGAAGCATTTAGACAGTCCTCCATCGCTTGGGATAAAGCTTGCAGATCATCCTCGGGAACTAACCATCCGGTTGTCCCGGTATGAACAACTTCACCGACCCCGCCAACGTCAGTGGCAATCACAGGCCGCCCTAAAGCAAACGATTCTAAAACAGCAATCGGAATGCCCTCGGATCGGCTGGATAGAACCAGCGCGCGAGACTCCTGCAGATACCCTTTAATTTCAGTCTGATCACACCAACCGGCAAGAGAAACGTGTTGCGAAAGATTGTGGGTATCGATCATGCGTTCTATATCCACTCGAAGTTTGCCATCGCCGACGAGGACAAGCCGAAATTCGGCACCGCAGCCGCGAAGCAGGGCTGATGCACGGATCAACAATGCAGGATTTTTCTGGTCCTCAAGCCTCGCGACACACAAGAGCTGATTAGAATCAGGTACTGGTGTGGGCTTTTCATCCATCCAGAAATTATCCAGGCCACACCGAATGAGTTTTATCTTGGCGCAATGCTCTGGAAACCTGGAAGTCAAGGTTCGATAACCATGTTCGGAGATGACTATGATAGAACTAGCGTTGGTTATCTTGTCCAAGAGATTCAGACGACGTGAGGGGTCGTCATATTCATAGGTTGCGTGAAAGGTCAGGCTAAATTCGACACCACATATCACATGGCATAGGTAGGCTACATCAGCAGGATTGATGCTGAAGTGTGCATGAAGTTTCGTCACTGCTACTTGACGAAGTTGCTTTGCGAGAACACAGGCGAGTACGAAGTATCCAAGGTGTGCAACAAATCGTCGTTCGCCCGTGTACGCCATACGTAATGCCAGTGCTAGCGCACGAACTGTATTGATGGGCCTGCGTGCCATGCAGCCAGCGATGGCGACAACAATGGAAATGATACCCCCACCTAGTAGCACATAGGTCTTTGACACTTCAGCGATGTCTTCCGCGTCCTTCAGTGGTGCTTCGCTCTCTCGATGAGTAAAGCGATACACCGTCCACCCGAGATTTTCGAGAGCTAGTATCTCTCGGCGTATGAAGGTGTGGCTGGGAGCAGGATATTGATTAACAAGATAAGCAATTTCGCGCTTCATACCTCAATGCCGCCACTGTTCACATTACTCCCTCGAAAACGCTTGCGTTATCAGGCAATTTCTTTTTGTTGATTGCATGGACGGCGCTGAGCAGACGCTGAGTTGCAAGGAAGTACTTCCGAGTCGGGCTATTTACCATGCGGTGATCCGCCGTCGCCATCCTGGGTTGACGCTCGCCAACGATGATAGATGGATTACGGGAAGGTTTTTCGTCGTGCCGACGTTGAAATGTTGGACCGATCATAAATTGGAATCTGTTTAAGCTCACGCGATCTATCAGGCGACGATGACGATTGAGGAAATCCGCGGATGCATCCACGTCCTCAGGACGCTCATCTGGCGCGCCATGAATCATTGTCACGCGGATACTGATGCCTGCCTCCGCTGCATCGTGCAGAAAACGAGAGGTCACGCCAAGCTCAGTGCCTTTTGCCCATTGGTCCAACACTCGTTGACTACCTGATTCAAGACCTGTCGTTAGCCGAACAGCACCTGATTTTCGGGCGCGCTTTAGTGATTCCAAATCTAATCCATTCGGATCTTTGCTACCAACGTGGATAGACCCGATCCAACTCGGGTTGTGAACTCGCTCGGCAAGTTGGGAAGTGATTGCTTGCCAGACTGGGCCGTCAGAGTTTAGCTTGAGATCGACGAATACAAATAATGAAGTCCCGAGGCGCTTACTTTGATATTCCGCCTCCTGCAATACATTTGCCGGCGACCTGCTGCGGTAAGTACGTCCGGCCGTGCTGGTAACGTCGGAGCAAAAGGTACAAGCGCCCCAGCCACACCCGCGCCCTGTGACCATCGGAATGATGCGATGAGGATATTTATCCCACGGAAAGTCGGAATAATCTGGAAAGGAAATTTTATCCAATGTTTGCAGAGGTTTCCTGTTGCGGCCTCGGCCGTCAGGAAGCCATACACCATCGAACCGGGAAAGGTCACCTCGCTCTATCGCTGTGCCGAGTATTGCAGCAATTTCGAATTCGACTTCGCCGCCAATGATCGCGTGAAGGCCTGGGAGATCTAGCCAGCTTTGTGCGACTTCGCGTTCAGAGAAGTAGCTCCCACCGATTAACAAGGGAACTCCCACCTGGTCGCAAATGAGTCCAATCTCTCGACAGACGGGATAGTACATGAGGTATGTGGAGACCAAAACGACGTCAAAATCGGCTGGCTGGGCGGCATCGAAGAGATCGCTGATTTTAGGATAGTGGCGAGACCCAATATGCGTACGCGCTTTGTTTATGAGTGACCGCGCTTTGTCCGTTAAAACACCCGGCATTTGATTGAGGGTATAAGAAATCCGTCGTCCAACATTTATCAGTCTGGTTTCTCTAGGTTCTCGCGTAACTCCAGAAACATCATGAGCTAACGGTGATAACACGGTTACGTCGACGCCATGTCCACGAAGAACAGAGGACAGATAACCCACGGCAATTGTTGGATAGCGGGCAAAGTTATTCAGATCAACAATCAGCGCGCGAATATTTCGCCCATTTGAATTTAACAATCTTTACCCATCCCAGATGTTCCGCAGTATAACTTGCGTTAAAAGGCTAAGACCCTATAGGAGATTTATCGATGAAAGGTGCCAATCTTGTAAAGAATTGTGCGGACTAAGATTTATTAACCATTGGGAGCTATTTCTCGCGCTTCTACACGACGGCATTGGCTCGATTTGAGCCACTGATCATAGCAATCTGAACGTCTGCTTTAGAGCAGCTCAGCTTCCATTTTTCCGTTCCTGGTGTTTTCCTACCCTCTAGCAATCCCTTGCTGTTGCGTGTCCCCAGAACTCCGGGCCGCCCTCTAGCCAGAGCAACCAAAAAAAATCCTGACAGATTTACTCTACTGTTACACTCTTCGCCAGATTTCTCGGCTGATCCACATCACACTCCCGCGCCAGTGCCGTGTAGTAGGCGATAAACTGAAGAGGAATCAGCAACAGGATAGGGTCTACTAGCGGGTGGCTGCTAGGCACTCGGATGTAATCATCAACCTCTGCTGCCAGTACTTCAGATTGTCCAATGGCCACAACCGGTCCTTTGCGGGTTTTAATTTCAGCAAGCGTTGATAGATTCTTTGCCAGCAGGTCGTCATCGGGCACGATGGCAAAAGTTGGTGTCAGTTCATCGATCAGTGCCAGCGGCCCGTGTTTCAATTCTGAAGCCGGATAGGCTTCTGCGTGAATATAAGAGATCTCTTTCAATTTTAATGCGCCTTCTCTGGCCAGGCCAAACCCCTCACATCTGCCGATGAAGTAGGCGCGGTGATATTGAGCGTATTCTGTTGCAATCTGTTTGAACTCGTCGCTGCGCTCTATAAGGCTCTGTATCTGGTCGGGTAGTTCTTTCAGCGCGCGGATAACGTTGGCGCCTTCTGCAGGCGAAACATCGCGCATGCGACCGATGTACAAGGCCAACAACGCAAAAGCGCATAACGTGCAGGCAAATGTCTTGGTCGACACAACGGCTATTTCCGGCCCCGCATGCAGGTACATGCCTGCACCACACTGGCGGGCAATACTTGAGCCGACAACGTTAACAATGCCAAGCACCGTGCCACCTTTGCGCTGGATTTCCTGCACGGCGGTGAGGGTGTCGTAGGTTTCTCCTGACTGACTAACGGCCAGGTACAGGGTCTGAGGGTCGATAATCGGGTTGCGATAGCGAAATTCAGCAGCAGATTCCGCATCAGTGGGGATGCGTGCCAGCCGCTCGATCATGCTGGCTCCGATTGAGCCTGAAATATATGCACTTCCGCAGCCAAGAATTTTTATACGCCTGAACGCCATCAGTTCTTTGGCATCCAGATTAAGGCCGCCGAAATGTGCGGTGTTGAATCGCTCATCCAGGCGTCCGCTCAAGGTGCGCCGGATTGCATCGGGCTGTTCAACAATTTCTTTCAGCGTGAAGTGTTCGTGTTCACCTTTTGAGGCAAGGGTTGTGTCGACGTCTATAGTAGCGGTGGGGCGGTTTGTTATCGTGGCTTGAAAATCCTGTATCTCGTGATGTCTGGCGGTGAGCGTGGCAATTTCCCCGTCTTCCAGGTAGATAATCTGGCGCGTGAAAGGCGCAATTGCGGCAACATCTGATGCGACAAACATTTCATTTTCGCCCACGCCGACAACAACCGGGCTGCCGTTTCGTGCAGCGACCATTGTGCCGGGCACATTTTTGTGCATAACCACAATGCCATAGGTGCCGGCAACCCGGCTTACTGCGCGACGAATAGCGGCTGTCAGATCTGTAGTCAGCAGGAATTCCTCCGCAATGAGGGCGGCCAGAACTTCCGTGTCTGTGTCTGAAGCAAACGTATGTCCGCGCTCGCTGAGAAAGTCCCGCAGCACGCCGGCATTTTCGATGATGCCGTTGTGCACAATGGTTACCGCGCCGGAGCTCTCGATGTGAGGGTGGGCATTCAGGTCGCTGGGTTCTCCATGGGTTGCCCAGCGGGTGTGGCCGATGCCACAGGTGGCAGCGTTGCGTTTGGGGAGGGTGCCACGTAAGGCATCAAGCCGCCCGGCTTTCTTGAACAGGTCGAACCTGCCTTTTCGCTGCAGGGCTATGCCGGCTGAGTCATAGCCTCGATATTCCAGCCGCCCGAGTCCTTCCAGCAATACAGGCATGGCGTGTCTGCTGCCAACATATCCAACGATGCCGCACATAGTGGTCTCTCCGGTTCGGGGTCAGCCGTAAATAAGGCGGCGGATCTGCCGCGTGCTCAGGTTGTCGACTGCAAAACGACGCGCTGGGATTTCAGCAGCTATCTGCTCGTAGATCTGCTCGTTCTTGAGGTTGGTGGTGGCCTTCAGGTCTGTATGCCGCCTTTTGACAAACGTATCGAGGGTTTCGCTGTATTCATTTAACACATCCAGTGTCAGGCGCGTGCACACCGCCCTCGGCAAACCCGTGGTGCTGCATAGATAATCGAGGAAAGTATTGTCGAGTTCAGGCGCCATGGGCAAAATATAGCCATGGATTTGGAATAATACGAATTATTTACCCGAAAAAGGGCAAATATAGCTAAAACAGATCGCTATTCGGCCAGTTTAGCCAGCCGACGACCTCGCACAACATTGGCGCCGACCATACACAAGGGTATCAGCCAGAACAGGAAGGCCATGTGGTACCACTGTGGAAACAGGTCCCAGTAGGACCATTGCACCAAAGCGCCGACTGCCAGTACGGCAATGCCGGCGCCGATACCTATCTGCTCAAATTCGGGTTTGGCGATTGCGGCGGCGCCTGCGCCGGCGATGGCGCTATAGAAAAACGAGGCGATCAGTGCGCTGAACAGATAGGCGCTTGAAAGCTGGCCTTCCAGAGCTTCCGGAAAAAACTGAAAAATGATCTGGTTACCGGGCAGCATGATTAATCCCCAGATCAGCGGGGCTGCAATTATCGCGATAATGTTCTTGGTCATTGAGATACCTCCGAGCCTAACGTTACAATCCGCGCCCCCCGCACGCCATCAAAAAAGGTCGTTATGATAAAAAACCTGCGCTTCTACCGAATCCACGGCGACTGGCCGGAAACTGAAGACGATTTGTCTGCGCAGTTAGAAAACGCTGCTTTTAAACCCTGCTCGGCCTTCAGTGAGCGCAGCATGGGGTTTGAGCCACCGGTTGAAAATGCCGGAGATCTGCTGGCACGTCGTCTGGCGGGTGCAGATCTTTTCCAGCTGCGGTTGCAGAGCAGGGTGCTTCCTCAGGCTGCCGTGAAAGAGGCGTTGGTCGAGCGGGTGGCCAGTTTTGTGGGTCGCACAGGTCGAGAGCCTTCGCGCAAAGAAAAGCGTGAGCTGAAAGAAGAGGTCTATGGCGAGTTGCTGCCTAAAGCGTTGTTGAAATCTGATCGTATCGCCGCGTTCTATATTCGCAATGACAAAATTCTTGCGGTTGCAACGCCTTCAGCGACTAACGCAGAGCGTATGTTGGATTCTCTGCGCGGCGCCCTGGGTAGCCTGCAGGCAGTACCGCTTGAGTACAAACAGCCTGGTCACACGCTGATGACAAACATTTTTCTGGGGTCCGGTCCGGATCAGTTTGCCCTCGGGCGCGAGTGCCGCATGAAGGATTTGACTGATACAAAGTCGACGGTCAACTGGTTGGATATGGACCTGGCTGACAGCAGCATCCGCGCGCACGTGAAAGCGGGCCTGTCGATCGATCGCCTGGGTATCGCCTTTGACAGTCTGTTGCGCTGCACGCTGGATCAGGAACTGGTGGTCAGAAAAATCCGCCTTGAAGGTATTGAAGAGCTTGATGACCTTGATGACGAAGACCCGCTGGCTCGTCACGATGCGGAATTCACGCTGTTCTGTGGCCTGACCACCAGGTTGCTCGGCGCGCTGAAGAAAAACCTGGGCGGTTACGCGCACTAACTGGCCTGGCGGATTTTCCACCAGCGTTTAAAGGCCTCCAGGTAGCGGTGATTGAGCAGTGCCAGCATCAGTCTGATGTCGTTCATGCTTGTTTTACCGCCGCTGAAAAGTACAAGCCCGCGCATCGGCATGTTGTTAGCCATCTCTTCAAACATTTTGTTGAGGGTTTCGTCATTGCTGTTGCCACCCATGTTGGCTCTGAAGCCCGCCGCAACTTTCTCTTTAAATCTGGCGCCCAGCCAGGTTTCACCCACTTCCTGAAGAGATGAGTTTTCATGGAATGGTCGGCTGGATTCAGGCTCCGGGACAGGCCTGTTCAACATCTTTGCAAACGTATAGTCGCTGACGTTGAAGACGTTGTCTGCTAACGGGTCGCCTATGTCTTTTGCAACCTGGCTCGGCTGCTGTGAGGAGGTCACCTGAAGGTTGTGCACCTGCCGTATATCCCGGCTGGAGGCGCCAATCTGCAGTTCGTATTCGCCGGGTTCTACCACCCAGTCGCGATGTCCCTGATCAAAGAACCTGAAACTTGTATCGTCCAGTTTGAGATTGACGGTGCCAGTTGCACCCGGCGCCAGGTGAATTTTTGCAAAGGCTTTCAACTCATGGCTGGGTCGGTAGACATCTGAACGCAGCGCTTTAACGTAAAGCTGTACCACTTCCGCACCAGCGTGTTCGCCGGTATTGGTAATGTCCACGCTGATAGAAAGTGTTTCACCCTGGGTAAATTGCGCGTCGGAAGGTTGTGGTTCTGCATAACTGAATTGGGTGTAGCTCAGGCCGTGTCCAAAAGGAAACAGAACCGGCTTGTCTGCGCTGTTAAAATATCGATAGCCAATATACGGCCCTTCCCGGTACTGCACCTGGCGGTTTCTGCCAGGAAAGTTTTTGTCAGCGGGTAAATCCGTTTGTGCAAGTGCAAAAGTTTCTGCCAGTTTACCGCTGGGGTTGGCGATACCAAACAGCAGGTTTGCCACAGCGCCGCCACCGGCCTGGCCTGACAGGTAAGCTTCCAGAATGGCTTTAGGCTCCCTTATCCAGGGCATTCTGACGGGTGAGCCGTTTGACAGCACAACTACCGTATTGGGATTTGCTGCACACACAGCTGAAATCAGCTTGTTGTGCTGTCCGGGCAGATCCATATGTGATCGATCAAAACCTTCAGATTCGAATAGGGTAGGCAAGCCGGCAAACAGAACTACGGTGTCGGCTTCACGGGCGCAGGCCACAGCTTCGTCTATAAGACGAAAGTCGTCGACGCTCGTTTTCGGGTCGTATCCCGGCGCATAACGCAGTTGTTCTGCGGGAAGAATGGTGCTGATTGCTTCCCAGACGTTGTCAAGTTGAGTTGGGTTCACCTGGGAACTGCCGGTGCCCTGATAGCGGGGGCGTCTGGCAAAAGCACCGATAACAGCAACAGTTGCAGACGTGTTTAATGGCAGAAGTTGGTCATCATTTTTCAGTAACACCGCGCTTTGTTCCGCGGCCTGCTGGGCAAGCTGATGGTGGGTTGGATGGTCTACGGTTAGTTTGTTGACATGTACATCCTGGCCCAACAGTGACAGTGCAACATTTCTTTCGACCGCGCGATCAAGTACCGCTTCGGTTAAATAACCGTTGTTTATGGCTTCGAGTACCATTTTGTCGTTAACACCGCCGCTGCCTGGCATCTCAAGGTCCAAACCGGAACCTATACCTTTAACACGGTCATTGGTTGCACCCCAATCCGTGACAACGAGACCTTCGAACCCCCAGTCTTCGCGTAACACTTTGTTCAGCAGCCAGTTGTGTTCGCTGCAGTATTCACCGTTTAGCCGATTGTAGGCACACATCACTGTCCAGGGTTGAGACTCGCGCACCGCAATTTCGAAGCCGCGCAGATAGATCTCCCTTAGCGTTCGCTCATCAACAATGGCGTCGACGAACATGCGTGCGTGTTCCTGATTGTTAACGGCAAAGTGTTTAATGCTGGTGCCCACACCCTGAGACTGAACGCCGGCCACCATAGCGGCTGCAAACTTGCCACTGAGGAGAGGATCTTCGGAGAAATATTCGAAGTTCCGACCGCATAGCGGGTGACGCTTGATGTTCAACCCAGGCCCGAGCAGCACAGCAACATCTTCTGCGACACACTGCTCTCCCAGTGCTACGCCGACTCGCTCCAGTAACTCGAGATCCCAGGAAGACGCCAGTGCGGATGCGGTCGGGAAACAGGTTGCGGGGATACTCTTGTTAAGACCCACATGATCTGCCTGGCGATTCTGTTTGCGCAAACCATGGGGCCCATCGGTAACCATGACGGACGGCAGGTCCAGTCGCTCTAAACCCTCCAGAAACCAGAAGTTTTTCCCTGAGCATAAACCTGCTTTTTCCTGCAGGGTCATTTGCGCAACTAATGCATGAGCCTGATTATGTTTGCTTTTGATGCCTGCTGTAGCTGACGCCATATTCTGTTTCCTGAAACACCAGGCGCGCAGTATGGCAAAAGCGATAGTAGAATGCCTCTGGGAAACAGAAAAACGCACAGGGGAAAAGAGCAGGCCATGCGCATTTTGTATATCACTTCCTGCAGTTGTCGGGTGAAGCGCTGATGCAAGGCGTGCTGTTCACTTTATCAACCTGTCTGCTGTTCATGGGACTGGTGGCGTGGATTTCGTATCTGAAAACCCGCGGTGAAGTCTCCACACGAGACGGCTATTTTCTTGCCGGGCGTGGTTTAACGGGTACTTTCATTGCCGGCTCGCTGCTGCTCACGAATCTATCTGCTGAGCAGTTGATTGGTTTGAATGGTTCGGCTTACGGATTCAACATGACGGCTATGGCCTGGGAGGTCACTGCCGGGATTGCTATTATCGTCATGGCCCTGGTGTTTCTGCCGAGGTATCTCAGTGGCGCGTTTACAACGCTGCCGCAATTTCTGGAAGATCGATTTGACCCTGGGGTCAGGCGACTTTCTGCGCTGTTGTTCCTGTTGGGTTACGGTCTGATCACCATCCCGTCAATTCTTTATTCAGGCTCCCTGGCCGTGCTGCGGCTGTTCGATGTGCCAACACTGCTAAACGTAGGTTTTGAAACGGCGCTGTTGTTAACCATCGGTGTTATTGGGGTGGTGGGTGCCTGTTATGCTGTGTTTGGCGGGCTGCGCGCGGTTGCTGTTTCGGACACCATCAATGGTATTGGCCTGCTCATCGTAGGTACGCTGGTGCCGGTATTCGGGCTGATCGCCCTGGGCGATGGCAGCGCTATGGCGGGTCTGGAAACCGTGCTGACTGTGGATACCGAAAAACTCAATGCCGTTGGTACCAGTGAAGACCCTGTACCGTTTGGAACTTTGTTTACCGGCATGATTCTGGCCAATCTCTTTTACTGGGGTACCAATCAATATGTCATTCAACGCACGCTAGGGGCGCAAAGTCTGGCCCAGGGGCAGAAAGGGGTGCTTTTTTCAGGCTTCTTCAAGTTGCTGGTGCCGTACTTCATGATGTTACCGGGCATCATTGCCTATCACCTGTATGCAGGTGAGCTGAAAACAATTGATCTGGCTTATCCGGCACTGGTAGCGGATGTCCTGCCGGTTTATATGGGTGGATTTTTTCTGGCGGTGCTGCTTGGTGCGGTCTTCAGTTCATTCAATTCTCTGTTAAACAGTGCCGCAACTCTGTTCTGTCTGGATATCTATCAACCCCTCAGGAACAAGCACTACAATGATGCGCAACTGATTCGCATTGCCAAGGTGGCCAGTGTAGTCATTGCGCTGTTCTCATTCGCTGCAGCGCCACTGCTGCAATACGCGCCGGAGGGGCTGTGGCAGGTTATTCGTGTGTTCACCGGCTTCTACAATATTCCCATAATTACGCTGGTGTTGGTTGGCTTGTTCACGAAGCGGGTGCCGGCAATAGCGGCCAAGGTGGTTGTTGTGTTCCATCTTGTGGCTTACGGATTGCTGCAGTTTGTGTTTGATCTGAACATCAGCTTTATTCACATCTACGCGATTCTGTTTGTCATAGAAGTGTCGATCATGTTGTTACTGGGTTCACTGTATCCGGCGCAAGCCTGGCAATACCCCAATCGCAGCGTTGTCGACATGACGCCATGGCGCTTTGCCAGACCCACAGCGGTTGTGTTGTTCGCTGCAATTGTCGTGTCCTACCTTCTGTTTTCTCCCGTTGGCCTGGTGGGTGGTCTGACCGCTGGCTTCTGGGGATGGACCGGAGTGGTGCTGACATTCGCAACGCTGGCCTGTCTGTGGTGTGATCGTTTGTGGCGACAGGCGCATCACGCACCTGTCTGACTAAGTTGTTACCGGTTCTTCTGCAACGGTTGCAGCGGGTTTACTGGAGAAAAACCTGCGGATGTCATCACCTATGAGTACATTAACCGGAACCAGGATCAGCGTGATTGCAGTGGCAAACAGAATGCCAAAGCCAAGGGAAATACCCATTGGGATAAGGAACTGAGCAGTCGTCGACTTCTCCAGGAGTAACGGCATCAGACCAAAAAACGTTGTGAGAGAGGTCAGAATGATGGGCCGGAAGCGAATTACCCCGGCATTCAGAACCGCTTCGCTCAACGGCACGCCCTGCTTCTTCTGTTTATTCACCGCATCTACCAGCACCAGAGAGTCGTTAACTACAACGCCACTCAGCGCAAGGATGCCCATAATACTGAGCATCGACAGGGTATAACCCATGAACCAGTGGCCTGCCACCGAACCGATGAGACCAAAAGGAATCACGGACATCACCACCAGCGGCTGAGTGTAAGATTTCAGCGGCAGTGCCAGCATGCAGTAGATGGCAAACAGAACGATGAAGACCGCACTTTGCAGGCTGCCAAAGGATTCCCGTTGTTCTCTGGCTTCACCTTCCATCTGGTAGCTGATGCCTGGGTACTGCAGCAGCAGCTGGTCGACAAAAGCGGCCACATCACTCTGAAGCACAGTCATGTTGGTGTTGGTCTTTTCCACTTCCGCAGTAATGTTGACGGTGCGATAGCGATCGATGCGTTTGATCTGTTGTGGTCCTTTGCCGGGTTCTAATGAAGCGACATGCGACAGAGGTACTTCCTGGCCGGAAGGTGCTCGAATCAGCATTTCGTCCAGCGTTGCAAAATCCGCGCGTTCTTCAGCAGGCAGTCGCACAAGCACACGGATATCATCACGACCCCGCTGAATACGCTGTGCTTCAAAACCCCGGAATGCCTGACTGACCTGACCAACAATTTCGTTACGGGTCAGACCCAGCACAAAACCCTGGGGTTTCACCTCTATACGCAACTCTTCTTTGCCGTCAGACAGTGTGTCTGCGATCTCGTAGACGGTTGGATAGGTGTCCAGATGAGTTTTTATCTGTTCAGCTGCGCTGGCCAGTGTTTCGAGATCGTTGCCGCTGAGTTGTATATCAATCGGATCACCGACGCGGAAGAAATTAGCCCGGAAGGTCAGCGATTCTGCTCCTGGAACCGGCCCGATGAGCTTGCGCCATTGACCAATCAGCTCATTGGTAGTGACCGAAATTGTTCTTTTTTCCGGCGGTATCAACTCAAACTGAACGCGGCCAAATTGGGAACCGGACGACCCTCGCTGGGAGCCCGTGCTTGACAGGATATGCTTGACCACACTTTCACCTGTGTCCGGGTCAACATACTGCTCCTGCAGTTTTTTTGCCGCTGCAAACATTTGATCCACATAGCGGTCAGTGACGGAAAACTGTGTGCCCACAGGCATGGTCAACTGAGCGGTTGCGGTTTCACCCTGGATAGAAGGCATGAAGGTAAAACGCGTCCAGCCGCTGAATATGAGTGTCAGCACCACAAACAGGACACCTACGAAGCTGGCCAGGGTGGCGTAACGATGCTGGGTCAGAAACGCAAGCGCAGGGCGGTAATACAGCAGGATATTATCTTCAAAACCATCAGCAAACGATTGCTGCCATTTGGAAAATCGGTTGGGTTTTTCGGTGTCAAACCCTTTGCCCATGTTTTTGAGGTGTGCAGGCAGCACAAGTTTGGACTCAATCAGAGAAAAGGCCAGTACCGCGATAACAACCGCAGCCACGGGACCCATAATCGTGCCAAAACGACCTTCAATGAAGGTCAGCGGCAGAAAAGCCACCATGGTGGTGAATACGCCAAAAGTCACTGGCACAGCGACATCGTTAGTACCGTTGACCGACGCCTCGAGGCCTGACTCACCCAGTTTCAGACGCTGGTAAACGCTTTCGCCGGTGACGATGGCATCGTCAACCACAATGCCCAGAACAACAATGAAACCAAACGCACTCATGAGATTGAGGGTGATGCCAAACACGTTCATCAGAGAAAACGCGCCGATGAATGCGATAGGGATGCCCACAAATACCCAGATGGCAATTTTTGGCCGCAGAAACAGAGCCAGCAAGCCAATCACCAGAAAGGTGCCCTGCAAAGCACTTGAGCCGAGCACACCCAGACGATTTTTCAGTTGCTGTGCATCGTCGTCCCAATACTGTAACGACAGCCCCACCGGCAGACTGTCCTGTTTGCTGGCAATATAGCCTTTCACCGCGTCTGCCACCTGCAGAGCACTTTCATTGCCTACGCGTTCGACGTCTACCATCGCGGCATATTCACCATCGAACAGTGTTTTAATCGCATCTTCCTGGAAGCCGTCTTCGACTTTCGCAACATCGCCAATGCGTATAATGCTGCCATCCTCGTTGGTTTTGACAACGATGTTCTCGAAATCCGAACGGCGATAAGCCTGTCCTTTGGAGCGAATCAATACGTCGCCGCCCTGGGTTCTTACGTTACCCGCTGACAGATCGATGGAACTGGCGCGGATTGCCGCGGCAAGCTGTGCCAACGTCAGATTGTATTCACGCAGGCGGTCCTGTGAGGCTTCAATTGCTATTTCGTAGCGCCGTACAGCATCCAGGGATACCTGACTGATGCCATCGAGGCGTAACAGGTCGTCGCGCACGCGTTCAGCGTAAGTCCGTATCTCTGCCTCGCTGAGGTTGCCGGCAATAACCACCGTGATAACACCCCAGCTACGCTGGGCAAGGCTGATAACCGGGTTTTCTGCCTCCGCAGGAAAAGTATTGATCGCATCTACACGGGTTTTTACTTCGTCCAGAACAACGCGCGGATCAGCGTCTTCGTCTACCTCTATCCATACGCTTGCACTACCTTCAACGGAGACGCTGGTCAGTCGTTTAACACCATCCAGACCTTCTATGGCCTCTTCAATGCGCACGGCCAGTCCCAGTTCCGCGTCTTCCGGTGTGGCACCGCGCAGGGGTACCTGGATGCGGATTGTTTCAGGCTCGGTGCTGGGAAAGATTTCAACGGCTGTGCCGTACATGAGTGAATAACCACCCAGCAGGAGCACGGTAATCATTAACAGATTTGCAGCAACATCGTTGCGCGCAAACCAGGCGATCAATTTGCTGCTCCACTGGCTTGTGCGGGATTGGATTGTCCAGGATTGGATGGTGCGGGCCTGGTTCGTGCAACGCTTGGCGCTGCTTGCTCACCCGCTATGCGTACCGCTGTGCCAGAGGTAATTTGCCCCAGCGGGGTTGTGACCAGTAATTCATCGGCGGTCAGACCCTGTTCAATAATGGCATCAACACCATTCTGCCAGGCAATTACAATATCACGCCGCTGCAGCAGGCCGTTCTCAACAACATAAACATAGCTGTTCTGGTAGATGGTATTGCCAGGGATAACGATGACATCCTGCAGCAGCTTACCGTCTATTTCAGCGGTTACGTACTCACCTATTTTGAGCGGCTTGGCAACGGGATTAATCGTGCCGAAAGGGTCATTGATCTGTGCCACAACATGTAACTGACGGGCAACAGCATCAATGGCACCTTCTGTGCGTATGATCTCCCCCTGCCAGGTGGTCTCGCCACCCAGATTTGATTTTATTTCCACCAGGGGAGTGACGCTGTTCTGATTCTCCGGCAGTTCCACAAATTCAAGGTCTGCATTGCGAATCGGCAACCTGATTTCGACGTAGTCAGTGGCAAACACTTCTGCAAGCTGAGCGCCCACCGTGACAACCTGACCCAGGTCGACCATCTGTTTAAGTACCCTGCCTGAAAACGGCGCGGTAATTCTGGTGCGTTCAAGGTCAAGCCTGGACTTTGTCAGGGCTGATTGTGCTGAACTAACCCGGGCTCTGGCTGCCTGCAGCTGCGGTCGCCGCAGAACTAAATCAGAAGGCTCTTCACCCGGTTGGCCGAGGCGCTGCCAGTCCTGCAGGGCCTGCTCAACCCGTGCTTCTTCCTGGGCCTGGGCCTGCAGCGCGTCCATCAGCGTCGCCTGTGCAATCTGCACGTCTGCTTCATAATCGCGTGGGTCGATGGTCAGCAGCGTGTCACCGGCATCAAAAAAACCACCTGCACGGAAATCAGACTCAATATCTACAATCTGACCGCGAACCTGAGCGATCAGAATAGAGCGCGTGCGTGGCTGCACCGTGCCATAGCTGCTGATGTTGATCTGATAATCGCGGCTGGCAACGTTAGTGACCTCCACTACGGTTTGTGGGCCCGCAGGTGGACCGCCTCGCTGTACGCTCGGTGGGTTGCTCAGAATCAGACTGCCGGCACCAACAAGTACAATCAGGATGATGAGCGGCACAAGAACTTTTTTAATCATGACTGGTAGTGTCCACCTAAAGCCAGCAGTAAAGCTACCCGGGTTTGTAAACGCTGGTTGCGTAACTGTACAACTGCGGTTTGCGCGTCGAAGGCCCGGCGCTGGGCATCCAGCACTGTGGTGAAGGTCACGAGACCTTTCTGATACTGGTCAAAAGCAAGGGTCAATGCAGCACTGGCATTAACCTCCGCCTGAACAATGGCGTTGAAGCGATCGTTCAGGGTAACAGAACGGCTCAGCTCGTTTGTCACTTCAGCAATACTGGTAAAGACCACATCCAGATAGTGCTGTTCCAGCTGTTGAACAACAAGTGCAGCCTGTTCTTCTAACGCTTTTAACCGGCCGCCTTGAAACAGGGGTTGAAAAAGGCTGGCGGCTGCAGAGAAGGCGAGAGGGCCACCATTGAGCAGCCGGCTGACCGCAGAGTCTGCATCCCGCACATTGCCTGTGAGGTCCAGGGTGGGAAAACGGTTTTTGTGCGCAACGGCAAGCTCTGCATCTGCCGCCAGCAAGTCGAGCCAGGCAGCTTGAATATCTGGTCGACGTTGCAGGAGGTCGGCGGGTAGCCCAACAGCTGGCAGGGCTGGCAGTGCAGGGAGGGACTCGTTCATAACTATCTCTGCACTGGGATACCTGGCCAGTAACAGTTCGAGAGATGTGCGCGCTTCCAGGCTGACCTGGCGTTGATTGGCAACGTTCGCTCGCTCCTGCTCTACCGTATTCAGAGCAAGGTAAACATCCAGCGCTTCGTTTAAACCACTGCGATAACCTTTCTCAATGACGTCCAGGCCCTGTTGCAGATTGTCCAGACGCTGGTTGAAAACCTGCTGCAGTTGTTTGGCGGAGATCAGATTGAAACTTGCACGTACCACGTTTGCTGCCAGCGTGCGTTGTGCTGATAGGTACCGCATCTCGGTGGCAGCCCGATTGAGCTGAGCCTGGTGCTGGCGATCACTGAGCTTACCCCAGAGATCGAGTTCGAAACTGGCGGTGGCGCTGATATCAACCTGTTCTGAAATACCGGCAAAATCCCCAAGTGGTCGGAATCTCTGCCCACTGAGGCTCAGGTTGAGGCTTGGCAGGCGATCGGCACCAGCCAGTTTCTCCTGAATTCGCGCCTGCTCAACCGCGAGAGCCTGCTGTTTAAGGTCGTAGTTGTCCCTGACCGCCTGTTCAACCGCCGCAGTAAGAAAAGGCGCTTCAAAAGTGGCCAGCCAGGCTTCAGGTGCGGGTTCTGTGCTTGTGGTATCCCCCGGCCACGATTCCGGAAGGTTTGAAACTTCCTGCATACCACCAGTACGCGGCGCCAGACAGGCGCTTAAAGCGCTGCATGTACAGAGGATGAGACAGATGTTGATCAGGGTACGAAAGGACATCAGGAATTGTTGGATCAGCGCCGTGATGAAGGTGTGAACGATTTTTCTTTATTGTACGGACTGGCAGCGATATTCCGTCGCTGACAGTCAGATATTTCAGCTGTAAAGATAGTGCGCGTGAAACTGGACATGTGCCTGCATGAAACTGGCGATAAAGAAGTAGCTGTGATCGTAGCCTGGCTGCCACTCGTAGGTGAGGGGTACATTATGCAGATTGCACAAGCGGATGAACTGATCAGGTGCAAGCTGTTCGGGCAGGAAGTTATCCCCATCTCCCTGATCAATTCGAATAGGCAATCGGGTTTGCCTGTCCTCCACAAGCGCGCAGGCATCAAAGGCTCGCCAGGTGGCCCGGTCCGGCCCCAGGTAGCGCGCAAAGGCTTTTTGTCCCCAGGGGCAATTGCTCGGGTTGCTGATCGGCGCAAATGCGGAAATGCTGCAAAACCTGTCCGGATTGCGCAGCCCGATAGTTAATGCGCCATGACCGCCCATGGAATGGCCGGAGATGCTCTGACGACTGCAGTCTAACTGTTCTATGGTGGCCAGCAGAGCAGGTAACTCTTCGGTGATGTAGCTGTACATGCGGTAATGTTCAGACCAGGGTGTTTGAGTGGCATCAACGTAAAAGCCCGCCCCCAGGCCGAAGTCGTACGCGCCCTCTGGATCGTCGGGTACGTCGGCTCCTCTGGGGCTGGTGTCTGGTGCGATAACAGCGATGCCGTACTCTGCCGCCCATTGTTGCGCACCGGCTTTCTGCACAAAATTTTCATCGTTACACGTTAAGCCTGAAAGCCAGTAGAGAACAGGCACCGGAGCCTGGTTCACCTGTGGCGGTAAATAAACCGAAAAGTGCATGTCGCAGTTCAGCAGTTGTGAGTGATGCAGGTAGCGGATCTGGCGTCCATCAAAACTCTTCACGTCTGCTACGATTTTTAAACTCAATTGTCAGATCCTTTTTTTACGGTTCATTAGGGGACGAAGCAACGGCACACATAGTGCCACGGCGGCCAGCAGCAAGATGCCAAAAGTCAGCGGGCGGGTCCACAGGAACGACCAGTTGTTGTCGTAGATCAACAAGGCACGTCCCAGATTTTCCTCCATCAATCCACCCAGAATAAAGCCAAGGATCATGGGTGCCATGGGGAAGTTAAGGAGTCTCAGACCCACAGCGGCCACCGCAAACAACACCATCATTTGAATGTCGAAGGTGTTGAAACTCACCAGATAGACGCCAATGATCGAAAAGAACATGATCAGCGGCAACAGCAGTCTGCCGGGTACCATGAGAATTCTGGCAATGTAGGGGATCAGCGGGAGGTTTAAGACCAGCAGCACAACGTTACCCAGCCACATGGAGACGATGACTGCCCAGAATATAGCGGGCTCGTTGATAAACAGCATCGGTCCCGGCTGTATGCCGTAAGCGATAAGGGCGCCGAGAAGAATAGCGGTTGTGCCTGAGCCTGGGATGCCCAGGGTTAACAAAGGTACAAACGATCCTGTGGCTGCTGCATTGTTGGCAGCTTCCGGCGCTGCAAGGCCGCGCGGGGCGCCTTCGCCAAACGCTGGCGATTGTTCACGCGTTGCCGCCATACGTTGTTCAGATGCATACGCCAGGAAGCTTGCTACGGTGGCGCCAGCACCTGGCAGCAGGCCGATGATAAAGCCCAGTACAGATGAACGTGCGACCGTGGGAGAAATATCAAGCACCTCTTCTCTGCTGATCTGCATGCTGCCCAAAGATTTACGCTTACTTTGCTCGACCATCTGTAACCCGCTGGCCGGCGTGCGCAGCACTGCCAGCAGGGCTTCTGCCAGAGCAAAGGTTGCCATCACCAGCAGCACAAAAGATATGCCGTCGATCAGATCAATACTGCCCAACGTAAAACGCTCTATACCCTGGGCCTGACTGGTGCCCACTGTGGATAACATCAGACCCACTGTTGTCATCAGCAGGGCTTTTATCAGTCCGCCGTTACCCGCGAATGCAGCCACACTGACCAGACCCAGAACCATTAACGCAAAATAATCGCTGGACTGGAACAGCAAAGAGGCCTGCGCCAGTACCGGTGCACCTAACATCAGCAATATGGCGCCAATAATGCCGCCGCAAAAGGATGCCCCGGCAGCTATTGCCAGCGCTTTTCCCGCGTGACCCTGCTGGGATAGAGGGTAGCCATCAAAACTCGACGCCACTGTAGATGCGACGCCAGGTGCATTGATTAATATCGAAGACGTGGAACCACCAAAGATCGCACCATAATAGACAGCAGCCATCATGATGATGCCGGTGGCAGGTTCCAGTGTAGAAGCAATGGGAATCATCAGAGCGATAGCGGTCATCGGTCCGAGGCCGGGTAACATGCCAATCAACGTACCGGCGAGGCATCCGCCGATGAGGAACATAACAGCCTGGACTGAGAAAGCAGTGCTCAGCCCCAGTAAAATACCGTCTACCATGATGGGCGCCGGTTAAACAAAGGCTCTCCAGATGGCTGGTCCTGGTGCAATGTAAACGCCCAGAAGCTCGCTGAGCAGGAACCAGAAGAGGGTCGCAACGATTGCAGGCAGCGCAATCAGGGTAATCACTTTGCGTTCACCCAGAAGCCAGAAACCAAGCGCCAGAAAGGCGAAGGTGGCCACTAAGAATCCAAACGGACGGATGACAAAACCATAGACGCTCATCAAGACAATGA
>Ga0180435_10002285_pt1 | contig 19660 bp, 19 predicted proteins | sample SS_ome_3_FD_132467 | JGI IMG/M metagenome (GOLD analysis project Ga0180435, IMG submission 132467) | Hypersaline lake sediment archaeal communities from the Salton Sea, California, USA - SS_3_S_1 metaG | ecosystem: Environmental > Aquatic > Non-marine Saline and Alkaline > Hypersaline >...
GAGCACGAGAAAGATGATCATGATGAAGCACACGAGCACGAGCATGAGGATGAGCACGATGGTGACATGCATGAGGCAGGCGAGGAGCATGGACACGATGATGAGCATGAACACGAGGATGAATATGGCCACGAGGACGAACACGGATATGACCACGGTGCCTTTGACCCACACACATGGCTCGACCCGCCACTCTTTAGTGAAACCATCGAGCATCTGACAGAAGAGATTGTGGCACTCGATCCTGAGAATGCTACAACCTATGAGGCCAATGCTGCAGAACTACAAGCAGAGCTTGCTGCGCTCGATACCGAGTTTGCCACACGACTTGCAAGCTGCGCCGTAGATGAAGTGATTGTTTCGCACGACGCGTATGGGTATATGGCTAATCGCTACGGTATCGAAATGCATGCGATAGGTGGTCTCTCCACCCAAGACATGCCATCTGTGACCACACTTGCAGAGCTCAAGGAGGAAGCAGCTGAGGGTGTAGGTGCTATACTCTTGGAGAAGAACAGCGTTGCAGCATACGGAGAGGCACTCGCGCGTGACACGGGTCTACAAACCCTGAGCATCAACCCGGCCGCGTTCGACATTCCAGAGGGCGGCGACTATGTGAGTGTGATGCGTTCGAACCTCGACTCACTTGCAACGGCACTTCGCTGCAATGAAGGATAGTACAGTCATTCACGTTTCAAACGTTGCAAAAGCTGCTGGTGAACGGCAGCTTTTGCGTGACGTATCGTTCGACATTGAGGCACAGCAACTCGTTGCGCTCATTGGACCAAATGGTGCAGGGAAGTCGACTCTGGTAAAGATCATCCTTGGTCTCGACCCCCACTTCACCGGCGAGGCTGTGGTACGCGAGAACGAGCGGGTGCAGTACATACCGCAGCTTGTCTTACACGATCACCATCAACTACCGCTGTCAGTCCACGAGTATCTGAAGATAGGCACGACCCCTTTGTATCGAGGTATGCACTCATCAGTAGACTTTGTATCTGCCCTCAAACATGTCGGTGTCTCTGAAACGGTGCTCTCGCAATCATACCGAAGCCTCTCGGGGGGAGAGCGACAGCGTGTGGCGATAGCGCGTGCGCTGCTTGCGCAGCCAACCGTGCTGGTCTTGGACGAGCCGCTTGCTGCGGTCGACTATGCGTCGCGCCCGGGTCTCTACGAACTCATACGACACCTCCAAACCGACCATGGACTCACGGTACTGCTTGTCTCGCATGACGTCGACAGTGTTCTGCCGATAAGCGACCGTGTCCTCTGCTTGAATGTTACGCTGCATACCGACTGCCACCCGTCTGTGTTTAGTGACACACATCTCCAGGTGCCGTCGAGTATAGAGCACCACTGCTAGTATGGAGCTTCTTGCCTACACATTTGTACAGTACGCGTTTCTCGGTGGTATTACGCTGGCGATACTGGCTGGTGTGCTCGGGCCGTTTGTGGTGCAGAGTCGTCAGTCATTCAGCGCAGACATGTTCGCACACGTTGCACTCGCCGGCATTGGTGCCGCAGTGCTGTTCGGAAGTAGTCCGTGGTGGGGCGCGTTACCGACACTGCTTATTGTGAGTACCCTTATCTGGTGGCTGATGCAGACCGAGCTGTATAGTCCAGACGCACTTGCAATGTTTTTCCTGAGCGGTGGTCTCGCACTAGCGCTTGCTCTGGTGCACTTAGCCCGCGATACCGTCTTTAGCTTTGAAACGTACTTGTTCGGCAGCATCCTCACACTAACCAGTAATGACCTTGTCGCAATGGGAGCGGCGCTCGTGGTGGTAGGGGTGGTGGTGTGGTACCTCTGGTACCCGCTGATCGGTGCTACCCAGAGCCCACGCTACCTACTACCGTTTAAGAAAACACCACAAGCCGTGCTCCTTTTGTACTTCTGGATACTTGCTGTAGTTGTGTGGATCGGGATCAAGACGATTGGTGGTTTGCTTATCGGTGCACTACTTGTCATACCTGTGTTGACCGCTCGCTCCTGGGTGCATTCATTTAACAAACTCGTGCTTAGCTCAGTACTAGTGGCTGTTGTGTCTGTGGTGTGTGGTCTTCTTATTGCACTCTACGTTGACCTGCCACCAAGTAGCCTCATTATTGGCATGCTCATACTGCTGTTTGCAGGGCAGGCGGGGGCAAAGTCGCTTGTTGGGAGAGGGTAGCTGTTCGTGAGGGTCGGCCAAAGCACGGCCGAGCTCGACCAGGCCGTACATGACGACTCAAGATTGCAACAACCCCGCCGTGTAGGCGGGGCTTCAGGTTGGATTGCATGTCTGTTTGTACAGAAACTACGACAGTAGCTTCAGGCACTCCGGACATGTCACATGCTCACAGTCATCTTCGTGTGTCCATGTGTGGCCAGGTGGCCAGTTAGCAGGTACTTCGGTGCTAAAACCGCAGAGCGGTAGTCCTTGTCTCAGGACGTGTACTGTCGACGTTGCAGCGGCACGTTCCCTAGGTGCTTCTTGTTCCAGCCGAGCTTCAAATCGTTCGGCATGGTCACTCTCGTTTTCTTTAGTGACGTGAGCAACTCGTCCGGTTGTAGGGTCTCGTGTCAGAAAAGTGCCGTCTCCCATATCTATACCCATAATTACCTCCGTTTGTCCGAGAAAGAGCTGCCAGCAAGACAGCGTCTAAAGGTGAATATAGGATGGAGACCGATATTTGTAAAGTAAAGTGTCAAACTAGCCAACTCGGCGCCGGGAGGGATTGATCCCGGGATCACTAAGCTCACTCCTCGTACCTCGTCGTTTACTAAGTGTCCCTGGACGCGACTCGCTGTCGCTGTGCGACATGCTCCGTCGGTTCGAATCCCACGAAACGTGCGCAGGCACGTTTCTTCCTAGGCGACACCAGACAAACGTTAAACCTCCCGGATGGGAGGTTTAACGTTTGTGGTGCGCCGGGAGGGATTCGAACCCCCGTAGGCCGAAGCCGCTTGGTTTACAGCCAAGTACGTTTGACCACTCCGTCACCGACGCATGTATTATGTTTCTTCGTATACGTCTTGCGCCAACTAAGTATACAAAGTATTAATCATTAATTCGACTATTTACTCGCTTCGCTCATAGAGTCTCATTGAACACTCCGTCACCGACGCAAGTATTTTGTTGTAGCGATGCGCTGTCACTAGAGCAACGCAACCAGCATACTACCACTAACGCGCTGTTGCTGTAAACACACGCATCCGTTCTAGTGCATTTATGCACATCAGTATGCGTCGCACCGTCTCAAGCTTCGATATCTGCGCTATTATGAAGGGCATATGGAGAGTGTTGTTCTTGCTCGTGTGTATGCGTTTGTGCGCGCATCATTGACGGTGATGTGTCTTGCGCTCGTGTGGGGTGCTTTTGTGCAGGTTGCACTTGCAGGTACGCCAAGCATTGGTACTGCAACCGCGTACATAACCACGGTTGGATCTTCGTACAGTCCACTGAGTGACACAAACTGCTTTGATAGTGAAGACGGTATGATACCCGCAGGTAGTGGTCTAACGGCGACACCTCTTTCAACTGCCACGTCCGGGGTGTTCCCTGTGACGATCACCTGCACGGACTCTGATGGTAATGTTGATGTCGAAACAATACAGGTGTCTGTACAAAGTGTAGCTACGGCAAACACCGACCCAACGATTTCTGTGCTCAATCCGCAGGATCATAGCGCAGGCACTGAGTTTGTCGCTCTCAACCATGCGGTGTGCAGCGATGGTACAGAAACACCTGCCAAAGACCTGAAGTTTACTGCCTCGCCGCCTACAATACCCGCAGGCTCACCAACGGGTACCTATAGCATTACCTTGTACTGTGAGGATACCGATGGTGGGTTTGACACAGTGGACTTGATCGTAAACATCATTCCTCCTGTCACAGCACCCACAACACCCACGACAACAACAGCACCGCCTCCGCCAACCAATCCAACCACCGCGGCACCAGTTCCTCCGACAACAACTGGATTTCAGCTTGTGCCATGTTGGGGTGATACCGAGTGCACAATATGCGACTTGGTGGTACTCACCCAAAACCTCATCAACTGGTTTGTGTTCATGGTTTCGATAGTCGCCGCACTGCTGTTTACCAATGCAGGTATCTTGTACGTCACATCACCGGGCAACCCGGGCAATATCGGCCGAGCACATCGTATCTTCCTCAATACACTCGTAGGGCTTCTCATAGTTATTGCCGCTTGGCTTGGCATCAACATTGTCTTCAAGAGCGCATATAGTGGCGCGTTTGGCCCGTGGAACGAAATCCTCTGTACAAGCTCGACCGTGGTAGGTGGTGTTGTGAAGTAATCCGACAGTTGGGATCATAACGTAGGTACGTTCCGCTCATGTGCACTACTACAAACAATAGACTAGACAGCCGTAGTATACTGGTTTACATGCAAAGGCTCGTGTCTTGTTTTTCTGTACTGGCGGGGCTCGCGATCTGTTTTGTGGCAGCCCCAGCGTACGCGGCGACCATAGATCTTGACGGAGGTTCGACAGCGCAAGTGTCCCATCAGAGCCTGTATGTAGATCCTGGCGGTGTCTTGAAAGATGACACAGGAACAGAGTTACCGTGGTCCGATGTGACGGTGACCGTGTATAGGCAGCTGTCTCCAGGTATCGTCATGCTCGAGCCCGCCGGTGTGGACTCGAGTCATTCTCCTGGAACTGTGTACGAGATCGAGTATGCGTATGCTGGTGTAACTGAAACGCGTACAGTGACGGTGATTCCGTCCACCTATGTTCTTGCGTTGATTGACGATCCTGGTTTGTCAGTTGTCCAAGGCGAGTCGTGGAATGATCCAGGTGGCGTTATTATTGATCCCGCAACCAATCAACCCGCAACACTGGCAGATGGTGTAACGCCAATTCCCTGGAGCAGTGTGGTGACAACTGTAAGTCCTTCTACTGTAGATACTTCGGCTGCCGTTGGGACTGTGTACACGATTACGTATGAGTATCTCGGAGGTGTTACACAACGTACCGTAACAGTCATCCCAGCCAACACAACAAACGTTGTTACGCAACCCTCAGCACCGACAACGCAGGTACCAGTGAGTCAGCAGACCATCTCACCTTCGACACCAGGCAACTCAGGAGGAAGTGGTGGCCTGGTCCCATGTACAGGGGACAATGAGTGCCGTATTTGCCATCTTTTGGTCTTAACCAAGAACATCATTGATTTCTTTGTGTTGATTTGTACGATCATCGCGGCTATCTTGTTTGTTAATGCAGGTGTTCTCTATGTGTTTGCGCCTTCAAAACCGGGCAACATTGCTCGCGCACATAAGATATTTACCAACACGCTCATAGGTCTTGTTATTGTGGTTGCCACCTGGTTGCTCTTGGATACAGGCATCAAAGCGTTCTATGACGGCAGCAAAGGAGCCGCGGCGTGGGGCCCGTGGAACGAACTACTGTGCAAAGGTGATAACCCAGATGAGTTCCCGAAATATCTCCCAACAGTAGCACCATCCGGACCTACCGTGTACACAACCTCGCCAACAACTGCAAATCCAGGGGGGCTCCCAGTCTATACGGATGCTGCAGGAAACACGGTCTTGAGTGACGCTGCTGCGCGCAGTGAGTTCGATAGCCTTGGGGTGAGTGTCTGGGAGTCACGACCAGGGGCTACATCGCTCGAAGGGATGCAAGAGTCGACAGTGGACGGCGCAAGTGAATTGATCCAGGATGCCTATGCTAGCGGAACCGTCGCTCCGGGCGACGTTATTATTACCGGTGGGACGGAAAGTGGCTATCATGCACCTGGCACGCTCTCGCACGAGGCTGGTTACAAGATTGACTTTGAGGACACGGCCGCTATGGACCAGTACATCGCTGACAATTTCACCGCTGATGGGTATCGTGGTTCTGATCCGCAGTACACTACAACGCTCGACAGTGGGCAAGATGTGGTGTGTGTTGAGGAGTCAACACATTGGGATTGTACGTTTATGCCAACATAGTATGCAGAAGTTGCTGTTTGTAGTTCTCGTGGCTAGTGTAGTAGTTGCTGTGGCACTGCTTGTAGTGCTGCGGTCAGATACCTCTGCACCAGGCACAGAGTCAGTCCAGACGTTTCCGGTTGTCGAGCAGCAAGGAGGCCTGGATTCAACGGAGACTCACTCCACTGTCGTCGACGTCCCTACTGAGGATGTGCGCGAAACCATCGTGGTGCAGGCCTTCAGCGATGCTCAACGGAGGAAGCTGGTTGAGTACGCACTGCCACTCAGAAGCAATCCCCACGCTAGTGACGGCCTCTACTCTGTTATTGAAACACGCGATTATCGTATTTCGTATAATGAACATATAGATTTTGTGCATATTGCAGTACTCTCAGAGCCTGTATACGATGTGCGGGCAGAGGCGGAACGCTTTCTTGCAGAAAAGTTGAAAGTGGATGTTGATGCGTTATGTCAGTACCACATACGTGTGACAGTGTCTCCCGAACGTGGGCTCCCGTACAATCCGACATACGGCCTGTCGTGCTCTTGACCTATCCTGTTCTTTTGGTAGTATTTCGAGACTATGTCACAGGATCATCTGGTAAAGCTCAAAAGTACTGAGAGCAAGCATATTCGTTACGACAACCGCAATCGAAAGCGGGTGGAAAAGAAGCTGGAGCTCAAGAAGTACGACCCAACACTTCGAAAACACGTTATCTACAAGGAGATCAAGAAGTAACGGACTCCACAGCACAAAACACCGCCATAGGCGGTGTTTTGTGCTTTTGCGGGTCCACCTGGACTCGAACCAGGGACTTCGGTTTTGGAGACCGAAATTTTGCCACTAAACTATGGACCCGTGTATGCGCTTCATTGTGGCGCAAAAGAGACGTTCCGGCAAGTCTGCTATACTCAGTATCACTATGTCACACGAATTCCTTGAACAGCTGGAAGGCAAGGTGCTCTCTGTTGAAGAGTATCTTGGAATGGTCAACGATCTACTGTCGCCGTTGCGTGTTTCGGTAGAGGGTGAGGTAACAGATCTCAAAGTGTTGCCCCAATGGGTATTCTTTGCACTAAAGGACGCGGAGAGTGGTGCCGTGCTGCGCTGTGGACTTCACAGTGGGCAGTATCGACGAATTGGAGTCAACCTCGAGGAGGGAATGGCGATCAAAGTATGTGGGTATGGCAAGTTGGCGGCAAAAAGTGGCAACTTTGGCTTTTGGGTCTCCAAGATTGAGCCGGTAGGCGAGGGTGCACTGAGACGTGCATACGAGCTCCTGGTCAAAAAGCTTTCGGAAGAGGGGCTGTTCACGCGCAAACGGGACTTGCCGCAGTTCATCTCACACGTCGGCGTTATCAGTTCGCGTAACGGCGTGGTGCTGCAAGATCTGCAACAGAATCTAGACCCGCTCGGTATTCGTATCGATTTTGTTCACGCAGGCGTGGAAGGCGCCGACAGTGCAGGGGACATCGAGCGTGCTATTCGTCACTTCAGTACGACCACAACACCCCCGCAGGTCCTTGTGCTTATTCGCGGTGGCGGGTCACTCGAAAGCTTGCAGGGCTTCAACAACGAAGCTGTGGTGCGCGCACTCTACGCGGCGCCGATGCCAGTACTTGTGGGGATAGGGCACGATGTGGATGCACCGATTGCCACCATGGTTGCCGACTGGAGTGCAAGCACGCCGACTGCTGTGGCACACGTCATCAATGCGTCATGGGAGCCGTTGACGGTACGTGTACCTGCGCTGGTGACCTCCATGCTGCACACCTACCGTGCACGCGTGCATGGTGTGGAGCACACAGCAGTACAATCCCTACAACGTATGCGTCGTGCGGTCACACAGCTTCTGGCACGGTTCTCTCTCGTTGAAGCGAAACTACGCCGAGCATGGCAGCGTATTCCAAGCACACTGCAGGCACGTCAGCTGCATGCACGCCGCTCGCTTGAGCGCAGTCGAGAGTGTCTCAAACGTGCGCTGCAGCGCTGTATGCAACGCACAAACGCAAGTGAGCAGCTTCTGGCGGTTGTTGACCCATCGCGAGTCCTCAAGCGGGGCTTTAGCTTGTCGTACACAGCGAGCGGTAAGCTTGCGCGGTCGGTACAGGAGTTTGCCTCAGGTGACTGTGTACAAACACATCTTGCAGATGGTATCGTAGACTCTACCGTAACCAAAGTCACAAAGCAGTAGTATGGCAAAAGACACAATACAAGAGCAGCTCAAGCAGCTTGAAGAAATTGCATCTTGGTTTGATGCAGATGACGAGTTTGATGTAGAAGAAGGGCTCCGTAAAGTAAAAGAGGGCGCCAAACTCGTAAAAGAGCTCAAGGGTCGTATCAAAGCAGTGGAGAATGAGTTCCGAGAGCTCGAGGCGGAACTAGATACTGACACCGACTAGGAGTTCGTGAGCGCCGTATCGGGCTCGCGTACCCATGCAACCGCCTCAGCTTCTGTTTCGAACGACCGTACGTTGTTCCAGCGTGCTTTTCCAAGCACGTACTTTTGTGCCTGTGCCACCAGACCGGTAGCACCAAACGTGGCAGCCTTTTCGAAATAGTCTTTCACCTCGATACAGTAGTCAATCATTATTTTCAGTGTGTCTGGGTGGTACGCTCGTATCTTGCTGAGATCCATGATACCACGCAGTTTTGGTCCCATTGCTGTATCAAGTACACGCACCTCGTGTGCCTGGTCGTGTACAAACTGCCGCAGCTCGTCGAGCATGGATTCCTCAACATCTCCCGATACTCGTGTGAAAAGAATGCCGTTTGGATCAATATAATGGTCGATGTGTCCCGGGCGGTGCATGGTAGCGTGTCTTACAACTCGTTTACTATAGTGTAGCAAACATCACGACATCGAAGAAAGTAGGCTGTGTTCTTCACATGCCGCAAAAGCAGCATCTGGATCTGTGTACCAGTGAATCTCTTTGTTTCGCTTGAACCATCGCAGCTGTCGCTTGGCGTACTGGCGTAGGTCTAGTTGCATGCGGGTTCGCATGTCAACAGCAGACAGCTTGCCACGCAAGTAAGCAGCCGCACTTCGGTACTCGAGCCCCAGTTCATCAATGCGATTCCACGAAAGGTGCATGTCGCGCAGCATCTGTGTTTCTTGCACGAGTCCTTGTGTGAGTGTGTCATCGAGGCGGGCATTGATGCGCTCTGTGAGCTGTTCAATGCCAGGGTTGAGCCCTATCCATAGCGTAGTATACACAGCCTCAGTACGTTGCAGTTTTGGGACACTACCCAATGCGTCTGCAATTTCAATCGCACGTATGAGTCGACGAGGGTTGAATTTGTCCACGGTACGTGCTCGCTCTGGGTCGAGCTTCTGCAGCTGAGCATAGAGTTCGGTTGTACTGCGCCGAGCAAGTCTTGTGCGAAGTGTGCTGTTGGGTGGAACAGCGGGGAACGACTGATTGTACACCAGTGCATCAAGGTACTGCCCGGTACCACCTGCGACAATCGGGAGGTTCCCGCGACGTACAATACCGCGCACTGCACGCTCTGCTCTTCGTTTCCACTGTTCCACCGAGAATGCTCGTCGCGGCGAGGCAATGTCAATGCAGTGATGAGGCACACCTTGCATTTCCTCCACTGTTACTTTTTCAGTGCCGACATCAAGTCCACGGTAGATTTGTCGTGAGTCTGCAGAAACAACCTCGCCTTGATACTGGAGTGCTAGTGCTACTGCCAGGGATGTTTTGCCGCTTGCGGTAGGACCGACGATGCACACTATGTTGTCCATGGTCGCAGTATGAGAAAAAAGAAGCGGCCCCGCAAGGGGCCGCTTTCTATACGAGTGCTTCGTGCCACAGCACCTGTTCGATCTCGCGAAGACCAAGGTCCGTCTCGTGGTGTATCCGCGGTCGCCGCACGCTATCGTGGTGGCTAATTGCTAGAACACCGTCTAGCTTGAAACCGATGTGCTTGTGATAAGAACCACTCTGTGTTTGCCGTTCTTTGTACACAAGAATAGCTCCTTCACGTGGTGTCGCGATCGTGTGCCATCCACAACGGTGAAGTTCGTCCACTGCTTCGCTTACCCATGTACGGATCCCGCTTATCAAATCGAACTGATGTGCAACACTTGTCACATAGTACGCGCATGACAGGTTTCCATCTTCCAGAATATCGATTACATTGCCTGACTCGTCTTCCATGTAGAGGTTACGATACTGCAGCGAGTCAACACTTCGCCGAACTGCGGTAAGGTAGCTTTTTAGCAAGCTGACTTCACCAGGTTCACCTGGAATAAAGCATAATGCCATGTTTGTTCTCCCCGTGGTTATGTCCGGGAGCTACTATACCAGAAAACGAGCCGTGGTGGCTCGTTGTCTCATTGTGCCGGAGGAGGGAATCGAACCCTCACACCTTGCGGTACACGATTTTGAGTCGTGCGCGTCTACCAATTCCGCCACTCCGGCAAGCATTCTACAGAATAATCCCCAGTGTACCTCATTTTGTCTCTGGGGCAATCAAGGTATACTACAAGCATAGGGCCATTATGTTGGTGCGATCTTGCCCGTCGTACCTTTTCACCGTCACGTTAGTCATGTCGAGCGATATGTATCGCGACTCGATTTTTTGGGTTGAAGTCGAGCGTATAAAGCCAAACCCGTACCAGCCCCGACGCGAATTCGACGAAGCAAAGCTCACTGAGCTTGCGGAGTCTATTCGTATGTATGGCCTCCTCCAACCACTTACGGTTACACGCAACGAAATCCCCCACGAAGATGGGGGTATTGGTGTTGAGTACGAACTCATTGCCGGCGAGCGTCGCCTTCGGGCAAGTAAGGTAGCTGGTCTCTCGCAGGTGCCAGTGATCATACGCACTGGCGAGCAAACTGATCAGATGAAGCTTGAACTTGCTATCATCGAGAACTTGCAACGTGAAGACCTGAACCCAGTAGATCGTGCCAAAGCGTTTTTCAAGCTCCACAAGGACTTTCGTTTTACTCATGCTGAGATCGGCAAGAAAGTTGGTCGCAGTCGTGAGTACGTTTCCAATACGCTGCGATTGTTGCAGCTCCCCGAGGGTATACTCCAACACTTGATGGACGGCAATATTTCCGAGGGGCATGCACGGCCGCTGATGATGCTCAACGACAAGCCAGATGAGCAGGAGGTGCTTGTGAAGGAGGTCATGCTCAAACGCCTGAATGTGCGCGAAACTGAGACGCTTGCGCGACGATCTGCGCAAGACAAGGTAAAAGCACGTCACAAGATTGATCCCGAGGTTTTGCAGCTTGAACGCAGCTTGACTGAACAGCTTGGCACGAGAGTTACCATTGAGCCACGCGAGGTTGGTGGCCGGCTTGTTATCAGTTTCTTCTCAGCAAACGATCTTGAAGCTCTCCTCAACAGTATGCGGGTAGAGCGTGAGGCAGAACTCACCGAAGCATTTGATGGTGATCCGAAAGTACCGTCAAATGCCACACCGTCGACGACGTCTGACGTAGAGCCAGCTCCCGTTTCAGAGACTCCGGAGGTAGCGCCGGTAGAGCCTGCAGTAGCGCCAGCACCTGAACGTCCACAGCCAGAAACAGCGACAGAACCAACACCAGAACAACACACGAGCATAATGGATGCAGCACTCAAGGCGCTTGGTGCACGCCCAGAACAGGCTGTAGAGACAGTGCAACCTGCAGAGGAGCAAAAGGAAGAGAAGGACGATCTCTATTCTATTCGAAACTTCAGTATTTAATCACTCTCGCCAGCCGCTTCTTTCTTTTGACGCGTTAGGTGCTGGTGTATGTGTTTGCGAGCCATGGTGGTGCGTACATAATCGCACCACTTTTTGGTTGGTTGCGCACTTTCTTTTGTTTCGATTTCGACAATATCTCCGTTACTGAGCTCTGTATCAAGCGAGACTAGTTTTCCGTTCACTTTTGCGCGGGATATATGGTCGCCGATTTCTGAATGTATGGCGTAGGCAAAATCGATCGGCGTTGAGGATACAGGCAGGTCCACCACGTCTCCCTTGGGTGTAAAGACAAAAATACGATGACTGAAGAAGTCTTCGCGGATTTCTTGCATAAACGTATCTCGAGAGCGCAACGTGTCGACATCGTGTGCGTCCGCTAGATCGTTGACCCAGCGAGGTGGCTGGGTGTCGTTTTTGCGGGCACTGTGCTTGTTTGCTTGCAGTAGTGAAGGTATGAGCTGACGGTACCATAGGCGCTCTCGTTTCTGCTGACCACGATCAAGCGTTGAACCGACTTCTTTGTAGGAGAGATGTGACGCAATCCCAAACTGCGCCTCACGGTGCATGTTTTCGGTACGTAGCTGTACCTCAACCGGGCCGGCTTCCTTGGTCATGATAGTGGTATGGATCGAACGGTAGCCGTTTGGTTTATGGAAGGCAATGTAATCCTTAATCTTTCCAGGAAGTGGATGCCAAAGCGTGTGCACAACACCAAGTGCACGGTAACAATCCTCAACAGACTGCAGGATGACACGTATTGCCTGCATGTCGTGAATCTTGTCTGGGTCGTTGCCCTTGCGGTTGAGCTTGCGGTAGAGCGAGTAGAGACCTTTCACGCGCGACTCAGAACGAAACCCTTGCACACCTTGTTCTGCAAGTGCACGACGTAGTGTGTTCTTTACCTTGTCGAGCTTTGGTTCATTTGCCATCTTGCTTTCGCGCATGATCTCCGAAACGCGTTCATAGTCTTCTGGATGCACGTATTTGAAGGCAAGATCTTCCAGTTCACCCTTGAGTTTCCCCATACCGAGTCGGTCGGCCAGTGGAGCGTAGATGGACAATGTCTCCGAAGCAATGCGTTCACGTTTCTCTGGCTGCACATACTGCAGCGTCTGCATGTTGTGTCGACGGTCCATGAGTTTGATCATGAGCACACGTATGTCTTTGCTGGTTGCTACAAACAGGCGCCGCAGACTTTCGATGTGTCGTGCGGCCCCACGGTACTTCAGCTCACCGAGTTTGGTGACGCCGTCTACCAAAAACAACACTTCATCACCGAATTCTTCTCTGACCTGTTCTCGAGTTACACCAACATCCTCGATTGAGTCGTGGAGCAGACCCGCGCTAATGGTGGGCGCGTCCATGTCCAGTTCTGCAAGCGATAGGGCAGTGGCATAGAGGTGGTTGAAGTATGGTTCGCCACTATTACGCTTGTGTTCTTTGTGTGCCTCTTTTGCAAAATTGTACGCCTTGTGTATGAGTGCTTTGCATTCCTCAGAGGGGTTCGTCATGTACGAAATAAGTACATCCGGCGATTGTTCGTCGAGACTGGCTGGTTCCATTCATACACTATGCGCCCGAACGTAGACAGATGCAATTCTTTCTTGTGCAGTAGGAAGATGCGCATCGAAATGTGGAAAAAAATGTAGGCTACAGGTACTAAGTGGGGTAAAGTGTATGTAAGTGGAACAAAGTGGTAGATTGAATGAATGATCAGTTTGTTTCGCTTTTCACCGTATGCTCATCGGAGAATATCGTCATACGATAGATGACAAACGGCGAATAGCACTTCCGGCAAAGTTTCGCCGCGTGCTCGGTAAGCAAGTAGTCATCACGCGCGGACTCGACTCCTGCCTCTTTGTCTTTAGTAAGACGCAGTGGCGCTCCATAGTCGAGAAGTTGGGCGGCCTCTCAATGGGGTCGGCCGATAGTCGTGCGTTTGGTCGCTACCTGTTTGCAGGAGCCGCCGAAGTTGCTGTTGATCAGCTCGGCCGGATCCTAGTGCCCCCCGAACTCGCCAACCACGCACAGCTCGAGCAACGTACTGTTCTCATAGGTGTCAATGACCGCTGCGAAATGTGGTCAGAGAAACTGTGGGACACGTACTGTGCCAAGGTAGAAACTGAGGCGGATAGCGTTGCAGAAAAGCTGAGCGATATTGGTGTGTTGTAAGGCATTTGGAGTATGAAATCACATACAGTGCATGTACCAGTTCTTTTACATGAAGTTATAGACATACTTGCGCTTGCTGCAGACGATGTTGTTGTTGATGCTACAGCCGGTGGTGGCGGTCATGCAGAGGCGATTCTGCAGCACCTGGGACCCAATGGTCGCTACATCGCGATTGACCAGGATGCATACGCACTAGAGCGTGTTCGCACCCGTCTTGGGGACGATGCTCGCGTGCAGTACGTGGAGGGTAACTTCCGTGCGATTGCAGAACATGTGGCGCAGTGCAACCTGGACCGTGTCGACAAAGTCCTATTGGATTTAGGTCTTTCCTCAGACCAGCTCGACGTAGATACACAACGGGGTTTCAGTTTTCAGCGCGATGAGCCGCTGGTTATGACGTTTGCAGCTACACCCGGAGAGGCTAGTCTGACAGCAGCACGTATTGTGAATGAATGGGACGAAGATGCTCTTGCGAACGTGTTGTATGGGTACGGTGAGGAACGTTCAGCCCGTAAGATTGCGCGAGCGATTGTAGAAGCGCGTGCCATCGATCCCATAGAAACAACAATACAACTTGCAGATGTGGTTGCTTCGGTCAAACGTGCCTACGGTCCACGTCATCCAGCTACGCAAACATTCCAGGCGTTACGGATTGCAGTCAACGACGAGTTTGGGGCCCTGGAGGCTGGTTTGGCAGGTGCATGTAGCGTGCTCGCTCCGAGTGGTCGTGTCGCGGTGATTAGTTTTCACAGCGCAGAGGACCGCATTGTGAAGCACATGTTTCGTTCGTGGGCTGCAGATGGTCTGGGACAGATTCTCACAAAACACCCTATTGCTCCTGCTCGTGAGGAGCAGCGTCAGAACCGCAGAGCCCGCAGTGCCAAGTTGCGTGCATTTGAGCGCAGTGTCTAACACCTCATGTATGGTTTGTTCTTACTATGCACAATTTGATATCACACCTGCAACGACTCAACCTCAACCGTCTTGTTTTGTGGTGCGAGTGTACGCTGCTTGCTGTTGTAGCAGCTCTTTACATGTATTTCATCGTGATGTCAGTAGTACAAGTTGTGCTACGCCAGGAACTGGTCGTGGCAATCAAAGAGCAGGAAACCGTTATTAGTGAGCTTGAGGCACGCTACTTTGCACAGCTGAACGATCTGTCACCAGAGACAGCAGTTGAGTATGACCTTGTCGCCGTTGCCCCCTACGCGTATGTTGAGGTGGAGCCTGCGTCTGATCGCCTGACGCTGGTCCGTTAAGTATGCGTCAAGAGTTTGTTATACGTGTTCGCATATTGTTTGCGATTGTCCTTGGAGTCGCGCTGCTGTTAGTTGCGCGTTTGTACATGTTGCAGGTTGTGCACGGGGAGGCGTACAGTGCCGAGGCAAGCGGGCAGTATGTGCGTAGTGCACGAGATATATTTGATAGGGGTAACATATACTTCACACAACGTACGGGTGAGCGTATCGCTGCCGCATCCCTGAAGACTGGTTACTTGCTGGCTATACACCCTGACCAGATAGACAATGCAGAAGCACTCTACGAGGCGCTAGCTCCACACGTAGAGCTAGACAGAGATGTATTTTTGGCTCGAGCGACAAAAGAAGACGACCCGTACGAAGAAGTGGCTCGTCACTTGACGCCAGAGACGGCAGTGGCAGTAGAGCAGTTGGGAGAGACAGGTGTCCAGTTGTTTCGTGAACAATGGCGATACTATCCAGCGGGTGCACTTGGTGCACATCTTCTTGGGTTTGTTGGTTACGGAGCTGAGGGAGATGTACAGCAGGGGCAGTATGGTCTCGAACGGTACTGGGAGAGTGTGCTCACACGTCAGCAAGAGCACCTGTACGTGAACTTTTTTGCGGAGGTGTTTGCGAACATGCGTGACGCACTCGAAAACAAAGAGCGTGCGAAGGCAGCGCATCTCGTGACCACAGTGGAACCAGCGGTGCAGCAAACACTCGAGCGCGTGCTCATGGAAACAGAAGAAACATGGCACGCCAAGCAGATTGGCGGCATAGTGATGGACCCTGTAACCGGCGAGATACTGGCACTTGCCTCGAGGCCCACGTTCGACCCCAACAACTACAACATGGAGGATAGCCCTACGGTGTATCGCAATGTGCTTGTTGAAGATGTGTACGAAATGGGTTCAATCATTAAGCCTATTGCAATGGCGATTGGACTCGATACCGAGGCGGTTACTGCAGATACGCTGTACAACGATACTGGTTCAGTAACAATCGATACTGCAACCATACGCAACTATGACGGACGAGCACGAGGTATGGTTGACATGCAGGCGGTGCTCAACCAGTCACTGAACACCGGCATGGCGTTTGTGGCTGAGGAGGTTGGTTCGGACGTGCTTGGTGAACGTATGCGTGCGTTCGGGTTTGGTGAGGAAACCGGCATCGACCTACCGTTCGAGGTACGAGGACTCATCGACAACTTGGATAGTCCGCGTGACGTCGAGTATGCGACGGCAGCGTTTGGGCAGGGTATTGCGCTCACACCAATAGCGACGGTACGTGCACTTGCGGCACTTGCAAACGGCGGCTACCTAACGACGCCACACTTGGTGCGTACACTCGAACACGAGAGTGGTGAGGAGCGCACCGTGGCACCGACGGACCGTGTCGAGGTGTTGCAGCCTGAGACGTCTCGAGAGATAACGCGCATGTTGGTAGAGGTAGTGGACTCGACACTTCGTGGGGGTGACGTCAAGAAGGAGCGGCATAGTATTGCAGCAAAGACTGGCACAGCACAAATAGCAAAGCAGGGTGAACGTGGTTACTATGATGACCGGTTTCTACACTCATTCTTTGGATATTTTCCTGCTCATGAACCGCGATTTCTCGTGTTTCTGTTTCACGTAGAGCCACAAGGTGCCCAGTATGCGTCTGAGACACTGACCGATCCGTTTATGGATATCACCGATTTCTTGATAAACTACTACCACGTGCCACCAGATCGGTAGCACAGGGTACCTATGAAGAACTTACTTAAGTCCATTGTCGTCACTATCCTGACGATTGAAGCGCGTCTGGTGTTGCTGAAGTACGATCCAAAGATCATTGCGGTAACCGGCAGTGTCGGCAAGACGAGCACCAAGGATGCAATTTATACGATGCTCAGCAATGGGCACTATGTACGTAAGAGTCAGAAGAGTTTTAACAGCGAACTAGGCGTGCCGCTGACCATACTTGGTCTTCCAAACGCTTGGTCGTCCCTGTCGGGCTGGCTGGGCAACATACTGGAAGGACTGCACCTGTTGTTCTCCAGGAATGAGTATCCGGAGTGGCTAGTGCTTGAGGTGGGTGCTGATCGACCGGGTGACATACGCAGGCTGCACTGGCTGAAACCGCACATTGCTGTGTACACACGGTTTCCGGATGTTCCGGTGCATGTTGAGTTCTTTGAATCACCTGAGCAAGTGATCGCGGAGAAGCGTGAGCTCGGAAAGGCACTGCGACCGCAGGGCACGCTGATTGTGAATGCCGATGACCCAAAGATGGTGAACGAGACACTTCAGGAAGGACAGAACGTGATTTCGTACGGCTTTGCCGAAGGGGCAGTGGTACGTGGGATGGATTCTCGGGTGCACTACGAACAGAACATGCCAAACGGAATGGATTGCACTGTTTCATTTCAGGCTGAAACACATCAGGTGGTGCTCCAGCAGGCACTTGGTACTCAGCATCTGTACTCGCTTCTTGCGGCACTTGCGGTGGCTGCAGCAGAAGGACTAAAGCTCGAGACATCGATTGCAGCGCTGGCTGAACATCGTGTGCCACCAGGCCGCATGCACTTGATTGACGGTATCAATGGCTCAGTGATTGTGGACGATACCTACAATGCTAGTCCAGTTGCTGTCGAGGCAGGTCTCAATACACTGACGTCAATGCATGTACCAGGACGTAAGATTGTGGTGCTAGGGGACATGATGGAGTTGGGAGATTATTCTGTGGCAGAACACAAGAAGGTTGGCGAGCACGTGGCCATGACGGCTGATTATTTTGTTGCGGTAGGAGTGCGTATGCGAGCTGCAGCAGAATCAGCACAAGCCACAACACACCAGTGTGAACGGATCGAAGCTGTGCAAGATACCGCGGAAGCAACAACACTCTTGCGTGAGACGCTGAGTGAAGGTGATGTCGTGCTTGTAAAAGGAAGCCAGTCAGTCCGCATGGAGAAGATTGTTGCTAACATCATGCGAAATCCTGCCGCAGCACCTACAGAGCTCGTGCGACAGGAAGAGGAGTGGCAAAAACGGTAATATGGGAGTCACGCAGCGGAAGGCATTGCCAGAACTAGCCAACATAACCACCACGCACCCTTTGAGTGCCAATGGTGCCGCGAATGTCGCCGAAGCACGTCATGCAGTCGAGCGCATATTGAGCGGCAAAGATGGCCGTGCGTTGTGCATCGTGGGGCCATGCAGTGCTTGGCCTAGCGAGGCAGTACTGTCATACGCGGAGCGCCTTGCTGCTTTGGCACAAAGTGTCGAAGAGCATGTGTTCATTGTGATGCGTGTGTATACGCAGAAGCCCCGCACCACCAAAGGCTGGGCAGGGGTGATCGTGCAACCAGATCCGTTTGCAGCTCCAGATGTGGCAAAGGGTGCCATGTACGCACGCGATATGATGTTGCGAGTGATCGAGTGTGGGCTGCCGGTAGCTGATGAGTTGTTGTTTACACACAAGGCAGCGTGGCTCGGAGACCTCTTGTCGTGGGCGGCAATCGGCGCGCGTAGTGCAGAAGACCAGGAGCATCGGGTTTTTGCTTCTGGACTTGATATGCCAGTGGGGCTAAAGAATCCAACAAGTGGGGACATTGGCATTGCGGTGAACAGTGTTGTCTCGGCACAGAGTTCACACACCTACTTTGCGGCTGGTGAGCAGGTAGCAACAAACGGGAACCCGTACGCACATACAGTATTGCGAGGCGGCAGCAATGGCCCAAACCATGATGCTCGTACAGTAGAAGCTGCAGCGCAGCGTATGGCGAATGCTGGTGTACAGAATCCCGCAATCCTTATTGATGCAAGCCATGACAACACCAGACATGACGGATCAAAAGACTATAGTCGCCAGCATGTGGTGGTTGAAGAGTTGTTGCATGACAGAAAGGCAGGGAAGCCCGGGACAGAGCTCGTGAAGGGACTGCTCGTCGAAAGCTATATCGAAGGTGGAGCACAGAAACTGGACGTGTGCACAGCAGACACTGTGGATCGCAGCGGTCTTTCGATCACTGACCCGTGCTTATCGTGGGACGAGACTGAACGGCTGGTGCATGCACTGGTAGAAGGTTGGTAGTAGCGCAGTGTATTGTGCTACTATTGCCTGTGGGCACAGGAATGAGGAAACGAAATGAAACTGCTTGTAACACTGCTCATGCTGAGCGGAGCGTCTGCTCTGGCACTTGCGTTATTTTCACACATACCTAACAGTACACGAGTACCATTAGGTCCCAAGATGGCCATTGGACCAACCAACGAGTTCCGCTCTGTACAACGGAACAGGCGCGGAAAACGGAACCGAGGCAAAAGCTGGGAATGAACTACAACGAGCGCGCATGCGCTCGTTGTTTGTATACGACCTTCACATCGACGTGTTTATATAGTAAAATCTCGACCACTTGGCCCCATCGTCTAGCGGCTAGGACATCGCCCTCTCACGGCGGTAACCGGGGTTCGATTCCCCGTGGGGTCACAAATTGAAACTTCGTGCTCGGAGAGCACATCGGTACGGCTACGCCGTGCAAAAGAGGAAAGCAAAATATCGCGTCGCTCCGCAACAAACTGGTACGGAGCGGGCACGCCGAAGCGC
>Ga0180435_10002287_pt1 | contig 19652 bp, 15 predicted proteins | sample SS_ome_3_FD_132467 | JGI IMG/M metagenome (GOLD analysis project Ga0180435, IMG submission 132467) | Hypersaline lake sediment archaeal communities from the Salton Sea, California, USA - SS_3_S_1 metaG | ecosystem: Environmental > Aquatic > Non-marine Saline and Alkaline > Hypersaline >...
AGTCCATGTCTACCAGCGCGGCCCCGACCCCGGCCTCGCCGTGGTGCTCGAAATCCTCCCCGGACTGATGATCCCGACGTTCGGTATCGGCAATATCTACGCCGGCAACGTCCTCGGCGGAATCCTCATGATGGCCGGCTACTGGATCTCCGTCGCCGTCAACATCCTCCTCTGCTTCGTCCTCGTCGGGTTCGTCACATGGCCCCTCACCTGGATCGCCTTCATGATCTTCTGCCCCATCTGCGCCAACGCCGCCGCAAAAAAAACCCGCCCCAGATAACCCCCACACCGCCCGCCACCCACCCACACCGTCCGCCACCACGAAGAACCGGAAATACTGTCGTATACGTATACGATGGCATCTTCAAGCGGCGGGACCGTTTGGCCGTTCGAACTCCCGCCGCGGTGGAAAGTACTCCTTTGGCCGCACTACAATTTGTGTTTCCAAAGGCGGCCTGCCGCCATATGCTGTTTCCTGTGAGTACGACGGGGTCTGTGGGTTCGGTTGTTGAGGAGCCCGTTCAGTGCACCTTCCGGGCCCTGCGACGGGACGATGATGAACCGTTGCGGATATTCGAGCGTCGTCTGCGCAAAGTGCGGACGGACAACCAGAAGGGGGCGCTCGACGAGCTTCTCGAACTCAACACCTTGGCGCGCAAGATCTCCTGGCCCGCCCCCTTCGACAAGACAGTCCACCGAGTCGAACTGGGCGACGCGCGAAATCTCGCCGCCATCGAGGACGATTCCGTCCATCTGATCGTCACCTCCCCGCCCTACTGGACGCTGGATCCTCCAGAAGTGTCTTTCGATGCTGAACCGCGAGGAAATGAGAAGCTGGATGGTCTCGGCTTGGCACGACATCAAGGGCCACACGACCCGCAACGGCCATCCCGCCCCCTATCCCGTCGAGTTGGCCCAGCGGTTGATCCGGATGTTCTCCTTTGCCGGCGACACGGTCCTCGATCCGTTCGCAGGCACCGGCTCGACGGTCCTTGCCGCGATCAACACCGGAAGGAACAGCATCGGCCTCGACATTGAGCCGAGCTACATCCGGAAGGCGCGGGAACGGCTTACGGCCCATATCGAGGAGTCTCGCGATGTCCTGAACGCGGAACCATCTCTCGTCTAGATGTCGCCGCCAACCGAACATTACGGACTTCTTCGTTCCTTCCGAAGCCTCTTTGACGGCGAGCCGTACCTTCACCGCAAGTCCCATCTCGGAGATCTCGTGGCGTGCCAGCTCTTTGAAGACTTTATCCCTTTCGTTGGCTCGATAGGCAAAAAGCCGAGCTCGAGTATTCGTCCGCTCTTGCACGGATCTCGCATGAATACGAGCGACGCCACTGAGGCGGCGCTTTGCGACAGGACTGCGCTGCCTCAAAGCTCCCGCACGGCGGCGGCGACGGCTTCCTTCGTGATGCCGAGTTCCCGCATGACGGTGTTGCCGGGGGCGCTCAGGCCGAAGCGTTCGATGCCGATCACCCGGCCGGCGGGGCCGGCGTATTTCCACCACAGGCCGGTCACGCCGGCCTCGATGGCGACCCGTTTCGTGCACGAGGCGGGCAGGATCTGGTCGCGGTATTCGGGGCTCTGGCGGTCGAACCGCTCGTGGCTCGGCATCGAGACCACCCGCACCCCGTCCCCGAGTTCCCGCGCCGCCTCGAGAGCCACCGCCACTTCCGAGCCGCTCGCGATGAGGACCGCTTCAAGGGGCCCCTTTTCCGCGCGCGCCACGTAAGCCCCCTTGTAGGTCCCCTCGCGGCGGGTCCGCACCGGCAACTCGCCCATGGTGGGAACCTTCTGGCGGGTCAGAATCAGGGCGGTCGGACCGTCGTGACGCATCAGGGCCGCGGTCCAGGCGCCCGCCGTCTCCTCCGGGTCGGCCGGCCGGATCACATCCAGATTCGGAATCACCCGCAGCCCGCTGACGGTCTCGACCGGCTGGTGGGTCGGACCGTCCTCCCCCACCCCCACCGAGTCATGGGTGAAGATGTAGACCACCGGCAGGCCCGCCAGCGAGGCCAGCCGGATCGCCGGCCGCAGGTAGTCGGCGAAGACGAGGAAAGTCGCCCCGCTGGCGCGGAAAATGCCGTCATACGCGATTCCGTTGCAGATCGCGCCCATGGCATGCTCCCGGATTCCGAACCAGATGTTGCGGCCCGCCGGGTTGTCTCGCGCGAAATCCCCCTCGCCGGCGAGGTAGTTCTTCGTCGAGCCAAAGAGGTCGGCCGATCCGGTGACCAACTGCGGCATCTCCTGCGCCACGGCGTTGATGACCACCCCTCCGGCGCCGCGGGTGGCGTTCAGGTATCCGTCCGGAAACTCCGGAATGCGATCCATCAGGTCGCTCGGCACCATCTTCGCCACCCCCGCCTGCAACTCGGCCGCCAGCTCCGGATTGGCCTGCTCCCACGCTGCGTACGTCGCCTCCCACGCTTCGAATTCCTTCCGCAATTCCGCGACGCGGCCCGCAAAGAAATCACGCGTCTCGCGGGACACATGGAAGGCCTCTTCGGGAAGCCCGAGCCCCCGGCGCGCCTCGGCCGCGAATTTCGCCCCCGCCTCGCCGTGGGCCGCCGAGGTGCCCGCCACCTCGGGAATGCCCTTCCCGACGACGGTCTTCGCGATCAGGACCTTCGGTTTCCCGTTGTCGCGCTCTTTGGCGGCCTGCAACGCCTCCCGAAAACAGGCCATGTCGTGCCCGTCAACCGTCCGCGCTTCCCACCCGAGCGCCTCGAAATACTTCTCCGCATCCTCGCTCTGCGTCACGTCCGACATCGCGTCCAGCGTCACTTCATTGCAGTCGTAAATCAAAATCAGGTTGTCGAGACCGCCATGCCCCGCAAAGGCCAGCGCCTCCCGCGCCACCCCCTCCTGCATGCAGCCGTCCCCCGCCAGCGTCACCACGTGATGATCAAAAATGACGTGCCCGGCGGTGTTGAACCTCGCCGCCGCCCGCTTCCCGCTGATCGCAAACCCCACCGCGTTCCCCACCCCCTGCCCAAGCGGCCCCGTCGTGGCCTCCACCCCAGGCGTCTCCCCAAACTCCGGATGACCCGGCGTCCCGCTGTGCAGTTGCCGAAAATCCTGCAGCGCCTCCATCGAAATCTCATACCCCGCCAAATGCAGCCACCCGTAGAGAAACATCGAACCGTGACCCGCCGACAAAATGAATCGGTCCCGGTTCAACCACTTCGGCGCCCCGGGGTAAAACCGCAGGGCCTCCCCGAAAAGCACCGCCCCCATCTCGGCGCAACCCAGCGGCAGTCCCAAATGCCCCGAAGAACACGCGTGCACCGCGTCAATCGCCAATCCCCGCGCTTCCGTCGCAGCCCGTTGCAGCGCTTCGCTCTCCCCTCCCGTCGTCGCCGTGCTCATCGCAGGCCGGCATAGCCCATGCCCCGCAATCCGTGCAAGACCGGATTGCGCACCCTAACCCACCGCCGAGAGCCGCATCCCGCCCGTCCCCCGGCGCAGACGCTTGATGAGCTCCCAACCTTCCTCCATCCCCGCTTTCGTCAGCCGGAATTTCTTGTGCGAGTGCGGCCCCGCATCCTCCACCGCCACCAGTTCCTTCTTCGCCAGCTTGTCCACCACCGTGGTGGTGTTGGCCGGCTTCCGCCCGTAGCTGTCCAGAAAGATGTTCAGCCCCTTCGAGTCCAGAAGCTCCACCCCTTCATGGTGCTTGCAAAACGCCCCCAGCACCACGCTCTCCGGACCCGACAGCGGAACCTCCTCGTCCCTCAGATACCCCCACACCTCGCCCAATACCCGCGCCGTCTCCCGGTCCTGATCCTCCGCCGACCGGCCCTCCACCTCCGCAATCTCCCGCTTCGCCGCCATGATCTTATCGATCACTCCCCGAAATTGCGTCAGCTCATCAAGACTCAATTGCCAAAGGTCATCCGCCAATTGACCAATCCTCGTGGCTCGGTTCATCGCCCTGAAATTAGCAAGGCGGAGGAGAAGAAACAAGTATTTTACTAATTTTCTTGAGCAAAAGGGTGACAAGAGGTCCAAAAAGCTTAAGAAACCTTAAACAAAAATATGCCGAATTAGTAATTTTATCCTTTTCATTCAGCCATTAGTTTGTTTTTAGTGTTCCCTGCCGGCGGTGGCAACCAACCGCGAGCGAGCCATGGACAAAGCGTACAACGAGCTGATGAGCAAAGACGAGCAACAGGAATTTGCGTTTGGAGGTGAGCAAGAATTAGCGGGGGCAATTCTCCCGGAATGCGGTCCGAGATCGAGCGCCCTCCGGGGGGCGGTGCAGGAATTGGCCGGTCAGGGGCTGGGACCGGACGTGCGAAACGCGCTGGTGCGCAAGCTGCGGGCGCTTTTTCCGGAACTGATGGAACTCCGGGGCGAGTTCGAGGCCGCCACCGAACTGAAGAACCGCCAGATCCGGGAGCTGGGACCGTTCCTCGAAAGCCTGCGACCGATGCTGGAAGCCGGAGGGGCCTCTCCCATGGACGGCCCCCTCAAGGCACACCACAACCTCGTGGACCTCTCGGCGCGCCTGATGTGGAATCTCTCCGAAACCGAGCGCAAGATCGAGACGCTCCAAGCCCGCGAAGTGGCCCTCAGGGAACGCATCCTGTCCCTGGTCCGGCCGGATCTGGCGCCGCTGGTGAAGTGGGCCTTGGCGCAGGCCTGATACGATTAGCGTTGCCTCGCGGCACCCGGCGTCATAAATACCCGGCCCATTTCGCGCGACGCATCCGGTGGCCGATCTTCCACGCACGCTCCGGCTGGCCCTTCCCAAGGGCAGCCTTCAGGAACCGACCCTCAAGCTCATCGAGAAGGCCGGGTACAACATCTACGTGTCGGCGCGGGGCCTGCGGCCCGCCTCGGACGACCCGGAACTGGATCTTTACATGATCCGGGCCCAGGAGATCGGGCACTACATCGACGACGGATTTCTCGACGGCGGCATCACCGGGTTCGATTGGGTCTACGAGAACGGGGCGGATCTCGTGGATCTCGCCGAGCTGCCTTACTCCCGCGCCTCGGTGCGCCCCACCCGCTGGGTGGTGGTGGTCCCGGAAGACTCCCCCATCCGAACCCCCGCGGATCTCGAAGGCAAGCGCATCGCCACCGAAGCGGTCGGGATCACGCAACGCTACCTCGAATCCATGGGAGTGACGGCCGACATCGAGTTCTCATGGGGCGCCACCGAAGTGAAGGTGCCGGACCTGGTGGACGCCATCGTCGACGTCACCGAAACCGGTTCCTCGCTGCGCGCCAACAAGCTCCGCATCGTGGATGAGATCCTGTCCTCGTTCCCGCACTTCTACGCCTCGAAGGCCGCCTACGAGGACCACTGGAAACGCCAGAAGATGGAACGCATGGTCCTGATGCTGAAAGGCGCGCTCGCCGCCCGCGACAAGGTGGGCCTGAAACTCAACCTCCCGGAAAAGTCCTTGCCGGAGGTCCTCGAACGCTTACCTTCCCTCCGCCGTCCGACCATCAGCCCCCTCGCCGAAGACGGCTGGGTGGCGGTCGAGACCATCATCGAGGAGACCGTCGCCCGCCACCTGATCCCCGACCTCAAGGAGCTCGGCGCCGAAGGACTCATCGAATACCCCCTGAACAAAATCGTTCCCTGACCGCGGCGGCGGATTCCATCCGCCCCGCCCTCACCAACAACCACCCGCCATGGGCTCGCTCAAGAAACGTCGCAAGACCAAGATCAACAAACACAAGCGCAAGAAGCGGATGAAAGCCAACCGCCACAAGAAGCGCTTGCGCTACAAGTCGTAACCCGTTCGGCGCCGCCGCGGGAACCGGACTGGTGAACGCCGCACGCCGTGCCGGAGCCTCCGTGCGGAGGGGGATCCCCGGCGGCGTCGGCCCGCCTTCCGGCCCGATCCCGCCCATGAGGCCGTCTCTCACGCCCCTGATCTTCCTGGCCGTCCCCGCCCTCGGCCAAGCCTCCGAAGAGACCCTCGCCCGCTACGCCCGGGGCGTCTTTGCGGAACTCGAAGGCGACCTTGGGGGCGCTCGCACGCACTACGAGGCGGTCCTCGCGGCAGACCCGGCCTCCTTCACGGCCGCCCGCAAGGCGTCCGCGATTCAGCTTGCGGACGACGACCTCCCGGCCGCCGCGAAGACCCTCCGCGGATTTGCCGTCGGCCATCCGGACCGGCTCGCCCCACAACTCTGCTACGCCGATTTCCTTGAACAACACGCCCCGCACGACGCCGACGCACAGCGCGCCGCGGAAGCGGTTCTCACCGCCGCGAACGAACGCTTCCCGCACCACCCCGAGGTCTTCACCCGCCTCGTCAACGTCCACGAGAACCGGGCCCGGCGCGAACGGTCGCTGGCCGTCTTCAACGCCCAGTTCGAGGTCGCCGAGGCCGGCCCGGAACACTGGAGGGCCCTCGCGCCCATCGCCAGAACCCTCCTGCCCGCAGGATCCGCCGAACTCCGCGAACGCCTCGACCTCGTCGCCGCCAACCTCGTCCGGACAGGCATCGAGCGCCCGGACATGGCGCGCTTCGCCTCCGACCACTACCGGAATACCGGCCGCCTCGACCAAGCCATCGCGGTGCTCGAAAAACACGCCGCGGCCGCTCCCGATTCCCTCGCTCTCCGCACCCGGCTGGGCCTTCTCCTCCTCTCCGCCCAGCGAGACCCCGAGGCCCTCGAAGTCCTCCACAAGGTGCTCGAGATCGACCCTGAGAAGGTCATCGCGCATCGATCCCTGGCCCGCTACTACGAGCGCCATCAAGCCCCCGGGAAGGCCCTCTTCCACCACGCCGAGGTGCTGCGCCTCGCGGGCGGCGACGTCGCGCAATTCACCGCTGTCGCGAGCCGCTACCTCGAGCTCGACCGGCCCCACGAGGCCCGGTTGCTCCTTGAAAAAGCGCGTTTCGATCATCCGGACGACCCGGTCATCGCGGCCCGGTTTGCGGTGGCCACCCTTCGCGACGGCGACCCGGCCGCCGCCGCCCGCCTGTTCCGCCGGGCGGAAGCGCTGGCCGAGGCCTCCGGCGATTCCGCCGCGTTGGATGCGCTCGGTCCCGGGTTTCAGATCGAGTTCGCCTTCTCACTCCGTGATGCCGGCGACCTGCCCGAAGCGGAGGACCGTCTCCGCGCGGCGATTCGCGACATCCCTCCTGACCAATCGGCGGAACTCGCCCAAGCCCTCCGCGCCCTCGCGGCTCTCTGGCTCGACCAGCACAAAAACCGCGGCCCCGCGGCCTCCCTCCTGAAACGCGCCGACGCTCTCGAACCAAACCACCCCGAAACCCAAGCCCTGCTCGAACGCACCAACAAATCCGAAAGTCATCCCAAGTGAGTCACGGTTTGGGGCCGCAATGCCGGTGAACGACGACGGCGACCACGGCGGATGACGGCGAGAATGCCCCCTCATCGTCCCCCGCCGGCGTCGCTCCCGCCGCGGCGGGATCAACCGGTGCGAGGCCCCGCCTCGCCAGACCATCAGCCACCCCCCCATGCCCGAATTCGCCGAGGTTGAATTGGCGCGCCGCCTCTGGGAGGCGGGTCTTTCGATGCGCATCACGTCCGTCGAGGCCCACCCCGGGACCCGCATCTTCCGCGACGGCTCCGCGCGCGCCATTGCCTCGGCGCTCACCGGCGCCGAGTTGCTGGCGAGCCGCGCGCACGGCAAGCGCCTTTTGTTCACGTTCTCCCCGCCAGGGGCGCCGGGGAGCTCGCGGGCCGCCACTCACCTCGAAGTCCATCTCGGCATGGCGGGCCGCCTGTTTCCCGCGCCGGCCGGCTATCAGGCCGGCCGGCACGACCATCTTCTCCTGCGCGGCCGCTCTCTTGCCCTCGTCTTCTCCGACTACCGGCAGTTCGGACGGCTCGTGCTGCATCGCGACCCGGACCCGTGGGCCGCGCTCCCTCCCCAGCCGCTCGACCCCGGCTTCAACCTCCCGCACCTCGCCCGGCTGACCAGCCGGCAGCCGCGGCGCGCCCTCAAAGCGCTCCTGCTCGACCAAGCCGCCTTCCCCGGAATCGGCAACTGGATGGCCGACGAAATCTGCTGGCGCCTCCCATGCCATCCCGCCACCCCGGCCGGCCGGGTCGATCCGGCCCTCCTCCGCCGCATCGCCCGGCGCGTTTGCCGGGGCGCCATCCGGCACGTCGCCGATCGCAACGCAATCCGCCACGGGATCAACGGCTTCTCGCCCGGCCGCTACGTCGAACATGTTCCGCCGCCCGCGTGGCTCTTCCGGCACCGCTGGAAACCGGGAGGGCGCTGCCCCCGCTGCGGTTCCACCCTCGCTCGTTCGACGATCGCCTCGCGGTCCACCGCATGGTGTCCGTTCTGCCAACCCCCCCAACCACCGCAGGCTTGAGATTTCCGGCGCCCGGCACTATTTTCCGCCGGCATTTCCCGGGATCACCAGCTCATGAAGCCTGCCATATCTCTCATTGCAGCCACCGCAACGGCCCTCCTCGTCACGGGGTGCGGCGCGCCACGCCCCAATCCCAACCAGTCCCGGACCTTCAGGGCAGGGTGGGTCAATCCCTATCCCGAGGGAACATATGCGTGGTTCACCGCGGACCCCTCCTATCCGAAAACCTACAACGCATATCGGAACCACGCCGTCCTCAGCCGGACCGGACCCGGGGACTCCCGCGTCCTCATCGACCTCGGCCTGCAGCGCGCCATCCTCTTCAGCGGCGAGCTGATCGCCATGGACTACCCCATCGCCTCGGGCAATTCGTCATTCCCAACCCCCCCCGGTGAATACGAGGTCGTCGAAAAGATCCGGAGCGAGAAGCGCTCCAACCTCTACGGCACCATCTACGACGCCGAAGGCAACGTCTACAAATCCAACGCCAACCTCAAACGAGACAAGATCCCCGAAGGCGGGTCCTTCAAGGGCTCGGCCATGCCCTACTGGCACCGCCTCACATGGGACGGCCTCGGCATGCACCAAGGCCGGGTCCCGCGTTACCCCGTCTCGCACGGCTGCGTCCGCATGCCGTCCAGCGTCGCGCCTACCGTCTTCTCCAAGACAAAGGTCGGAACGCCCATCTCGATCGTCCCGTGACGCGGGAGAGTGACTACTCGTCCTCGAACTTCTCGTGACCCTCCTTCTTGACGTTTTTCACCTCGTCAAGCAATCCGTCCACCTTCTTTTCGTCCTCCTCGAGGAAGGCCACTTCGAGTTCGCACAGCGCGGCCAGCGAGAGCCCCAGCAGGCGCTTGTAGTCTGCGACCGCCTTCGCCTTCCCGGTTCCCGCCGGCATCTTCTCGACCCGGTCCGGCACCAAAGCCATCGCCTTGATGCAAGCGGCCTGCGCATTGCGCATCTGCTCGGCGCTGGCAGTCCAGCGCTCTTCCGATTTCGCGAGTTTCCGCAGGCTCTTCAGGGCCTTGCTGATCTCATCCATCTGCCGGCCGAGGGGGCTCTCTTCCTCCGCCGCATCGACGGGCGCCACCGCCACCGTTCCCGCCAACAAGACCATCGCAAACAATCTGCCTATCGTGTCCCTTCTCATGACGCGGAGACTACTCTCCATCCGGAGGCGCTCTGTCAATCCCCCGCAACCGGCAGTCATTTCACGGCGCCGGCCAACCGCAAGAGTTCCACCGCCTGCTCGAGCGTGAATCCCTCCGGCGGCAGGCGGAGGACGCCCTCGCTCTTCACGGCCGTCCGGATCCCTTCCCGGAACCGGCTCACGGTGCTTCGCATTTCGGACGCACTGATTCCCCGCTGGGCCCGCAGGGCGCGCTCTTCGCCAAAGCGCGACACCGCCCGTTCGAGCATCGCGGCGAATTTCCCGGCATCGAAGGCCGTCGAGTCGAACATCTCCCAGATCATGGCGGAACCGGTGTTGCCGTATTCCACCTCCAGATCGGGGCTGACGACCGAGCAGCCCGCAAAGCCTTTCCCGTTCGAGAACTTGCAGACCGTCTTCCAATCCTCCAACGCCGGCCAATCGAGGGGGAACCCCTCGTCCTCCCCAAACCCCACCTTCAGCGGAACGAAATTCCGCGTCACCAACCCCTGCACCTTGCCGTCGGAGAGCGCAATGGCCCGGATCAGCCGCCCCACCGGACAGCACGGCTCTTCGGGCGCCCCCTCCTGCCTGCGATGAAAAAACACGAAGAGCGGCTTGCCCGACCGTTTCGCCTCCGCCGCCGCCTTGCCGGGATCCGGCCGCCACGAGATGCCGTTCCACGGACGGGTCCCCGTCTTCTCGAGTTCCAGCATGAGGCTCACCATCTTCTTGGCCTTCCTCTGATCCCAGACGCGCTTCCCGGCCTCCTCGGCGCCCGCCATCAGCAGGAGAACCCCGCTCACCATCATTGCCAACCGCAATCTCACTGCCTGCCAGCCTACCAAACCGGCCCGCCGGCCGCACAACGAAAATGCCGCCCGCCGCCCGATTACGGCCACATCCCCGCAACTCGGACGTGTAATTCGCGGCGATCGCGATCTAAATACCCCCCGTGGCAGGCAGCAAGGACGGCAAGCTCACCCCCATGATGGCGCAATACCAGTCGATGCGCCGCTCCCTCCCCCCCGACGTTCTCCTCCTCTTTCGCCTCGGCGACTTCTACGAGATGTTCTTCGAGGACGCCAAACAAGCCGCCGGCATCCTCAACGTCGCCCTCACCAAACGGGGCGGAGTGCCGATGTGCGGCGTCCCCCACCACTCCGCCGAAGGCTACATCGCCAAACTCATCGAGGCCAACCGCCGGGTCGCCATCGCCGAGCAAACCTCCGAACCGGTCCCCGGCAAGCTCGTGGAACGCGAAATCAGCCAGATCATCTCGGCCGGCACCATCGACAACCTCCAACTCCTCGACGACCGCCGCCACAACTACCTCGCCGCGGTCTGCAAACACCGCAACGCCTACGGACTCGCCGTGGCCGACCACTCCACCGGCGCCTTCTCGGTCGCCGAGTTCCCCGATCGCCAGCAACTCGACGACGAGCTGGCCCGCCTCTCCCCCTCCGAACTCCTCATCCCCGACGACCAGCTCCAGGAACTCGGCGCCCTCCGCCACAACCTCCCCTACGACAGCTACGCCTTCCTCTTCGACCAAGCCGTCCACGCCCTGCGCGACCATTTCAAGGTCCAGTCCCTCGACGGGTTCGGCTGCGCCGGAATGCACCCCGCCCTTGGCGCCGCGGGTGCCATCCTCCACTACCTCTCGCTCCAGCTCCGCCGCTCCTGCGACCACCTCCGCAGCCTCGCGGTGCGCAACATCGGCCGGCAGGTCGCCATCGACGCCGCCTCCCAGCAGAACCTCGACCTCGTCGAGTCCCGCTCCGGCCGGCCACACACCCTCCTCGGCGTGCTCGACCGCACCGCCACCCCCATGGGCGCCCGCCTCCTGCGCGACTGGATCCTCCACCCCATCTCCGACCGCCCCACCCTCGAAGCCCGCCACACCCTCATCGCCGCCTTCCTCGCCGAACCGTTCCTGCTCACCAAGTGCCGCGAAAGCCTCCGCAACATCCGCGACATCGAGCGCTCCACCGGCCGCCTCACGCAGGGCTCCGGCAACCCCCGCGACCTCCTCGCCCTCCAAACCTCCCTCGCCCAACTCCCCGCCCTCAAGGCCGACCTCGCCGCCCTCCCCACCCGCCCCACAGCCAATGCCACGACCCGTGCCACGACCGTCCCGGTCATGACCAACCCCCCCGGCGAAGCCGCTGACTCCTCCGCAGAAGCCGCCCACACCAAAGATCCAACATCCAGCGACGCAGATCTCAAAACGCATATCGCACAACGCATCCACCAATTCCCCGCCCTCGTCGACCTCCTCGAACGCGCCCTCGTCGACGAACCGCCCGTCTCCCCGAAGGAAGGCGGCCTCCTCCGCGACGGATTCTGCCCGCGCCTCGACGAACTCCGCGCCGCCTCCCGCGACGGCAAACAATGGATCGCCCAACTCCAGAAAACCGAGCGCCGGCGCACCGGCATCGACTCCCTCAAGATCAAGTTCAACAACGTCTTCGGATACTTCATCGAGGTCACCAAGGCCAACCTCGCCAAGGTCCCCGACGACTACCGCCGCAAGCAGACCATGGCCAACGCCGAGCGCTTCATCCCCCCCGGCCTCAAGGAGGTCGAGGACAAGATCCTCGGCGCCGACGAACGCGCCCGGCAGCTCGAATACGAGGAGTTCCTCAAGCTCCGCGCCGAGGTCGCCGCCCACCTCGACGAACTCCAGGAAACCGCCGAAGCCCTCGCCACCCTCGACGTCCTCCTCGGCTTCGCCGAAACCGCCCAGCTCTATCGCCACGCCCGCCCCGTCCTCGACGACTCCCGACACCTCGAAATCACCAACGGCCGCCACCCCGTCCTCGAACAGACCCTCGTCGACGAGCAGTTCGTCCCCAACGACTGCCTCCTCGACCACGACACGGCCCGCCTCCTCATCATCACCGGCCCCAACATGGCCGGCAAGTCGACCTACATCCGCCAGGTCGCCCTCATCGTCCTCATGGCCCAGATCGGCGCATACGTCCCCGCCGAGTCCGCCCGCATCGGCCTCGTCGACCGCATCTTCTGCCGCGTCGGCGCCTCCGACGACCTCGCCCGCGGCCAGTCCACCTTCATGGTCGAGATGAACGAGACCGCCCTCATCGTCAACAACGCCACCGACCGCTCGCTCGTCATCCTCGACGAGATCGGACGCGGCACCGCCACCTTCGACGGACTCTCCATCGCATGGTCGGTCGCCGAGCACCTCCACGACACCATCCAGTGCCGCGCCCTCTTCGCCACCCACTACCACGAACTCTGCGACCTCGCATCCACCAAGGACGCCGTGGAAAACCACAACGTCGCGGTCCGCGAGTGGAACGACGACATCATCTTCCTCCGCAAGATCCTCCCCGGCCCCGCCGACAAGTCCTACGGCATCCAGGTGGCCCGCCTCGCCGGCCTCCCCCCGAACATCATCGACCGCGCCAAGGAGATCCTCACCCACCTCGAACTCAGCGCCGGACGCCCCCAGTCCCACCCAAGGCCCCCCAGAAAATCCGCCCGCCAACGCAAACCCTTCCCCGACGCCCAATCCCCCCAAATGGACCTCTTCCTCGGCAACCGGAACCCGGACCAGCACCGCGACGAAACCGGCTGACACCTCCCGCCGGCATCTCGAAGCCCGAAGGTCGAGGTCTCTCGCAATTGCCCGGTGCCGTCCAACAGACCGGCGCTCCACTCAATACCGGAGTCGCCTTGGCGCCATGCCTGACCGGCACCGAACGCTATTGTGACGCAACTGTCACATGGGGCCGGATACGCTCGACAGTGACTGGGCCAATGCCCGGGACTTTGCCCAGTTGATCGACGGAACGGAAGGGGCGACTCTCGATGATGCGATTGGCGAGCATTTCGCCGATCCCGGGGAGTTTCATGAGATCGTCGCGGGCGGCGGTATTCAGGTCGATCGTGGTATCGGCGGGAAGCGAGGGTGTCTTCGTGGCGAGGTGGAGGTCGGCTTCATCCCGGCGTTGTTCGCGGCGTTCGGCGGGGAGGGCCTCCCAATCTGTTGCGGCCCAGACGCCCGCCCCGCGTTTGGCGGCCTGAAGTTCGAGATCGCGCAGCGACTCCTCGTACTCATCGTGGGGACTGCCGTCGGGCGCCTCGCGGTAAACCCCGAAGGCGCGGGCCAGCCCCGCCTTGAGGTGGGGCTCAAGCGACAACCAGTCAGCACCGTCAGCGGCTCGGCGGCAGATGCCGCCGGGCAAGGCAGCAGAACCACGACGAGCAATACTGCGGCACGAATCATTTGGCAGCAGCATCCCACGCAAGTCCTTCCCGGGCAAGCGGAAGACTCCATCCTTGCGGTGTCAGAATCTCGCCCGGCAGGACGTCGACACCGCGTTTCGCGCAACCTGATGAATCATCAACCTGTGCCCCTCCGCCGGTCAAGAACCCACCAAAAAGCGCCACAATACCGTGAGTCGCGGAGCAATTAGCTATGCGCGGCCCGTTTTGACCCAAAATCACGCGGAAACCCCTCCTCCCCCAAAGCGCCGTCGCCGCCCCTTGCGGGACTCTGCCGTCGCGCTCCAAAGAGACGCCAAAGTGTCGGAGTGCGGTGGCAAAGCCCCATAGGGGCGGCGACACCGCTTTCGACGCTCACCGAGATCCTTTACAAATCCGAAACTTCTCCTAGTGTAGTCCGTCAAGCAGAATGTGTATTATGAGATGCGGAGTTTTTTCCAAGTTCAAGGCGCGACGAGGGAGTTGGTCGAGACCAACGACTGAGGAGCAACGCAGAGATTGGGAAAAAGACCGCATCCTTTCAAAACACGAGCCGCAAAGCGGCTGAAACTTTAAATTCTCACCCAAATCATAATGCACAGGCTGTTTGGCGGCCTACACTAGCGTCGTTCTCCGACGACGAAAGGCGCTTCACCCCGGAGGATTGTCATGACCAGAGGCAAGGCAAAGCAATGAGAGGAGTCCCGAGGCCCTTCCGTTCCGGTCCGGGGGGTTTTGTCCCCGGGCTTGCCGGCCTGATGGGCGCGGCAGTCATCGCCATCCCCGCCTCCGGGGCGGGCCGTGTGGCTCTCTACGAGACCTTTGAGCTGAGCGTGACCAACGCCTCGTCCTATTCGAATCGGTTCGATTTTCGCGAGATCGAACTGCAGGCGCAATTCACCGCGCCCTCCGGCGAGACGACCGGCTTCTTCGGATTCCACGATGGCGACGGCAACGGGGGCGGGGAGGGCGACGTCTGGAAGGTGCGCTTCATGCCCGACGAGACCGGGGCCTGGACCTACACGTACTCATGGACGGACGGAACCACCGGCGGGTCGGGAAGCTTCGAGGTCACCGCGCGGTCGGACCCCGGAAACCATGGCCACGTTCACGTGGACCCGGAGCACCCGAGGTATCTCATCCACGACGACGGCACACCCCATTACTGGTGGGGCGGGAAATGGATCAGCCCGAACGACTACGGCCCGGTATCCAAGGGTGGCGAATCAAACGAGGAATATCTTACGGATGAAGAGCTGACCGGCTACCTCGACGCCCTCGAGGCGGCCGAACACAACGGGCTCCTCGTGAAGATGGCCCTCTACCCGCTGGAGAACGACAAGTTCTCATGGGATCTCGGGTGGATCCATCGCGCCGAGTGGCTGGTCGGGGAAATGGTTTCCCGCGGGATCTGCGTGCAGGTCGGCTTCTTCGACACCTGGTCCCGGGATCGGTCATGGTGGTTCAAATACTCCACCGATGGTTCCAGACAGGTCTTCAATGTATGGTCGTCCGGCGACGAGGATGCCAAGCGCAACTACATCAAGACCATCATCGCCCGGTTCGCGAGCTTCTCCGGCGTGTATTGGGAACTCGGCAACGAGATGGAACATGCGCCCAATTGCAGTTCCTGTTTCGCGGAACAGGCCAACCAGAAATACATCCCGTGGATACGGCAATATGATCCCTACGGCCTCCCGATCGGCCTCTCGGAGGGGATCTGGCAGAGCACCGGCGTCGATATCGGATTCCTCCACCAGAGCGAAAGCCTCCCCAGCGCATCCTGGGAGAAACCAACCATCATGAACGAACTCGTCAGGGGCGGGATCTCGGGAAGCCTCTGGTCGGACGGCGCGATCCGCAACAGTGCCAACCGCATCGCCTATCGGCGCACCTTCTGGCGCATGTTCACATACGGCGGAACCGGCTCCAGCGAGGCCACATGGCTCGACATACGGGACCCCCTGAACCAGGCCGTCATGGACGTCATGGCCGATCATCAACGACTGCGCGGGTTCATCGAAGCGCTTCCGGTGAGTATCAACGAGATGGACACCGACGACTCCTTCGTCACCTCCGGGCCCGGCAGCCATCGGACGCGCCGCAAGCACGGCGTCGCGTATGTCACTTATTTCCTCCTCGATCCGGGACAATCGGCCGGGTCGGGTCAGGTGAGGGTCCAGTTGCCCGAGGGAACGTTCGAGACCGCGTGGTACGATCCCAAGGATGGATCGCTGACTTCCCCGGTTGTCGTCACGACGCAGGGCGGCGAGGAGACGCTGTCCCGCCCGGCATTTCACGAGGATATTGTTCTCCGCGTTCTCAGGGAAGGCGCCGGCACCCCCCCGCCCGCCCCACCCGTCAATTTCAGGGAGATCGACTGAGCCCTTCGACCACGGACTCCGGTTCCCGGCGCCGGAATCCGCCGCCAGCGTCGTGCCAGACGCCGCGGGAAGGGGCACAACGCCGGCCGCCGGTCAGGCCGGTCACCCGAGGTGACCGGCATCGCGAAGCGGGCGTGCAACCCCTCCGAGCCCTCTCTTTTGTCTCTCCCGGAGAACCAGCCCCCCGCCGCGGCTCATCCTCCGAAAAGCGGCGCCGCCATCCCATCGGGGTTCCGCCACCGCACTCCACATCAGCCGGCCAAACAGCCCGGCCCCCCCAACGGGGGGACCGGGCTGGCAATGAACGACGCCGCTCCGTCAACGAAGCCGGAGGCCTATGGCCAGGCCACAAGGATGTAGAATTCCCTCTCCTCATCCTTGGCCTTGCTCCAACTCGTCCCGCCGGCCGTGCCTTCGGAGGTCCACGAACTCGGGAAGGCGCCCCCGAGAGTGGTCGCGCTGAAGACCTCGTACTGCGAGGCGCCCGGTTCGGCATCCCAGCTCAGCTCGACGGTGGGCGTGGCGGTGAGGTTGACCGACGAGAAGATCCGCTTGCCGATATCCACCTCGTAGTCCTCGACCTCGCCGCCGGCCGTGTATCCTCCGAAGCCGACGCTGCTCCCGGTGTGCGACACCCGGAAACGGGCGTAGGCCGTCGCCAGACCCGTCTCGGGAACCGGAATCGTGAACACGTTCGAGCCCGTCACCACCGTGGTGGCGGTCAAAACATGTTCATTGGCCTGCGCCCACGTCCCGTCGCGGTCCCAATCGAACCAGGCGTCAAGTTCGCCCGTCGCAGTCACCGTCACCGTCACCTGCGCGTTGCACCCGCTGATCAGGCCGACGCCGAACGACACGCCGTCCTCGTCGTCGCTCCCGTCGTTGTCGTCGCCGGTGGCGCCAAGACTCGGTTGGCCATCGGATTCCGAATCGATCAGGATCCCCATGAAGAGGCTGTCCATGAGATGCGCCGCCCCGAAGTCCATCATGGACGTCGGATAGTCCCACGGCGACGTTCCAAGCGACGCATTGGGCGCATCGCCGAAGTCCATCCCGTAACTGTCGTCGTAGAGATAGACCTGATGGTCCTCGACCTCCCCGTCCGAGGCATAGCCGGTTGGCAGGAGGCCCCCGGCGCTGCTGAGGCGGGCCCGGGACACGACGGTCGTGCTCGTCAGAGCAGCGGGCACGCTGATCGACAGGTAGTTCGGCCCGGGATTGACCGTCACGTTCGGCACCACGTACTCATTCAGCACGTCGCCCCATGTGCCGTTATTGTTGAAGTCAATCCAGAGGTCGACTTGTCCCGTGGCGGTGGCAACGATCTCGACGACCGATGACTGCCCGCTGATCAGGGCATACGCGAAGCTCACCCCGTCCTCGTCGTCGGGAGAGACATCGAGATCATCCGCGTCCGCCAAGGGGCTCGGCTGACCATTGACTTCACCGTCCACGTAGGTTCCGAACGCCAGCCCGGACGACATGGCGTGCCGGGCGCCGTCGTTCAGGATCAAGACCGGATAGGCGGCCGGAGCGTCACCCCAGTCGACATCCACCTCCTCCTCGATCACGATTTCGTAGTCCTCGACCTCCCCGTCCGGCGCGAGACCGTTGTATTGGCCGACCGGCAGGTTCGCCGAGGTGAACCGGAAACGCGCATAGGTCGGACCGGCCGTGGCGGTTCCCGCCGGGAACAGGAAGCCGATCGAATTGAGCCCCGCACCCACCGCCAGATTGGTGAACACCTGCTCGTTCGCATCGGCCCAGTCGCCGTCGGCATTGAGGTCGATCCACGCATTGAGAACCCCCGCCGCCGAGGTCGTCACATCGATCACGGCCGCCACACCGGGAATCAACCGGGTCGGGAAGCTCACCCCATCCTCGTCGTCCGGAACTCCGGGGTAGAGGATGTTGTTGTCGTCCCCGATCGCACCCCCGGTCGGCTGACCGTCGGGCTCGCTGTCGATACTGGCCCCGAGGCGATAGAAGAGGCCTCCCGTCCCCGGCACCATCAGGTGCCGGGCGCCGTCGCTCGACAGCAAGGTCGGGTAGTCGTTCGCGTTGTTGGGATCATCCGGCGCATCACCGAAATCCACCTCCTCTATGTAGACCTCGTGATCCTCGACCTCCCCGTCCGAGGCCGGCCCGCCCGTGGGCGGGAGCCCGGCCGCGAAGCTGTTGATGCGGAAGCGCGCGAACGTCTGGCCGAACAGCGCACTGGCCGGGACATTGAAGCCCACGTTGGTGGACCCCTGCGGCAGCCAGCCGCTGAATATGTTCTCGCCGGCGTCAGTCCAGTCGCCGTCGCCGTTGAAGTCAACCCAGGCATCGACGAACCCGCCGCCTGCGCCGCCGCCGCCCGAACCGTCGTCCACCGTGATGGTGACGCTGCCGGGTTGACCGATGGCCAGCACACTCGGGAAAGCGATCCCATCCTCGTCGTCGTTGGGCGGCGAGAGGAGGTCGTTGTCGTCCCCGAGGGCATTCGGATCCTGCTGCCCGTCCGGCTCGGCATCAGGCTGGTCCGCCTGCGTCCCGTCGTCAAAGTAGGGGGCGGCATTGACGATCATGTGATAGGCGCCGTTGTCGGCCATGGTCGTCTGGTAGTCCCCCGGTCCGGTGCCGATGGCGCCGTCCGGCGCATCACCGAAGTCGTACACTTCCTTCTTCTCGCCATCGATGACAAAGGCGAGGTCGAGAGAGGTCGCCGTAATGGGATCACGGAGTTCTTCCCAGTCCGCGGGACCCGGTCCAGGCATCATGGGGTAGCCAGGCCAGTCGGCCCACACCGCATCGTCCATGAAATGCTCGGCGCCGGAAGTCTTCCATCCCCATTGCACCGGGGTTCCGGTTCCCACGTCCTCCATTTCCACCGTGATATCGAGCCAGTAGATCTCGCCCTCCTGCTGGACGAAGGGCTCTTGTTCATCCGCCGGAATCCAGACATCGTAGCGGAAATACTGGTGGTGGTTCTCCTCCTCCCAGTCCCCGGTATTGGGATCATACCAGCCTTGGGTCGCGGTGCCTGCCGGTTGCACCTCCACAATCCAGCCCGGCGGCGGAGAATTCGTGTAGATATCCCTCCACCACAGCAGATTCCCGGGGACGCTCCACCCGTTCGGACCCTCGGGAATGTTGTCATGGAAGCTGAGGTGAATGGTGTGGATGCCATTGAAGGGATGCACCTGCTCCGGAGGATACCAGTCATCCTTGAACGACCCCCAGAAGGTGATATGCGTCACCGTCCCGGTGGCCGTGCACTCGAAGTCGTCCGCCAGTATCTTCTGCAGGCCCATCTGCTCGTGGAAGCCCGCGAAGACATCCCACCCGTTCGGGTCCGGGAATTGCGGCCAGTGCATCTTGTGCGACCACTCGATCCAGACCTCGTGGTCCTCGACCTCCCCGTCGACCCACTGCCCGCCGGTGGCCGGCCCGCCGGTCGGTGGCAAGGCCACCGTGCCGCTGTGGATGCGGAACCGCGCGAAGGTCTGCCCGATCGCGGACCCGGCCGGGACAGTAAAGCCCACGTTGTTGGACCCCTGCGGCAGC
>Ga0180435_10002288_pt1 | contig 19648 bp, 14 predicted proteins | sample SS_ome_3_FD_132467 | JGI IMG/M metagenome (GOLD analysis project Ga0180435, IMG submission 132467) | Hypersaline lake sediment archaeal communities from the Salton Sea, California, USA - SS_3_S_1 metaG | ecosystem: Environmental > Aquatic > Non-marine Saline and Alkaline > Hypersaline >...
CAGGGTATTGTTTTTTTATATCCAGGTATTGTCTTCTTACCGGGGTATCTCGCTCTTTAGACATGACCCAATTCTATATTGAGAGGGGGTAAATCACAAGGGATAAAGTCTCACATCTATCCAATAATGAGAAAAGACAAGAAATAACAATGGACTGCTTGAATTTTTTTAGTTTCATGTTGTATAATAATTTCTGTATGTAAACCATCCGCCTAAATAACTTTCTTAAAAGGAGAATAGCTTCATGGCTAGCGTAACGTATGACCACGTATATAAGCGTTTTGACGAAGTAGTTGCCGTCAATGACCTCAGTCTTGTGATTGAGGATAAGGAATTCCTGGTTTTAGTTGGTCCCTCGGGCTGCGGGAAATCCACAGCGCTGAGGTTATTAGCTGGCCTGGAAGACATCTCTGAAGGCACCTTGAAAATCGGTGATCGGGTTGTAAATGATGTCGCCCCTAAAGACCGGGATATAGCAATGGTTTTCCAGAGCTATGCTCTTTACCCGCATATGTCTGTTTATGACAACATGGCCTTCGGATTGAAACTGAGGGATTATCCCAAAGACGAGATCGCTGAACGGGTAAATAACGCCGCTGAGATTTTGGGCATTACCTCCCTGCTGGAAAGAAAACCCCGCCAGCTCTCCGGCGGTCAGCGTCAGCGAGTTGCCCTGGGCCGGGCCATTGTCCGCGATCCCCAGGTCTTCCTGCTCGATGAACCACTCTCAAACCTCGACGCAAAACTACGCGTTCAAACTCGTGCTGAAATCACCAAACTGCATAAACGATTGGAAACCACCTTTATTTATGTTACTCACGACCAGACGGAAGCCATGACGATGGCCAGCCGAATTGCCGTCATGAATCATGGTGTGTTAATGCAGATCGATTCGCCTCAGAATTTGTATGACAGCCCGAACAACCTCTTTGTAGCGGGATTCATCGGTTCTCCTGCAATGAACTTCTTTAATGCAGATTTAGTCCAAGAAGGCGAAGACATCGTCGTGAAAACCGGATCCTTTGCAGTGAAAGTACCTGCAGACCGCCGGGCCGCATTAAAAGGTCATGTTGGAAAATCTGTTATCTTCGGACTTCGCCCTGAAGACATTCATGATCCCAACTTCGCACCACCAGCCATTGTTGCCCAGAATGTAGAGACTGAAGTTGATCTAACTGAATTAATGGGGAACGAGATCTTCCTGTTCTTAATGAGCGGTGAGGATGAATATGTTGCCCGAGTTGATCCACGTACAAGCTATAAAATGGGTGACAAAGTAACTATGTCCTTCAATATGAACAACATGCACATTTTCGATAAAGAAACTGAGCAGGTTGTTCGATAACTGATACAAATAGCAAGTATACAAAACGTCTCCTCGCCAACAGCTTGCGAGGAGATGTTTTCATGTAGGAGGAGAAATGCCTTATTCGTATCTAAAACCTTTGTTGGATGATAATGGGTCAAAAATAGTCTTGCTGGTTTTGGACGGTCTTGGTGGGATAGCCACATCCCCGGAAGGTCAATCCGCCCTGGATAAAGCCAACGCACCTAACCTGGATAGGTTAGCCAAGGATGGTACTCTCGGCCAAACCATACCTATTCGCTATGGCATCACCCCCGGATCTGGACCAGCCCATCTGGCGCTTTTTGGTTATGAACCCCTGGATTTTGTGATCGGCCGAGGTGCTTTATCTGCATCAGGCGTCAATTTACCTGTGAAAGTTGGTGATATCGCAGCTCGCGGTAACCTATGTTCTCTTGACGGGGAAGGAAATGTCACTGACCGTCGGGCAGGTAGGATCTCCCAGGAGAATGCTGCTCCTGTGATCGCAAAACTCAATCAAGTACAGATTCCAGGTGTGGAAGTAGAAGTCCGCCAGGTGAAAGAATACCGCTTTGTGATTGTCATGAGAGGTGAAGGTCTGGATCCTGCTCTAAATGACACAGATCCTCAAGAAGAGGGCGTTCCGCCCCTGAAGGTTGAAGCCCAAAAACCTGCCGCCAAAAAGGCTGCCGAATTCATGGGCTTATGGATCTCTGAAGCATATAAAACCCTGGCAGATCAGCCGACCGCCAATGGATTCCTTCTCCGTGGCTTTGCAACAGATCCCGGCCTGCCTTCTTACGAGGATGCCTATCAATTGCAGGCTGCCTGTATAGCGGAATACCCTATGTATAAAGGCGTTTCCCGACTGGTAGGAATGGATGTGCTCGATCTGGTTGGACCTGGTGCGGAGGGAGAATTTAAAACCGCAGCAAAACATTGGGATGAACATGATTTCTTTTTCATTCATATCAAAAAGACGGATAGTTATGGGGAAGATGGAAACCTGGATGCCAAATCAAAGATTATCGAAGAGGTAGACCGGGCATTGCCGATTCTCCTGGATCTCAAACCGGATGTCTTGATGGTAACGGGTGATCATTCCACTCCTGCACTATTAAAATCCCACTCCTGGCACCCAGTACCGTTTTTGATGTGGGCTCCGAAAACACATCGAACAGATTGGGAAACAGCATTTAATGAAAGAAATTGTGCCCGGGGTGGCCTGGGGACATTCCCTGCTGTGGAGACCATGTCCTTGGGCCTGGCTCACGCCGGAAGGTTGCAGAAGTTTGGTGCCTGATAAATCACAAATTAAAATAAAAAGGCAGCGCTGGGCGCTGCCTTTTGTTATTTAATCCAATATATTTCTACACCTCTCCATCATTTTCTGGGGTCTTTTTCATCCTGGCTGGCAAAACCCAGCCTAACAATATTCCTCCCGCCAAGGTCAGTACACCAAATACCAGGAAAATATCCTGCCAGAATTGGACAGGGAAAAGCCGGATTAGAGTATCTGAGTAGAAAAATAACCAGCTATCCCCTTCAAAAAAGATCGAATGAAAGTTCGTAAATAATGCCTGGAAACTAATCAGAGTAAAAAACAGGATCATAACCAATATCCCTGCAGTAATTTTCCCTCCCAGGAAGATCGCATTCAAATAAATACTCTGCCATCCTCTCGATCGGGAGATCATACCACCAATGACATATATAGCTGCCGCTCCATAAAAAACTTTGAGGACTCCCTGAAGCACGATCTTTACATCTTCTAAATGGGATAACTCTCGTTCGATATAGATTGGATCTCCATTTTCAAAAACCAATTGCTGAAGAACATCAATGGTGTCATTGCTGGTCAAGTAGCGCCGGGTCTGATTGCCAAAATCCAACCGCTCCGCAGTAGTAAAGCCGTAACTATCCTCTGGAAAACCTGGACGGCGATATTCCAGGTTTGTGAATAACGGACTGAGGAGTACCAAGATCGATAAAACACTGATAATTATAGGAATAGAAATCGTGACAAGGGCACTGAATACTTTTTTTATTACTGTCATTAGTTGCCTTCTCCTAGTAAAGCCGGATCTGCAAAGATATTGCGTAATACCATCTGGTTGGTGATCCTCTCAATTGGAGCTTTATCATCCGTAAAGACCATTCCGCCAGATGGTAAAGGTCGTTTGCCTTCCAGAGCAATTCGAATAGACTCGATGAGGAGCGGATGGGTATCACCTTCTGCCATTAAAGAGGTGTAATTCTCTTCTAGATTTTCCCAGCTGGTAGGCAGAACTGTAGCATATATTATTGAATTATATGTTCTTGGCACATCCATCACATGTACTGATGGAAAAACTGTCTGAATTGTGGCGACCAGACCAGATAATAGCTTATCGTCCTCGGGAACTCTTCCGACATTCAATACCAGGGCCCCATTCAAATCCAGATGGTTGTAAATTTCTCCGAAAAATTCCTTTGTTGTCAAATGCCAGGGAATATATGGCGGCCGATATGCATCAATACTGATAAGCGTATATTTCTCCCCTGAATGGGATAAACCCCAGCGGCCATCCTGTGCAATTGGATTCAAGTTTGGATCCGTCAGGGCAAAATATGTTTGTCCGACATTAATAATTTCTTGATCAATTTCAAAACCATCAATTGGAATCGCGCCAAATACAGCTGTAGCCTGTTTGGCTGAGGTTCCTGCTGCCAAACCGATAATGGCCAGATCCTTGACATCTCCTATTGTGAAGGATGGGGAGTTAAAAAAAGGAGCTGGCAGGACCTGCATCCAGGTCCCATAGTAAGCCAACTGATCAGGATGGTAAATGGAATGGATACCCTGACCCTCGTTTAATCGTAAATATCGGAAACCATCCTGATCCAAGACCTGTATGTAATTATATGAGGATTCTTTTTCGTAGACTTGGGCAGCGTGTGTCTTGACTGGACCACTGCCCCATATGAAAGCCAAACCGATAATCAATATTGGCATCCAGATCCACTTCAGAATACTTTTCCAACCTTCAGCCAATAATAATCCGACCAGTGCGACAAATATTAAAGTCAGCGAGAAAACGACAAAAGTCAATCTCGTACCCAACCAGGGGATTAACAACAAATCAGGAGTGAACGTTCCCAGAAAAGATCCCAAAGTCGAAATTGCATAAATCCGACCAGCTGTCTTCCCAGCATCCTTTGAATCTGTCAGCACCAAACGAATGGCAAATGGTGAAACTGTTCCCAGTAATGTTATCGGAACAACTAACAACACCAGGACGGCGCCAAAAGCGCCAAACAGCACACCGACTTGGAGCTGATCAAAAGCATCTGCTGCTGCGTATAATACAGGCCTGGCGATAAAGGGAATTATGCCCGCGCTGAACGCACCCCAAATTAGTATTGTATAAAATGTTTTGTAATTAGGATTTTTATCAGCCCATCTTCCCCCCAGGCTGTAACCAATCGTCAGGTATATGAGGATTAAACCAATTATGGCTGCCCAGACCAGGTTGCTCGTTCCAAAAACACTACCCAGCAATCGGGAGGCAGCAAATTCTATGCCCAGCGTGGTCATACCGGATATAAAAACCGTCAGGTATAAAAAACGTTTCATGAGTTGAAACCAGATGAGTTTTACTCAGCGCCAAGCAGGAAGTTAATGGCAATAGCTGCCAATCCAGCCAGTAATGTCTTCATCCCGTAACCAATTAAATTCTGTTCAGATACCTTTCCTAAAAACATACCCAGAGCGAATAAGCAGAGTAAAGCCAATCCACCAGCAAGGGCATAACTAAGGACCGCGTCATTGATCATAGATCCAAAAAAAAGCGGCGTCAAGACGATCAGAGCTGCCAGGGCAGGCGCCATGCCATCTACAACAGATACCACGATCGCAGCAAATCGGGATGCTCGTCCGATCGATGTCTCACTTTGATCGATCAAAGAGACCTTTTGCAGTTCAGATAGCTCCCGCTGCCTTTCTGCAGTTTCAGTCAGATATGCACCCCATAAGCCCGAAATACCCATAGCAATAGAAGTGGCGATACCGGTTCGGATGGGAATAGAAAGATCACGAACTCCGGCCAGGTAATTTCCTGCCAGAACGCCGATGGTTGTCAATACACCATCAAAAGCGTTCATAGCAAAATAGCGCCGGGCGATTTCTCCAATGTCCGCGATCTGGTTATATGTTTTAATTTCTTCCAGGAATTCTGAGAATGAGGACCACCGTAAACGGTTATTTTTCATGCTTAGTCTTGGTGAGTAACAACTTCTTCAACAGTTCTTTTACCAGCAGCGACCTCATCTATCGAGTGAACTGCTCCCCCGGTTTCCACGATCAGGTCATGCAGTTCCTGGTAGGATAACTGTTCTCCCTCGACTGTGATTTTTGCATTCTCCACATGGTGGTCAATCTCGTAAATCGTAATGTTTGACCCTTCCACACCACTCAGGGTGGATATTTTCCGCACCAGGTCAACAATATTGGGTTCCAAGGGTTTTAATACGTCTAGTACGATTCGCCTTAAGTTGCCCATTTCTTTCTCTATCCTCCACATTAGTGATTTATTTCTAGTCACCGAAAGGAACCAAAATTTACTCTTCGGATCAATAAACCGTACAAATTCTACCATATCCAGGGAAAATAAATCATTTTCTTATCCCAAATGAAATCATCAAAATCCTTCAGAATATTTGGCCTGGTAAAATTCTTGGTACTAGCCCATGCTACAACAATCCTGTATAATATTTGAGATGAACAAAATTAGTCACAGATTCTATTCTCAAAAAATTTCAGCACCGGCCGCTGCTTTCCAGGCGGCTGCCGTAATCGGCTGCGCAGCCGCCTCAGATACATCATCAGAGCCGGGCAGCACAACGCTGGATTGATTAGCTTGTGATAGAACGATTCAAGATCTTGCCCGGACAGCAGTAATGTCCGGGTTTTGATTTTATAAATAGTTTATGAAGGGATAAATATGGGTAAAAGACTACTAACCGGGAATGAAATCAGACAGTCATTTATTGATTTCTATATAGACAAAAAACACAATTTTGTGCGCTCATCCTCTCTAGTTCCAGGAGGGGATGCCACATTATTATTCACAAACGCAGGAATGGTTCAGTTCAAGGATGTCTTCCTGGGAACGGATCAACGGGATTATCAACGAGCAACCAACTCCCAAAAATGCATGCGTGTGGCAGGCAAACACAATGACCTGGAAGATGTCGGACAAGATGACACTCACCATACCTTTTTTGAAATGATGGGCAACTGGTCTTTTGGCGATTACTATAAAAAGGAAGCAATCTCTTATGCCTGGGAACTTTTGACCGAAGTCTGGGAGCTTCCTAAAGATCGCCTCTATGCCACGGTTTTCAAAGATGAATTAGGCCAGATCCCAACCGATGATGAAGCGGTCAAATACTGGGAGGAACAACCTGGTTTTTCAATGGACCGACTCTTTTACCTTGGCAGAAAGGCAAATTTCTGGGAAATGGGCGATACGGGTCCCTGTGGTCCTTGTTCTGAGATCCACTACGATCTCCGGCCCGAAGAGGGTCCATTCACCGATAAAGACGTATTGGATACAGACCGATTTACTGAAATTTGGAACCTGGTTTTCATCCAATACAACCGCAAGGGACCAGAAGTACTGGATCCCCTCCCCAAAAAACACGTGGACACCGGATTGGGCCTCGATCGAGTAGTGGCAATCCTGCAGAATGTCAATTCCAATTATCGGACAGATCTGCTATTGCCCCTCATTGAAGCCGTTCAGGAATTGACAGGTGATTCGGATCAAGAAAGGGATCAGAATTTCACTCCGTACAGGGTAATCGCGGACCATGCCCGGGCTGCAGCTTTCCTGATTGCAGACGGCGTGGTACCCGGAAATATGGGGAGAAATTACATCTGCCGGATGATCATACGACGCGGGTACCGTTTTGGCGGGCATTTAGGTTTGCATTCCCCTTTCCTGGGACAAATCGCTGAACTCGCAGTCGATCTCTACCAGGAGGCCTATCCAGAACTCAAACAGAACAGGAAGATCATCCTGAATACAATCGCCAGGGAAGAAGAACAGTTCCAGCAAACGCTTGAAAACGCGACACTCCATTTGGAAGACATGATAGCAGACCTTGAACCTGGGGATGTTCTATCTGGGAGTGAAACTTGTGATCTATATACTACTTTTGGTTTACCACTTGAAATTACGCGGGATATTGTCAAGGAACGCGGCATAGGTGTTGATGAAGAAGGCTTTAAAGTGGCCATGGAACAGCATCGATTAAACTCCGGCGCGGGTCACGCCATGGGTGACCTTGGAGGAGAAGAAGTGGAACTGTTCCGGGAGCTGTTAACCGATCTGCAAAAAGATAAGAGATTGGATTCTGGCGGTGTTGGATACAATCCCTACGATGAACTAGCTGTCCAGGGTTCGATCCTGGCCTTGATCAAAGATGATCAAATAGTTAGATCAGTAAAAGAAAAGGATCAAGTTCAGGTCGTCCTTCCAAACACATCTTTTTATATGGAGTCAGGAGGCCAGGTATCAGATACCGGAACTATTGAAGGAGATGGTTGGTCGATTGCTATTCAGGATGTTTATCAACCAGCAGCAGGAATGATCGTCCACAGAGGCCTTGTGGTGAAAGGTTCACCACAAACAGGTGATAAAGCAACAGCGAAAGTGGATCAGAAACGTCGCCAGGATATCATTCGGAATCATACTGCTACCCATCTGCTCCACGCTGCTCTTGATAGTATCATCGGCGAACATGCGCGTCAGGCAGGTTCTCTGGTAGCTCCAGACCACTTGCGATTTGATTTCACACATAATCAAGGGTTAACGGAAGAGCAGATATTTGCCGTTGAGGAAGAGGTAAACCGACGCATTTTAGAAGACCATTCACTCAGTATTACTCTTAAACCTCTTCAGGAAGCCATTGATGAAGGCGCCCGGGCGTTATTCGGTGAAAAATATGGTGATGTTGTCCGAACCATCAAAATGGGAGATTTTTCCTACGAGCTTTGTGGAGGTACCCACTGCAGCCGCAGTAGTGAGGTGGGGTTATTCTTAATCACAAGTGAGGGAAGCACAGCGGCTGGAATCCGCAGGATCGAAGCAGTGACAGGTTCTGAAGCATATAAACTGGTTCAATCTCGCTTCCAAGAGCTGAAGACGGCTGCCAAAACACTTTCCACAGGACCGGATACACTCGCATCCCAGGTGAGTGCGCTGCTTGACCTTCAGAAAAAAGCAGAGAAATCTAGGGATAAACTATTGCGAAAACTAGCAGTAATTGAGTTAAAAACCGCCCTGGAAAGTCTAGAGCAGGTTGAAGGGATCAATTTGCTCACAAAGATCCTGGATGAATCTGACTTGGATACAATGCGCATGGTAGCAGATCGTTTTCGCCAAGAAGTACCAAAACAGGGCATCATAGTCCTGGGTACTGTAATAGATGGCTCACCTCGACTTATTGCAGCTGTGACAGAGGATCTGATCAAAGATGGGATCAAAGCAGGTGATCTTATCAAACACGTCGCCCAGCAAGTTGGAGGAGGTGGTGGAGGCCGCCCCAATCTCGCGGAAGCCGGCGGGAAAAACCCGAAAAAATTGCCCGAAGCCCTGGATAGTGTGGCCAGCTGGATAAAGGAAAAGAAAAAATAGTTGAAGATTTGGAGATAGAGTCCCATGAAGGTACTCTATCCCTTGCCCCAATTTTATAAGGATACGATTTTCTCAGAGGAAACCGTATCCTTTTGTTGTTTTTGGTACAATAACTTTTGTGAAAACCCAAATTATTCAGCTTGAGGCTCATGATGATACTGTCTCCGTGAGAGATAAAATGGACTGGTCTCAGACGCCTCGAATCCTGCTTGTCTGGCCAGAACGGGGGAAAGTTCTTCGCAATCGGCTTGATTTGATCCTGCTGGAACGGTACTGCTCTTCACATGGAAGCCAAATCGCTTTGTTGACCCATGATGCTGAAGTGATATTTCAAGCCGGTGAAGCGGGGATTCCAGTTTTCCAATCCCGGAAAACTGCCCAGCTGCAACCCTGGCGAAAGTCTTACCGTGAGTTCAAACGCCGAGAAATAGAGGATAAGGTTGTGGAGGTCAGGGAGAGGGATCTTTTTCCGAAAAATGACAAACCTGTTCACAAAGAGTTCCAGCTCTGGACCAGGATCTCAATCTTCATCGGAGGGGTTTTAGCTGTCCTGGCCATTGCTGGGATGCTGCTCCCAAGTGCGACAATAACAATCAATAAGGAGATCAACCAACAAAGTCTGATCGTACCAATCCGGGCTATCGTTGGTGAGGACAACATCCAAATCTCAGGGCAGATTCCAGCCCGGGAAATAGCAATCGCAGTAGAAGATCAGCTATCCACTCCTGCCAGCGGGACTACAACCATTGCGTCCGAGTATGCCCTGGGTGAAATAGTTTTTACGAATCTTGGTGAAGAAGCCATCACCATTCCGGAAAATACTATTCTGAGCACAAATTCAGGAAACTCAGTTCACTTCCTAACCGTTGAACCGGGTATTGTGCCTGCAGGGAGAGGTGAATCGATCACTATCCAGATTACAGCCAATAATCCCGGTATATCAGGAAATGTTTTAGCAGAACAGATCACGACCATCAGCACCTCTTTAAAAGCCGAAGTTGCTGTCAGTAATCCTATGCCCACAAGCGGTGGAACAGATGTTACTATTTCGGCACCAAACATCTCAGATCAGCGGCGTCTAAGTCGAAATTTATCTTTCAGATTGAAAGATTTAGCTGCTCAAGAAATCAGCGAGCTCCTGACACAGGAAGATATATTGCTTACTCCTGACCTGGAGAATTTTGAAACCATTGAAGAAGAATTTACTCCTGAAGAAGGCTCACCCGGAGTTGATTTGCATTTGAAGAAGAAAGGCCAGTTTATAGTTCTTTACACATCCGGAGATGATTTACTATCCCTGGCAACCGATCTTGTGAAAGCCCAATATCAAGTGGGGAATTTCGAACCGATACTAGAGAGTATCACGATATCGCAACTCTCCTCCCCAATGCCTGAAGTCATCCAATCCTACGCCTGGAGGATGGAAGTAACTTGGAATGAACGGAAAATTATGGATCAAAACAAGATAATGCAAATAGTATTGGGTAAAAAACCAACCGATGCGATTACTCTTCTCCAGAAGGGTTTAGATCTTGAGGTTGCACCCCAGATCACATTATCACCCAGCTGGTGGTTGAGGATCCCAGCCCTTCCGTTCCGCATCGATATCAATGAGGGAGGAAGTTAATTCATGGATAAAGATCCCGGCAGAGTATTGGCAGTAGATCCTGGAGAAAAAAGACTGGGGGTAGCCATTAGTGATCCAACCCAAATAATTGCTTCTTCACTATGTGTTATAGAGCACGAAAATAGAACTAAAGATGCCCTGGCGATTTACGCTCTGGCACAAGAACATTCCGTTGTATTGATTTTGATTGGTCAACCACTGGATTGGGATGGTTCCCTTAACCCCCAATCCAGAAAATCTATACGCCTGGCAGAAGAGATCCAGACCCTGGGAGATATTCCAGTTAAACTTTGGGATGAATTTGGCAGCACACAGAAAGCTCAGGACTCAAGACGCCAAATGAGTGTCTCCCGCAAAAAGAGATCTGGTCATCTAGATCAAGTCGCTGCTGCTGTAATATTGCAAACCTTCCTTGACCACCAGATCGATCAGGAGGTTGGTTAATGCCGAAAAGTGAATCCCGGGGTAAAGGTTTTTTGGTTCTGATCATCATGCTGTTGTTATTGGTCGCCCTTTGTTTGTTGGCCGGAATAGCTGCCACAATACCAGCCCGGACAGCAGAGCTATTCGGTCCACCGTCCACAAGTCTTTCACCAGTAAAACTCTATCAACAATCACTTGTGTTATTGCTCTCAAAAAACAATCTATTTGAAGGCGGAAATGAAGAAAATACTGAAGTCCTTTTTCCAATAAACCAGGGTGATTCCCTGGACCAGATTCTTACAGGATTAACTCACCTGGGTTTAATCCGCCACACCAATGAATTCAGAGCTTATCTAATATATTCAGGCATTGATACTCGAATCCAACCTGGAGAATACTTTATTAGCCCTGGGTTGTCTGAACTGGAAGTGGCCCAAATTATTAGCAATCCAACCACTCCCCTGACCACTGTTTCAATATTGGCTGGTTGGCGTGCTGAAGAGATTGCAGAGACCTTTGCTGACCTTGGCCTGGATCTAAATCCAGATCATTTCTTACAAATCGTACGGGATGAAAATAAGGAAGGTTTTCTAGCACCCGGAAATTACCAGGTATCCAGAGATATTAGCGCAACTTCCCTCGTAAACCTTTTCTATGAGCAATTTATCTCCCAAATCACTCCGGAATTGGAAGCCAGAATCAACGAGCAGGGATTATCTCTCGATCAGGCAGTCATCCTGGCATCCATTGTCGAACGTGAAGCAATTATTGAGGAAGAAATGCCCTTAATAGCATCAGTGTTCATAAACCGACTTCGCGAAGGTCTCAATCTGGGTGCAGATCCGACTGTACAGTACGCATTAGGGTATAACGGAACTCAAGGAGTTTGGTGGACTAACCCACTCTCGCTTGATGATCTGAAACTTCCTTCTTCCTATAATACTTATGAAAATCCAGGATTGCCTCCCGGTCCGATCTGCAATCCCAGTCCAACTGCGCTGGATGCGGTATCCAATCCAGCCCAAACAACATTTTTATACTTCAGGGCAGCATGTGATGGTTCAGGTCTCCATCTCTTCGCAGAGACTTTCGAGGAACATCTCGCAAATGCTTGTGAATAGATAATTATTGCAGAGAATTAAAGGAAATTTGGGATACGGTTTTCATGACAAAAATCGTATCCTATTCTTTTGAAAAATCCTCAAACCAGGCGATACGGGCGCTGGCAGCCACAAAAATGCTGCCCGTCACAACGACAAGTTTTTCTGTTCCGGCAATTTCGAGCGCTTTTGCTAAAGCCTCGCCAATATTTGAGATTGTCTCTTTGGAACAAGCATAGCCCCCGGCCCTCTGACAAAGATCCTCTGGATCCATCGCTCGGGGATGATCAGCCCGGGCACAGATCAGATGTGATGTTCTGGGTAAGATCTCCTGATACATTCCATCCAGCTGCTTATCCTCTGATATTCCAAAAACGAGAACGAGGGGTAGATCTGGAAAATATTCATCGAGTGTTTCTTTGAGTTTTCCCATCGAAGCTGGATTATGGGCTGAGTCAACAATTAGCGGTGGACGGCGACGCAGAATTTCAAATCGAGCCGGCCAGTTCACTTCTTTAAATCCTTGCTGGATAGCAGAATTTTCCACCGGAAACCCCCTGGATCGCAGAGAATCCAGGGCTGCGTAAGCTGTTACAGCATTAATAACCTGGAATTCACCCAAAAGTGGGATCTGGAGTTCTTCAGTATTTCCGGAATTATCCAAGCGAAAGGTTTGACCATCCAGTGTTTTTAAAAGGATCTCAAATGGATACTTAAGTTCAGCCTGGATGAGGTCAGCTTCATTTTTAAGTGCTATGTCCTTAAGCACAGAAAGGGCAATCTCTTCCTGGGGAGCGCAAATTACTGGAACCCCTGGTTTAATGATGCCCCCTTTTTCTGCGGCAATTTGATCCAGGGTATCACCAAGGATCGATATATGATCCAGGTAAAGCGAAGTGATAACCGATACCTCTGGCGTGATGATGTTGGTCGCATCCAATCTGCCGCCTAAACCTACTTCAATCACTGCCAGGTCAACATTCTCTCGAGCAAAAAAGAGGAAAGCCAAACCAGTCATGATCTCAAATGTAGTTAATTCAGGAACGGATGCGACAGCAGGTTTGATTTCCTCAACATACTCCACGAGGATATCCCTTGGTATTGGAATTTGATCTACCTGCATTCTTTCCTCAAAATCCTTCAGGTGGGGGGAAGTATACAGACCAACCTTGTACCCGGCTGTCTGCAGAACAGAGGAGCAAAACGCACTGACAGAGCCTTTGCCCTTACTCCCGGCAATGTGAATGGAAGGAAAATCATCCTGGGGAGATCCTAAAATTTCCATGAACCGGACCATCCGGGTTAGATCGAAATTTTCAGGTTTCAGATTATCCTGATGGGTCCGGCTGAAATCCACAAAACTATAGATATAGTCAAGCGCTTGTTGATACTCAGAAGACATGTTCATAGGATGGATTTTATCCTCTCAAAATCCCCTGGACAAGGCTTGAAACGGATAAAAAGAATTTTGGCTATCCGAAATTTTTTAAAGGATTTGTTAGAATCATCCTTGTTAGAATCAATAAATATGAGTATTATAGGTAATACTGTTCTTCAAGCATAGAAGAAGGACAGGTCTATAACGTTTATGCCCAAAAATAAATCTTCGAAATATTATTGTTTTCATAAAACAGACTTATTCCCTTGATATGTTTTTTAACAATGGAAGAATGTTAAATTCTAGAAAAGAATGTAAAGGAGGTGATAAGGCTCAACTTCTCACTAAACCCCCGTATTTCCATTTTATTCAATTAACATGTAAGGAGTAGAAGAATGAAAACAAAACGTTTCTTTTGGGTGTTGATTGCCCTCTTGATCGTCGGTTCTCTCGTTCTCGGCGCCTGCGGCGGAGCAGCTGAACCCGTCGTAGAAGAACCGGTAGTAGAAGAACCTGCGATGGCTGGCACCTACTACGAACGCGCCATGGCTGGTGAATTTGCTGGCACAGTTGTAACCATGACCGGTCCATTCACTGATGAAGATGCTGTCAAATTTGACACCTCCGTGGCTGCCTTTGAAGAGGCCACCGGCATTGACATTCAATATGAAGGCTCCAAGGAATTCGAGGCCACCATCACCTTGCGCGTTGACGCAGGCGATGCCCCCGATATCGTGGACTTCCCGCAGCCTGGTCTGCTCAGCACTTTCGTCGCCCGCGGCGAAGTAGTTGATGTCTCCACCTTCCTGCCCCAATCCTCCTTTGATAATTACAATCCCAGCTGGTGGGACATGGCCACAATGGCAGGCCCCGATGGCGATATTACTGCTGGTGTTTGGCACCGCTTCAACGCCAAGAGCCAGGTCTGGTACCCCCAGGAAGAGTTCGAAGCTGCTGGTTATGCCATCCCCGAAACCTGGGATGACCTGATCGCACTCTCCGACCAGATCGTCGCTGATGGCGATACCCCCTGGTGTGTAGGCATCGAGTCCGGCGCCGCCACTGGCTGGCCCGCCACCGACTGGATGGAAGAAGTTATGCTTCGCACCACATCCCTCGAGAATTATGATGCCTGGGTCAAAGGCGATCTGCCTTTCAGTTCCCCCGAAGTCATGCATGCTCTCGAAGTTTTGGCTGACCTTTGGAAGGATGAATATGTTTACGGCGGCTCCGAAGCCATCGTGACCACCTTCTTCGGTGATGCTCCCACCCCCATGTTTGAAGATCCGCCCAAATGCTGGCTCCACAAGCAGGGCAACTTCATCACCAGCTTCTTCCCCGAGGGCGTAACTGCAGGAACCGACTACGGTTTCTTCTACCTGCCCGGCATTGATGAAGCATATGGATCCCCCTACCTGGTTGCTGGCGACATCATGGCCATGTTCAATGACCGCGATGAAGTTCGCGCCACAATGGAATTCTTCACCCATGGTGAAGCCCTTAAAGAATGGTTAGCAGCCGGTGGCGCTCTGTCCATGCACATGGACACCGATCTGGCCTGGTACACCGATGAAATCGAGAAAGGCGTTGCCGCTCTCGTTGCTGATGCCACCTCCGTGCGCTTTGACGGTTCCGACCTGATGCCCGGTGAAGTTGGCGCTGGTTCCTTCTGGACTGGTATGACCGACTACTTCTCCGGCGTTGCAGATGCAGAGACCGTGATGGCAGAAATTGATGCCTCCTGGCCGGTTACCCTCATGCTTGAGGAAGGCGAACTGGGAAGCGAATCCAACCCGATCCAGATCCTCTTTGTTCCCTCCGTGGACACCGACTTCATGATCTCCAGTGGCGATGCCATTGAAGCTGGATTTAAAGCAGCTACTGGTTATAACTTCGAAGTCAGTATTCCAACCTCCTATGCGGCTACACTGGAAGAGATGTGCGCTTCCGCAGACAACACCATTGGCTTTATCCCAGCTATGGGATACGCTCTGGCCAATCAACTCTGTGGTGTAGAACCTGCTTTGGCAGCTGAACGCTATGGCTGGAATGTTTACTGGGCTCAGTTCATCGCCCTTCGAGACAGCGGTATTGAGTCACTCGAAGATCTGGCTGGCAAATCCTGGGCTTATCCCGATGCCACCTCCACCTCCGGCTTCCTGTTCCCAACAGCTGTATTTGATGAAATGGGTCTTGAGCTTGGTGAAACCTTTGAAGCTGGTGGACACAGTGCTGTCGTTAAGGCTGTCTACAACGGCGAAGCTGATTTCGGAACCACTTACTTCAGCCCCCCACTGTTGCCGGAAGGCCGCTGGGCCACCACCGATGCACCAGAACCATACCTCGACCTGCTTGAGGAATGTGCTGAGAATGAAGACGGCAATATGTTGTGCGGTGGATACCGCGTTCTCGATGCCCGCACCACCATCAGCACCGATGCACCTGATGTGATCCAGAAGGTCGGCATTGTTGCTCTGACCGCTGAAATCCCCAACGACACCATGTCCTTCTCACCGGATTTCCCGGATGACCTGAAGGCCGCGATCATTGAAGGCGTTATCAAATATATCGGCTCCGATGCTTGTGCTGAGACCATTTGTAACGAGAACTTCTACGATTGGACCGCAGCTGGCCCGATCACAGATGAGAGCTTTGACAGTGTCCGCTTGCTAATGGAAGCGCAGGGTAAAACCCTCGAGAATATTGGCGAGTAAGTCAAATCCATCAGACTAAAATTAGCCCCGGATAGAAATATCCGGGGCTTACTTAATGGAAAACTATGCTAGAAATAAAAAACCTTACGAAAGTATATGAAGGGGGCACCCAGGCTCTGACTGATGTTAGTTTTTCTGTCAAACCGGGAGAATTCCTGGCCGTGATCGGCCTTAGCGGATCTGGAAAATCAACCCTGCTGCGCTGCATCAACCGATTGATCGAACCCACCGAGGGACAGATCATATGGAATGGAGAAGATATCACTGCCGCCAGCCAGGATGAAATGCTGCGCATCCGCAGAAAGATTGGCATGATCTTCCAGCACTTTAATCTTGTTTCCCGATCCAAGGTAATCACAAACGTACTAGCAGGCAGACTGGGATACGTTAATCCAGCCATGAGTTTGCTGAACCGATTTCCAAAGAGTGATCATGAAATGGCCATTAAGCAACTTGATCGGGTCAGCATTGCTGACCAGGCCTATAAACGAGCTGATGAGCTCAGCGGCGGCCAGCAGCAGCGCGTTGGCATTGCCAGAGCTATGATGCAGGAACCAGATATCATCCTGGCCGATGAACCAGTTGCCAGCCTCGATCCAGTCCTGGCCCACAGCATTATGCAGTACCTGGAAACCATCAATCAGGAAGATGGTGTGATGGTGCTCTGCAGTCTGCACTTTCTGGACCTCGTTCACCGCTACGCGGACCGCGCTATTGCTTTGAACGACGGTATGTTAATGTTCGATGGACCACCGGAAGAAATCGATGACGAGAAGTTTAAAGAAATTTACGGCAAAGAAGCTGAGCGGGTAGGTTAAGGATAAATTATGGATAAGAAAAAACCATCTCTCGTACGATCCCTGAAGACTGGTCTTGTTTTATTTGTGGTTTTTATGGTATTTGCTTATGGCGTGACTGTCACAGATGTAAACTTTGAGACCACCCGTTCAGAAAATAGGCTCACACAATTAACTCGGGTTATCCGGGCTTTGGTTCGACCAGATATCATTGAATATGATTCTGTAGACACTGAGATAGAGATCCCTTTTTATCTACCCTGTCCCGAAGGACGAGAAATAGAAGAACCGGTCCAGGATACATCTCAAGCATATTTAACATCTAGTGAATATTGTGGTTCTCCTAAAGACGTTGTCATTATTGAAGGTCATAATTTTACTCCCTATTCAAAAGGTCCAATTAATTTCGTCACCGCAAGTGGCGTAAATAAGCAGCTTGGAAACTTTGAAACAGACGGGAATGGATATTTTACTCTTGAAACTGAGCTTCCACTTAGAGAACCGGTTGAAGAAGCCCAGCTCATCCGGGCAATAGCTAGAGTCCAGGTAGGCAGTCCAAAATTCACAGAAACAGCGAAAATCACCTGGGAAAAGATCATTGAAACGGTATTTATGGCTTTGCTGGCAACTGCCATTGGTACTGCTGCTGCCTTACCAATAAGCTTTTTTGCTGCCCGTAACTTAATGGCTGAAAACAAAAGCCCATTAACCAGCGTCGCTCTTTCCATCATTGGCTGGCCGCTAGGAATATTCCTGGGACTCCAAATTTCGTCATATATACAGAAGATATTAACTCCACTAACCGAGAATAATCTCAATTCGTTGATTGGTGTTGTAGCTGGTTTAACTGCTGTCTTTATTTTTCTAAAGATAAGTATCAAACCCGAAGAGACTGAGGAAGTATCACCGACCGTAAAAACTGTAAGGGTATTCTTATTAATCCTGGCAGGATTAATCGGGATCGGTACTCTAGTATTCTTGGAAGCCTTCTCAAAGGTTGCAGGTCTTGCTTTGATAGAACCACTGAAAAAATTTGGGTTCTTGGGTAATTTCATCCTTCAAATTGGGGAGGCTGGTTATTTGATCATACCTGCTGTATCTGCTCTAGGATTTGGCGGAGTGATCGGCAGCACATTGGGTAAACTGGGGCAGAAGATCAGTGACAAATCACCGGCTCCGCTAGTCAGGATCATCAATATAATCACAACAATCCTAGCCGGCGCTTTACTTTTCGGTTTAATCGGGGCTGGAATTGACTGGCTTTACCAGGTTAACAATCCTGTTCGAACTCTTTACTGGCCTGCAGGAATAGGCGGTGTGATAGGATTGGTTTTGGCACTCCTAGTGAAGCCCAAACAGGCTCTGCCAACCGGGTTAACGATCTATGCCATAATCCGAACAATCCTGAACGGTACCCGTTCTGTAGAATCTCTGGTTATGGCAATTGTCTTCGTGATCTGGGTGGGAATCGGTCCTTTTGCCGGTTCTCTGGCTCTGGCGCTGCACACTCTGGCAGCCCTGGCTAAACTTTACTCGGAACAGGTGGAAAGTATTCTCCCTGGACCGCTTGAGGCAATCCAGGCCACCGGCGCTAACCGACTGCAGACTATCGTATATGCTGTGATCCCCCAGATCGTGTCTCCTTACATTTCCTTTACCATGTACCGCTGGGATATCAATGTTCGTATGTCAACGATCATAGGTTTTGTGGGCGGCGGCGGTATCGGCTTCCTGCTCCAGCAAAACATCAACCTGCTGGATTATCGCGGAGCGAGTGTACAGATGCTGGCAATCGCAGTTGTAGTTGCCTTGATGGATTACGTCAGCTCCGTCGTCAGGGAACGCATGACCTAGATAAGTATTTTTTCATCTACTTGAATAACTCATCCCGGAGTGTTTATAGCTCCGGGATGTTTACTTAATGGTAGACTAGGTGACATGAAAAAGAAGCTTGAAATTCTTCAAAATGAAGTATCGAAAATGGCCAATACCCTGGTGGCTTTCTCAGGAGGTGTGGATAGTACCCTTCTCGCCAAACTTGCCCTGGATATACTGGGAAAAAAGGCCACCGCAGTCATCGTTACCTCCCCAACTCTGCCAGACCGTGAACTCCAGGAAGCTCGGGAGATTGCTGCTTTGATTGGTATAGAGTTAATTGAAATGCAGAGTGATGAGATCGATCTACCAGAGTACTACATCAATTCTGATCAACGCTGCTATGTCTGCAAGGATCATCGGTATCGGATGCTGCGGAAATATGCTGCTCAGAACGATTTTCATACTATTCTGGATGGCAGCAATGCCGACGATCTCAGTGACTTTCGACCCGGACACAAGGCCGTAAAGGAGCTGGGAGTTCGCAGCCTTCTGCAGGAAGCTGGTTTTTCGAAGGCTGAGATCCGAAAATTGGCTAAAGAAATGGATTTACCTAATTGGGATAAACCTTCCTCCGCCTGTCTCGCATCCAGGATTCCCTATGGAATAAAAATCACCTTGGATCAATTAACCCAAATTAGCAGAGCCGAGGAATTCCTATATCAACTTGGCTATCGCCAGCTGCGAGTCCGCCACCACGGGGATATAGCCCGATTGGAAGTTCC
>Ga0180435_10002290_pt1 | contig 19641 bp, 17 predicted proteins | sample SS_ome_3_FD_132467 | JGI IMG/M metagenome (GOLD analysis project Ga0180435, IMG submission 132467) | Hypersaline lake sediment archaeal communities from the Salton Sea, California, USA - SS_3_S_1 metaG | ecosystem: Environmental > Aquatic > Non-marine Saline and Alkaline > Hypersaline >...
TACAACGGGGCATTCATGCCCAAGGACAGCGTCCGCATCTCGCCTGATGACCGTGGCTTTCTCCTTGCCGACGGCGTCTACGAGGTGATCTGCGCCTGGAACGGCAAGCTCTTCCAAGAGGAGTCGCACTTCACCCGACTCGCCCGGAGCCTTGACGCCCTCCGGATACCCACGCCGGACCTTGCCGCGCTGCGTTCGGCCTGCACCAAGCTGCTCGCCGTGAACCACCTACAGCAAGGCGGCGGCAAGGTCTACATCCAGATCACGCGGGGCGTGGCGCCGCGCGGTCACGCTTTCCCATCCGCGGACATCCAACCGACCGTCTACGCCTCAGCGAGCCCCTACACGCCTCCCCGCGATTACTGGGAGTCAGGCGTGAGCGCCATTGTGATCCCAGACATTCGTTGGGCGCGATGTGATATCAAGTCACTGGCCCTGCTCCCAAACGTCCTCGCCAGCCAGCGAGCCGCGGAGGCCGGTGCCTATGACTCGATCCTCGTCCGCGACGGTGTGGTCACAGAGGGATCACACACCAGCGTCTGCGCCATCTTAGGCGGATGCCTCCAAACGCATCCCCTCACCCACCATATCCTGGGCAGCGTGACGCGTGACACCGTGCTCAGCCTGTGCGCAACCCTCAGCATCCCGGTACGAGAGTCTCCGATCCTGGAGCAGTCGCTGGCGAGCGCCTCGGAGGTCATGTTCCTGGGCACAACAACCGGAGTGATGCCGGTCGTGACGATTGGCGGCGCCCCAGTCGGCCAAGGCACGCCGGGACCGATCACGCGCCGGCTACAGGCCGCACTGCACGCGATGATGCTGGGAGACTAGATCAGAACGCCTGCAACGACACCAGGAGGTTGAAGCCCGCCGGCGAGGCAGACCGGGCTGCTTGCCGCTCATGTTGTCCCGCCCCTCGTCGATCCAGAGCACTAGTCGATTGCGGCGCTCACGTCCCCTTGTGTCCACGCCCCATCGATGAACCGCCACATCTCACCTGTAGGATTGGCGTCCTGCAACTCGGAGGGCAGCCGGTGGTGTCGCACGTTGTCGTACGAGTGCAACGCGCCGAAGCGGAGCATTGCCGCGGGGATGCCCACTGCGGTGAAGCCAGGATGCCCCGTGGCGGGATATGGCCCGCCGTGGTTCATCGCCGGTGTCACGGCGACACCGGTAGGCATCTTGTCGTTGAGCAGGCGACCGACCTTGGTGCGAAGCAGCGGCGCGACCAGGTCGTAGACCCCGTCGTCACTGCCATCGGCCGCCGTATAGAACGATCCGGTCAGGTTCCCCTCCAGCCGACGCGTGATCTCCTGGAGCTGCGCCACATCGCGGGCGACAACCATCAACGAGACCACACCAAAGGCCTCGGTCTGCAGCGCCTCGGGGTCAGCCAGGAATCGATCGCCGCTGACACGCAGCAGCGTGTTGGCGTGGCGGAAACCCGGCCCCTCGGCCACATGGCCTCCCACCACCAGCTCGGCGCCGTTCTCGGTCAACGTCTTCACGGCCTCTAAAATGGTCCAGACGCCGCCCTCGCCCAACAGCACACCCGCGGGGCTCCTGAACCGGTCCGCCACGGCCTCGATGAACGCATCACTCACCTCGGACGCCAAGAGAACGACCAGCCCAGGCTTGGTACAGAACTGCCCGGCGCCCAGTGAACACGAGCTGAAGAGCTCATCGGCCACGCCCTCAAGACGCTCTGCAAGAACGCCCGGCAGAACATAGACCGGGTTGACACTCGACATTTCGAGATAGATGGGCTTGCCCGCCTGATCCGCCGCCGCCTTAAGCCGTAGTCCGGCCGAACGACTGCCCGTGAACCCCGTCGCCCCCACCAGCGGATGCGAGACGAGGCGGGCCCCAACGTCGTGGGGCGTCCGGTAGATCAACTGGACCATACCCTTGGGCATCCCGGTGTCGACCGCCGCGTCGAAGGCAGCCTCGGCGAGCAAGCGCGTCGTGCCAGGATGACCCGAGTTGGCCTTGGCGATGATGGAGTTGCCTGCTGCCAGCGCAGCCGCGGCATCGCCGCCGGAGACGGAGTTGAAGGCCAGTGGAAAGTTGTTGGGGCCAAATACCACGACCGGGCCACCGAGGGGACCAAACACCGAGCGGATGTCACAGGCCGTGTCGATGGTGGCCTGGCTCCAGGATCGATCACGGGCGGCCGCGGCGGCCTGTCGGAGCTGATCCGTGGTACGCGCCATCTCCCCAAAGCGCAATCGCGGCTCATATCCGAGGGCGGTCTCAAGCTGGGCGAGAGCAGCGATCTCGTCCGCGCGACCATCGATATTGTCGGCGAAGGCCTCAAGGAAGGCAGCTCGTGCCTCAGGATCAACGTCCCGCAAAGCCTCGGCGGCCTCGGAGCCGGCCCTGATGGCGAGTTCAGTCTCTTCCCAACTCGAGACGGGATAGACCTCAGGCAGCGCCGCCTTCGTGGCGGGGTTCACTGCCTGGAACGTGCGTATCGGCTTCTCCGACTCACGCCACGAGCCGGCGATCAAGACAGGTTGGGTTGCCACAGTAAACCTCCTACGCCACTCCGTTCACCAATACCAGCTCTCCCACGGTGACGCGCACGATGTCTCCGGACGACAGATCGAACTCGTCGGGCGGGACGATGCCCGTGCCGGTCATGAGGAAGACCCCCTGAGGGAAGTCCAACTCGAGACAAAGGTACGCGACTAGGTCCCCGAACTTCCGCTTCATCTGCGCCGTGCTGGTCTCGCCGGCGAACACCTGTGCGCCATCGCGGTCGATCTCAAGGCTCACCGGCAGAGAGCGCATCTCGTCCGGGCCCATCAGGAGGATGCCGGGGCCCAGCGCGCACGAGCCGTCATAGACCTTGGCTTGCGGCAGGTAGAGCGGGTTGGCGCCCTCGATGCTGCGGGACGAGACGTCGTTGCCGGCGCAGTAGCCGACGATCTCGCCATGGCGATTGATCACCAGGGTGACCTCCGGTTCGGGGACGCTCCAAGAGCTATCGGGTCGCACTCGAATCGGATCCTCGGGGCCCCGCACACGCCAACCGGATGCCTTCATGAAGAGCTCTGGGCGGTCGGCCAGATAGACGCGGGCATAGATGTCACCGGTCTCCGACTCAGCCTGACGCGCGTCGCGGCTGCGCAGGTAGGTGACCCCGCTGGCCCAGACCTCCTGAATCGGCTCGATGGGCGCAAGCACTGGCCCAGTCGCAGCCTCCCCGGTAGACAGCGTGGCAACCGCAGCCTGGCCGGCGTCGGCGTCCAGCTCCAACAGCAACCCCAGCTCAAAGGCCGGCGGCAAGAAAACGCCATCGGCAGCCCATCGGGGGCCGATCTCAGTCAGGTGTCGGGTTAGGAACATAGTGTACCTCCTGTTGGGTCACCAGTGATGAGTCACGTTTCATCATTCTACATCCAAGGCCGGACGCGGGCTCTTGGCTTGGCCGGTTCCTGGTCACCAGGGCCTCAGGTGCCCAGCTTCTCGACGATGGCGTCGACATCGTAGACACAGCCGCCCCAGATGCCACCGCCGGCGTGTTGGAGAGCAGCCCAGAGGCGAGTGTCATCGGGGAGATCGGGATCGGGGGCAAGATCCGGGTGCGGAGGACGCTGGGCCAGGGCGGCGGCGCACGCTTCGGCTGCTGCACTATGGCCCGCGATGCCGATGAGATCGACGCTACCCGTCAGGTTTCGACAGTCGATGACGATGCGGATGAGGTCGCCGTCGCGTACACGCCCGATAGGGCCGCCGGCCAGTGCCTCCGGGCCAACGTGGCCGATGCAGGCACCCGTACTGACGCCACTGAAACGAGCGTCGGTGATCAGCGCGACCGTCTTGCCCCACGACAGATGCTTGAGCGCGGACGTGATCTGGTACGTCTCCTCCATCCCACAGCCCAGCGGACCTCGTCCGGCCAACACCATCACATCGCCCGGACGGACCGGTTCGACCGTCTGCCCTTTCACCGCCGCGATGGCAGCGCGCTCGCTGAAAAAGACCCTGGCCGGTCCGACCTTGCGATAGACCCCGTGCTCGTCGAGCAAGGCAGGATCGATGGCCGTGCTCTTGACAACGGCCCCCTCCGGCGCCAGATTGCCGGTGGGAAGGGTGATCGTGCTCGTGAGACCGCGCGCCCGAGCCCTGTCGGGGTCCATGATGACGGTATCTGGATCTATGCCGTCCGCCTCAGAGAGGCGCGCCCGAAGACGTTTGCGTCGCTCGCTCGTCTCCCAGGCCACAAGGCAGTCGCCCAGACTCCCGCCCTGCACCGTGAGCACATCGAGATCCAGCAGACCCAGGTCACGCAGGTGACACATCACCTCGGGCACCCCACCGGCGAGATAGACCCGCAGCGTCGGGTGCCCGACGGGGCCGTTGGGGATCACGTCCACCAGGCGAGGTACTGCACAATTGACCTGGTCCCAGTCCGAGACGGTGGGCCGTGGCACCCCGGCTGCGTGCGCGATGGCAGGCAGATGGAGTAGCAGGTTCGTACTCCCACCGAAGGCGGCGTGGACGACCATCGCATTGCGCACCGCCGCCGGCGTGACGATGTCACGCATCGTGATGCCCTCAGCCGAAAGCCTGGTCAGCGCATCGGCGCTGCGGCGGGCCAGATCGAGCCATATCGGCTGTCCTGACGGCGCCAGGGCTGCATGCACCAGTGTCATTCCCAGTGCTTCGGCGACCACCTGGCTCGTCGCCGCCGTCCCCAGGAAGTGACAGCCGCCACCGGGGGAGGCACAGGCGCGGCACCCGAGCACGGCGGCCCTCGCCAACGAGATCTCGCCCTGCGCAAATCGCACGCCCAGAGTCTGCACCTTGCCGAGGTCCTCGCCTTCCGCCGGCGGCAGCGTCACGCCGCCGGGTACGAGGATGCATGGCGCATCACCTTGAGCGACCAACGCCATCATGAGCGCAGGCAGTCCCTTGTCACACGTGGCGATGCCGAGTACGCCCTTGCGGGTGGGCAAGGAGCGTGCCAAGCGCCGGAAGACGATTGCGGCGTCGTTGCGGTAGGCGAGGCTATCCATCATCCCCGGTGTACCCTGGGTCCGACCATCGCAAGGATCGCTCACGAAACCGGCGAACGGGATGCCGCAGAGAGCCGTGATGCGCTCCGCCGCGGCCGCGACCAGGTCCGGCACCTCCCAATGGCCCGAGTGATAGCCCAGGGCGACAGGGTCACCGGACACGGTCCGCGCGCCGGCCACCGTGGCGAGAATCAGGTACTCATCGCGTCGCAGCGCGCCGGCGGGCCATCCCATGCCCGCATCCATCGTCAAGCCAAAGAGGTTCCCGCTGGGTACCGTACGCAGATAGGCAGCGTCCAGCGGCAACGCACCGGATGGCCCAGGGCCGCGAGTCTGGACCTCGTAGGCAGCTGGGTCCTCGGCTTCCACGTCCAGGGAGACTCTCGAGCTACGGAAGATGGATGATGGGGTCTTGGTTGCGATTGTGCACCTCAGTCGATCAAGATAATGCCGGCTCCCGTGGCATCGAAGCCCTCGGGCCACCGCGTATGCTCGTTGCACACTGCACCGTGCAGGTCGGTGCCGTCCAAGACTGCATCGGTGAGGTCCGCCCACAGGAGATTGGTGCCGGTCAGGGTAGCGGATGTCAGGGTGGCGCGCTCGGCGTGACACCCCAGAAGGTTGGCGCCACCGAGGTGGGCCCGTGCCAAATCTGCGCCCTCGAGTGTGGCCTTGACCAGGTTGGCACCGCGAAGATCGACATCGGTCGCAGCAACACGCACCAAAATGGCGCCGGCTAGCTCGGCCTCGCTCGCGTCGGCGCCGAACAGTTTGGCGCCACTCAACTGGGCCGTGATCATCACGGCGCCGCTGAGGTCTGCCCCGCTCAGATCGGTCCCTTCCAGCCGAGCAGCGCGCATCGCCGCCCCTGCGAAACACGACCTCGGCAGCGAGCAGCCGGCGAGATCCACGCGAGAGAGCCGTGCGCCCAGCAGCGAGACGTGTGGCTCGTCGCAGAAGAGGGCACCGGCATCGTACACCTGGCGCACGAGACGCCCCCGGTCGGCCGGCGAGGCATCCGGGAGCACATGATGCAACCGTTGCTCCACCTCCGTGCGGATGGCGAGGGAGCGCAGCGGACCGGACTCCGACAGAGCGTCCAGCCACCGCACAAAGGCATCGATCAGGGCGGCCACATCTGCCACGTCGACCGTCACACCCCTACCTCACCCGGTCCGCCATCAGCCCTCAAGAATCCAGCCCTACCTGGGCCACCTCTCGTGCACCTGCAGCAGTGCCGGATAGACGGCGTGAGGCTCGGCCTGATACCAGTACGCCACCGAGGCGATGTCGTCGGTCAGGGGTTCGAACTTGCCATAGGGCCACCACCCCAGCGCCTGGATCGTGACCTTGAGATCCTGCTTGAAGCGGATGGGATCCATCACATGCCAGCGGTACAGCCCGTGCTTGGGAATCTCGCCAGCCTCTTTGCGGTAGAGAGGATAGCCCAAGTACGGTGTCGAGTAGGTCTCGCCGCCGAACCCCCAGGCGCCGCAGAAGTAGTCCTCTGTGCCGGTGCCGCAGATGGTGGGATACTCCTGGTCACCATCCATGAAGAACTTGATCTCGCCCTCACCCCACCAGCCATTGGAGAGCTGCTCCCACGCCAGATAGGTGCCCACATAGTGTCCGCGCCCCTGGATACCATCCACGATCACGTGCTCAGGGACCTCGCGCGTGGTCAAGCTCCGTCGCCACTGTGCGTGGAACGTGGCCGCGTTCTCGGGCACTGAGGTAAGAGCGTATGTAATCTGGTAGAAGAAGCCGCGGATGGGCTCCGGGTGTTGGCTCTCAATCGTGATGCGGGCACGACTTTGGAAGGGCATAGGCCAGTAGCTGTTGAAGCCACCGGAAGGGTTGACCGCGATGGGCAGCGAGTTGACATCGCAGCGCAGCGCGTGGCCATTGCAGAAGAAATCACCCAGTGGGACCTCGACCGAGGGCGTGGACTCACCGTCCCAGTAGCAGCGCAGGACCGTGTCCCGGTAGGCTTTGGGATCGACCGTGATCCAGATGTGCTGGATCACGCCCGGCCCCTCGATGTCGGCCAGACACGTGGTGGAGGCCGGCTCCAGCGTGATACACGGGCGCACCTTCCACCCCTTGCCCAGCATCGAGGCGGGGTGTTCACCCTCGATCTCGGCGTGCGCGCCGCCGGCGCGGGCACCATCCGGATTCTCGGCTGAGATCGAGCGCGTCTCCGCGTCGGACAGCAGCGGCAGACTACCAAGACCGAAGTTCAGACCAGCGAAGTCGCGCATAGGAAACCTCCCATTACTCAAGGCACATCCGGCACTGGAGGAACAGACCCCATGCAATGCCGTGCCGGCCATTGCACAACACTACGATCTCTGACCATGATAGCGTGGCGCCTGACAAGCGCAAGAGACGGTACACCGGAAGGAAGCAGAGGTTGCACGGTCCCGTGATCAGCCTACAATGCGCGAGTTGGTCACGCTTCGCCTTGGCCAGCCCAGCTCTGGCATCGGATGCTCCGTCCCGTGCCTGTTCGGCCCGGAGGTCATATGGACGATTCCTTCGCGCTCTACACCATAGGCCATAGCAACCGCGAGACGCAGGCCTTCATCGCGCTCCTGCGCAAGTTCGTGATCACCACACTGGTCGATGTACGCAGCCAGCCCTACAGCCAGTGGGCCCATCAGTTCAATCGCGAGGTGCTCAAACGGGACCTGGCGGACGCCGGTATCGGCTATGTCTACATGGGCGCCACTCTGGGCGGCAGGCCGACCGATCCCGACGTCTACGCCGCCGGACACGTGCGCCCTCACTACAAGCTGATGGCGAAGAATCTCGCATACCAGGCCACCCTGCGAAAGATGGTGACGCTGGCGGAGGACCAGACCGTCACGGTGATGTGCAGCGAGGACGACCACGCCGGCTGTCACCGCCATCTGCTGATCACGCAGAGCCTGCTCGATATGGGACTGACAGTGGGCCATATTCAGACCGACGGCACCTGCATCGCCGGTGCCTACGAACCTGAGCAACTGTCGCTATTTGGGTGAGAACCATGACAAAGCTCTACACGACCGGGTATCAGCGCAAGCCCCTCTCGACCTTCGTCACCCAGCTGAGGGATGCCGGCGTCGACGCCGGCATCGACATCCGGCTGCGCAACACCTCCCACCTTGCCGGCTACACCAAGAAAGACACGCTGGCCTTTCTGCTGACACAGGGTTTCAGCATCGCCTACGAGCACCATCCGGAGCTGGCTCCGTCGGATGAAGCCTTCGACGCCTAAAAGAAAGCCAAGGCGCTGACGTGGACCGAGTTCAGAGCGCAGTTCCACGATCTACTCGGGGAGCGCCACGCCGAGGAGATCGGGCGAGGTATCCTCGCGCGGCACGCGGCGCCCTGTCTGCTGTGCGCGGAGCCTCGCGACCAGCACTGCCACCGCCAGGTTGTAGCAGCCTACTGGGCTTCCCACATCCCTGACCCGGAGATCATCCACCTCTGATCACCTCTTCATCGAGACATTGGGAGGCGCACGATGCCATCTCAAGAGAACCTCGTGCTGGCGATGACGAAAGTGCTCAGCGGCATCTGCGCCGCCGAGTTCACCTGCGAGCACACGCCGACCACCGGACTCTGTTGGGTAAGGAGCTGCAGGACTTGTGGCTTGGTCGCAACGAGGTGATGGACCGTCTGGAGGCCCAGGCCGTCTATCTCACCGTCGGGCTTAGCCGGAAGTACCGCGGCGTCACCTGGCCATTAGTGCACGCCGTGCACGTCGTGCCGGACTACGACGCCAAGATCGACCTGGACAACCTATGAACGAACCTGTGGCCGGCCGTCCGCACATCCTCAGCGAGCTCGGGCTCAAACCCGATGACGTACTCGGCCTCACCGGCAGCGACAGGCGTCGCCTGCTGAACTTCCTCCTGCGCTGGGGCCATCTCGAAGCGCTCCACCAGTGCCTCGATCCTCTCCTCGCAGAAAGTCCCAACCTGGTCTCGCTTATCGACCTGCGCGTCCGCGCCATGGTGGTGGCTGACCGCACAGCTGAGGCCGTCGATCTGATGCGGCAGAGGCTTGATCTTCGATCCAGCCTCACCGCCCAAGCTCTGATGGTGCGTGTCTACCTGGCGACCGACCGGATCGCCGATGCCGAAAAGGTCGCCGGTGATCTGCGCCGCTCCTCACCGGACAGTGTCACGACATGGTACGTCAGCGCCGAGACCGCTCTGGCCAAGGGAGATGTGCAGACTGCACAAGCGGCCTATCAGCGGGTCTTCGAGACGGCCTCGGCTCGTCGCGGGTATCTGCTGGGCATGATGCAGCTCTACCACACGCAGGAGGACTACGTCTCAGCCAGCGGCTATGCCGTCCGGCTGCTGGCGACGGTTGAGAAGCCCGACGAACTGTCGATCACCTACCTCCGCAAGCTGCGCGAGTACTTTGTGGCCAGCGACGAGCTGACCCACGTTCAGGAGATCGACGACGCCGTCGAGGCGCGCCACGCGCGCGAACTCAGTGAGCTGAGGGAAGTCCTGGCGGGTGACGCTGCGACGGGCCCGCAGGGCAAGACGGCGCCGGCATCACCGACCGCCGACGGGAGCTTTGCCGCTGTCGCAGCGACACTGAGCTCGGGAGCCGCGATCAACATTGCAGCGGAAGAGGAGACTCGGATCTCGAATGCGGTCCAGGATCTGTTTGGTTTCGACGGGCTCCGTCCCGGCCAGCTGGAGACAATGGCGCGCGTACTGCATGGCGAGAACGTGCTGACGGTCCTGCCGACCGGCGGCGGGAAGTCGCTCTGCTATCAGGTGCCCGCGATGCTGGCCACGGAGGGACTGACCCTGGTGATCTCGCCGCTCATCGCTCTGATGAAAGACCAGTTGGACTCGCTGCCCAAGGCCATTCATCGTAGTGCCACGACGATCAACAGCAGCCTCGACGGTGACGTTCTGCGACAGCGTCTGACAGATGCCGCCCGCGGCTCGTACCGTCTCCTCTATGCGGCCCCCGAAAGACTGCGCCAGCCCACCTTCCTGCACGCCCTCAAACGCGCGGGCATCAACCGTCTGGTCGTCGACGAGGCCCACTGTGTGAGCGTCTGGGGACACGACTTCCGACCCGACTACCTCAAGCTGCGGGAGGCATGGCATCGGTTGGGCGAGCCGCCCATCCTGGCCCTCACGGCCACGGCCCCACCACGCGTAAGGCTCGACATCATCCAGCACTTGAGTCCCGATGCACCGATGGCCACGGTGACGGGCGACCTGACTCGATCTAACCTCCGACTCGAAGTCTCCCGCGCGCACAACCAGGACGAGAAGCTCGACCGCCTGCTGGCAGTCTGCAAGACCACCGAGGGCAGCGGTATCGTCTACGCCGACACGCGACGCCGGTGCGAGGAGCTGGCCGCGTTGCTGCGCCGGCACGATGTGGACGCCGCCCACTACCACGCGGGCATCGAGAACCGCGCCGAGGTACAGGACGCCTTCATGGTCGGCCGCACCAGGGTCATCGTGGCCACGATCGCCTTCGGGATGGGCATCGACAAGCCCGACATCCGGTTCATCATCCACTATATGCCGCCGGCGTCGCTGGAGTCATACTACCAGGAAGCGGGTCGCGCCGGGCGAGACGGAAAACCGGCCCGATGCTTGCTGATGATCTCCAATGGCGATCGCGGAATCATGACACGCCGGATGCGTCGAGACCTGCCCACTGTCGACTTCCTACGCGATGTCTACACAACCGTGCTGCGAACCCTGGGGCGCCGGCAGACGATGGGGATCGCAGCGGCGGACCTTGGACGCAGCTTGGGCATCGACGACACCAGGTTACGCGTCGCCTTGAGCATTCTCGAGGAGAACGGACTGCTGGAGCGCGGACCCGATACCCCGCGAGCGGCCTTGGTCACGGCCAGGAGATCACCGGCTGTCGATAACAGTGCCCAGATCGCCGCGTTCTGCGAGGCAGCCCATCTGGAGCGCGGCAGGCCGCTGAGGGTGGATCTCGTCCAAGCAGCCACAGCCCTCGGGATCGCCCCCCAGGAGATGGAAGACCACCTGCTCGCGTGGGCCGACGACGGATACGTGCGCTGCCGATTCTCCGGGCGCGACATGCTCGTCACACGCACCGCACCACCGGGCGATGTCGCCGCCAGGATCGACCAGTGGCTCGACCGTTTTGAATCCCTGCAGGTCCAGCGCATCGCCGAGATCGTGGGCTATGCCCGGACCCGGCGCTGCCGCCACGGGCACATCAACGCCTATCTGGGTGGCCGAACGATCACGCAGTGCGAGGCCTGCGACAACTGTGTCAAGATCGAGGACGGGGCCACATCTGGGCTGCCGAGCCAGACAGAGCAACTCAAGACCATCCTGCAGTGCGCGGCGGCGGCGCCGTGGAGCTGGGGCAGGTTCAGCCTGACCCGCATCCTGCGCGGGGAGCGAAACGCGCCAGAGAAGGCACGCGACCATCCGGGATTCGGGGCGCTGTCGTATCGCTCCCAGGGTGCGGTCTCCGATCTGCTGGACCAGCTGGAGGACAACGGCTTCTTCCGGCCTCGCCAACTGGGCAACGGCGGCACGGTGCTCGACATCACCGACAAGGGACGCAGGGCGCTGAAACAGACGGCGCTGCTGAACGAAGCGGTCAGCGCTCGGTCGGGGCCCATCGGCGAACCGCAGGCGGAGCAGCGGGGCCCAATCCCCTTGGTCGACATGCTGAGCAACTGGCGGCTCGAGGAGGCCCGTCGGCAAGGGGTGCAGCCTTTCAGGATCATCCACCTGCAGGTGCTGCACAGGATCGCAGCGCGCCAGCCCACCACGCTCGACGCACTGTTGGCGGTCAAGGGCATCGGTCCGCGCCGGCTGGACACCTACGGCGAGGCCATCCTGGATGTCATCAGGGCCTATAGGGCAGAGGACGCCCGCGCCGAAGGGCGGCAGTAACTCTGACCCGGACCGCCTGCAGACGGTCACGCTGCACAGCCCCTTGGTCCTGCGCGAGCAGGTGGTCAACGCCTCTTTCCCTTCACCCCATTCCCACGCTATACTCCTCGCCATCCTGACACCAACTGCGAGGTGACCCGTGGAAATCCTACAGGACTCTGTCGACGTTCTTGTCGTCGGCGGTGGAACCGCCGGTGCGGTCGCCGCCATCCAGGCCGCCCGCGCCGGCGCCAAGACGACCATCGTCGAGATGAACGGGCAGCTCGGTGGCACCATCACCACCGGTGGCGTCTCGGCACCGGCCTACTTCTTCGGCCCGGACAAGCAGATCATCGCCGGCATCGGTTGGGAGCTGGTTCTCAAGACCAAGGCCCTGGACAACACACCCTGGCCAGACTTCGGCCGTCACAACACCCGCCGGCCCAGCTACCACATCGCCGTTAACCCCGGTGTCTACGCCCTCATCGCCGAAGAGGCCGCCCTCGAGGTGGGCGTGGACCTGCACTACCACGAGATCCTGACCGGCATCGAGCGCTATCCCAACGGCTGGCGCGTGCAGTCCGTGGGCAAGGGCATCCTGCGCAAGACGTTGGCGCGGGAGGTGATCGACTGCACGGGGGACGCCGACATCGTGGGGCTCTTGGGGCTTCCCAGAGAACGGGGGGAGGTTCGACAGCCGGGGACGCTGGAGTTCCGCCTACGTGACTACGATCTGGATGACCTCGACGTCGAGGTGGTTCAGGAGCGCTTCGAGGCAGCGATGGAGCATGGTGATCTGCAGCCTGGCGACTTCTGGCGCGCCGAGGACCAGCTCTTCATCGAGTTCCTGCGCGCGCGCGGCTTCAACCAGCAGCACATCTTCGGCGCCGATTCCGCCACGGCCGTCACACAGACCTCGGCGAATGTCGAGGGCCGACGCGCAGTCCTGCGACTGCTCCGCTTCGTGCGCACGCTGCCCGGATGCGGGCAGGCCACGCTGGAGAAGCTCTACCCGATGGCCGCAATCCGTGAGACCTGGCGCATCGTCGGCGAGACCAAGATCACCTATCAGGACTACATGTCGGGCCGCCTCTTCGACGACGCCGTCTGCTACACGCTCTACTTCATCGACGTGCACACCGAGCAGGGCGTCGAGCAGGAGTTTGTCAAGGGCGGTCGCATCCCCACCATCCCCCTTGGCGCCCTCATCCCCAAAGGTACCGAACGTCTTCTGGTGGCCGGCAGGTCATTGGCGAGCGACCGCCTGGCGCATTCCGCGCTCCGTGTCGAGGCATCGTGTATGGCCATGGGCCAGGCAGCCGGTGCCGCAGCTGCCCTTGGTGTGCGGATGGGCATTCCCTCACGAGAGGTCCCGCTCGAGGAACTCCGCAAACTGCTGAAAGCACACGATGCCATCGTGCCGACGATCGACGATGTGGAGGCTGCCTAGATGCAGCGAAGCAAATTCGAGGACGCTATCTACGCCAAGTGGGCGGAGCGATACGATTGCACCACCGAGGACCTGCGCACACCGGGCACCGAGGTGTTACCCGATGAGGACTTCGCGAACTCCGCCGCCGTCCACATCTGGACCATCGGCAAGCGCGCCTTCGCGCGGATGGACCCGGCGTGCGAGGACGTGGTCCGCGAGGCTCTGTGTGCGCATCCGGCGGGCACGTCGCTCCTCTCTGACCACCTAGCCCCAGAGATCACGGGACGGGCCATCCGCCGGACCGAGGACAATCAGCTCCACTACCTCTACCCGGCCGACCTGTGTCCCGTCGTGGCCGCGCCGCCACTCGCGGTCAGGGAGCTGACCAGGGCCGACAAGGCCGCCCTGACCGCACTTCAGTCGGCGTGTGACAGAGATGAAACCGAGGAAGCCGAGGTCTCCGTGGAGGACGAGATCGGCTTCGGGTGCTTTGACGGTCCGACGATGGTGGCCATCGCCACCGGATTCCATCTCACCGGCTTTATGGACATCGGCGTCCTTACCCACCCGAACTACCGCAGGCGCAGGCTGGGCAAAGCCTGCGTGACCGCGCTCAGCCGCTGGTGCATCGACCACGATATCATCGCCCAGTACCGCTGCCGGGCCAACAACATCGGATCGCGCAGTATCGCCGAGGCCCTTGGTTTCAGGCTCTTCTTCACCGAGCGAAGCGTCTACTTCGCCTCGCCACAGAAAGCGTAGTGTCCGCGCATAGAGCGGGATTCTGACGCAGCCTGGACCGGGTCAAGCATCTGGAAGCCCCATTGATAGGGCCCAGCTCTGTAGCACCGGGATCAAGTCCCGGTGCGGTCATACGATCACCAACACGGGAGACATACCTATGACCACAACGGTCCCATCGTACCTGACCGACCAGGCGGACATCTATCGGACCAATCCTCGCGACGCGAGTCGCGCCTGGTTCGCGGACGCCCGCTGGGGCCTCTTCATGCACTATGGGCTCTACAGCCTGTTGGGTCGCCACGAGTGGGTGATGTTCCGCGAGGCGATTCCTGTCGCGGAGTACGAGAAGCTGCGGGACGACTTCACCGCGGCGGCCTTCGACGCCGACTTCATCACGGACCTGGCGCTCGAGGCCGAGATGCGCTACATCACCATCACCACGCGGCACCACGACAGCTTCTGCCTGTTCGACAGCGCCGTCTCCGACTACAACAGCGCCAGGTCTCCTGCGGGGCGGGACCTCATCGGCGAGCTCGCCCAGGCCTGCGAGGCCAAAGGACTGGGGCTCTTCCTCTACTACTCATACGCGCTGGACTGGCGCCATCCCTACTTCTACCCGCGCGACCTCTTCCGCATCGCTCGGCCCGACTACCCGGAACCCGAGCCCCGCTACCTGTGGCGACGCGATGAGGACTTTGTGCACTACATCGACTTCGTCCACGCCCAGATCCGCGAGCTGCTGACCAACTACGGGCCCGTCGCCGGGATGTGGTTCGATCCGATCATGGCCTACTACGCCTGTCCTAGCCTCTTCCCCATCGAGGAGACCTACGCGATGATCCGCGAGCTTCAGCCGCAGACGCTCATCGCCTTCAAGCAGGGCGCCAACGGCGACGAGGACTTCGCCTCCCCCGAACGGCACGGGCACTCGCTAGCGGATCGCGTGAGGGAGCAGATTGGGGAAGCCCAGGCCACTGTCGCCGCCGCGGCCTGGGAGGGCAACAAGGACCAGCACAACGAGATCTGCGACACGCTCCAGCCTGGCGCGTGGGGCTACACCAAGGCCGACGATGGCCAACACATCGGCCCGGGCGTGGTGCTGGAGCGGCTGGCCTCCGCTGAAGCTCAGACCTGCAACCTGCTGATGAACACCGGTCCGCTGCCGGATGGGTCGATCCACCCCGAGGATGTCGCCACCCTACGCGAGGTTGGCCGCCAACTGCGCTCTGCGCCTTCGGACCGCACCAGCAGAGCCCACGGCGCCGCTTAGTGGACCGAACCCGTTCCGCCGGGGCGACGCCCTGTCCGCTCTGTGCGCGTTGCGGTCCCGCGGCGGAAGGCACGCCGCTGCGCCCTTGTCCCACTCGTATGTGCCCATTCCGTTGTAGGGCCGGCCGAAAACCGTGCTTCTGTAGTGCGCAGGCACTCCAGCTGTGGCGAGAATCTGCGTCCGCATGCGGACGAGACGTCCGTGGTCCACGGAGGGCTCCGCCGGCCGCACTGAGTGCGCGAGCCACTCCGCCCTCTTCCTACTCCCCTATCCCCCGGCACCCTATCCCTTGTGCCAGCGCGCCACCTCATCCACGCCCTTGCGCGGACGCGGCGACGGCGACTCATCCGGGTGGCCCACTGAGATGGCAGCAACAAGCACCCGACTCTCACCCAACCACGCACACAGCTCGTCGATGGCATAGTAAACATCGCAGATCCACAGCGTGCCCAGGCCACGGGCCGTCGCCGCCAGCAGCAGATTCTGGATGGCGGCACCTATAGACTGCACGTTGACCATCAGCCATAGCACATCAGGAACACCGTCCGTCAGACTCTCGGGCATCTCCATATCGGCGAACGCAAAGATCGTCACCGGCGCCCGCTCCATGATCTTGAGCGTCCACTCGCTGCTTCCAGGTGGCGCGCCGTCTGCCTTGGCCTTGTCGATCCCCTTCCGCATCGCCGCGATCATCCCCGCGCGCTGATCCCCCTCAACCACGACGAACCGCCAGGGCTGCGCGTTCTTCCCTGACGGCGCCAGGATCGCCACCTCCAGCAACGCACGGACATCCGCCTCCGACACAGGCTCGTCAGTGAACCTGCGAATGCTTCTCCGCGCTCCAATCGCATCAAGTGCCTCCATCACCACCTCCCATACTTCATGCACGAACCCGCTCCCTCGTGACTAGCATATCACATACCGACGTCATCTCGATAGCCCCCAGGTGTCGTTCCCTGGCATACACAGTATCATGGCGGAAGCTCAACACACGCTTGATGGGAGGAGCAAGATGCCCTCAGACCATCCCAACGTCCTCTTTGTCGTGGTCGATGACCTACGCCCGCAACTCAAGTGCTACGGCGTCGATTGGATTCTGTCCCCCAACATCGACGCGTTGGCCGACCAGGGCACCGTCTTCGAGCGCGCCTACTGTCAGCAAGCCATCTGCGCGCCGTCGCGCGCCAGCGTACTCTCCGGTTGCAGGCCGGCGACCACCGGCATCTATGACCTGCAGACGCCGCTGAGAACCGCGATGCCGGACGTGCTCACGCTGCCGCAGCACTTCAAGGAAAACGGCTACGAAACGGTATCCATCGGCAAGGTGTACCATCACAGCAAGGACGACCTACAGGGATGGAGCACCGAGCCCTTCCAGTCCAAGGGCGACTGGCAGGGCCGCGGATACCTGACCGATGAGGCCATCGCCACCATCGCCATCTGTGACGCCGAGATGCAAGCTCAGGGCAGCACACGCCGGGGACTGGGCCCGGCAACTGAGGCCGCCGATGTCCCAGACGATGGCTATCACGACGGCAAGGACGCGCTCGTCGCCGTCACGGAACTCGAGCGGCTCGCCACGCTGGACCGCCCCTTCTTCCTGGCGTTGGGGTTCCACAAGCCCCACCTGCCCTTCAACGCCCCCAAGCGCTACTGGGACATGTACCACGAGGACGAGATACCACTCGCGGCCAACCCGTTCGAGCCGGAAGGGATCACGGAGTTCTCTCTGACGAACTTCGGCGAGCTGCGCGCCTACTTCGGCCTTCCCAAGGAGGGCCCGGTGCCCGATGAGCTGGCTCGGAGGTTGATCCATGGCTACGCCGCGTGCGTGACCTACATGGATGCACAGCAGGGCAGGGTGCTGCAGCAGCTCGACCGGCTGGGACTCCGTCACAACACGATCGTGATGCTCTGGGGGGACCACGGCTGGAAGCTGGGCGAGCACGCAAGCTGGTCAAAGCACACCAACTTCGAGATTGACGCGCGGGCGCCGCTGCTCGTCAGCGCGCCGGGAAGGCCGGGCGGACAGCGCTCACCGGCACTGGTGGAGTTCGTCGACCTGTATCCCACCCTATGCGAGCTCTGCTGGTTGCCCGTGCCAGACCACTGTGAGGGTTTGAGCTTCGCTCCGCTGCTCAGCGAGCCGGACCGACCGTGGAAGTCGGCGGCGTTCAGTCAGTACCCCCGCAACAACGGCGAGGTGATGGGCACAACCATGCGCACCGACCGCTACCGTTACACGGAGTGGCGGGATACCGCGACCGGGGAGTTGCTTGCCAATGAGCTCTACGACCATCTGGCGGACCCGCAGGAGAACGTCAACGCCGCCACTGATCCCGCCAATGTGGCCACGGTAACGCAGTTGGCAGCCCAACTCGCCGCCGGATGGCGCGCGGAGGTCACCGTGTCGCCATCGATGCCGGAGGCAACATCGCAGGCGGAGCAGGTCGCTCTGCTCGCCGACAAGCTCCGCGACGTATCCGCCCTGGGGCTGTACTTCGCCAGGAACCCCTACGACGCGGCCCACTACCGCACGGTCCAGGACGTGGCTATGTCACTGATGGCCCTCGCCACCGATACACCTTTGGACGAGATGGAGCCGTTGAGGGCGCCGGTCTTCTCGCGCCCGACACCGGTCGCCGTCGGTGACGCCGCCGTCATCGACCCCGCGGACGGCCACATCCTCCTCGTGCGCCGGGCGGATGACGAATGCTGGGCGATGCCGGGCGGCGCCTTCGAGGTCGGCGAGACGCCGGCGGAAGGCGCGGAGCGCGAGGCGCTGGAGGAGACGGGGATTCGGTGCAAGGCACGGACGCTGGTGGGCGTGTTCGATTCCCGGTTGTGTGGTTCGAAGAGCCGTCACCACCTCTACCAATTCGCGTTTCTCTGTACGCCTCTAAATCGGGATGATCCGGAGGCGTCGACGACACCCCAGGAAACCATGGACGTTGCCTGGTTTGCCGAGGACGAGATCCCGGACGAGCTCTCGCCTGGTCACGCGGACCGCATCAGGGAGGCCCTGCGTGTCTGGCACACAGGCGGGCCCGCGACCTTCGACGCGTAGGGCTGCGGGCGCCTCGGTGAGGCGCCCCTACACAAGGTGTTGGAGCTCGGCGGTACGCCGAGGGCCGCCTTGGGAGAAGAAGTGTTGCGCACGTCGGAAGCCGACCTATAGTTCTCCAACACTCAACAAGTCGGATGCATACTCTGCCGGAGACCCACCCACCCTATGGAGTCATTTACTTGACCACTACCGACGCACGATCCGCGGCGCCCAGCGCACGAAGCAGCAACCTGCTCCTGGTCGCCGTCCTCCTCATCCTCGACAGCCTACACTTCGTCTTCGCGCGCACTCTGCTGCCACGCATCGATCCGGGCACATCGGTGACGCTCGTGCTGGCCGTCAGCACCGTCGAGGTTGGCATCTTCGGACTGGCAATGCGCAGGCTGGACTGGCGACCGGCCCGACGCCACTTCTGGTTCTTCCTCGCCATCGGCGCGCTCATAGCTATCAGCACGGCGACCAACTACGAAGCAGTGGCCTTCATCGATCCCGGCACGGCGTCATTGCTCAACCAGACGTCGGTCCTGTTCAGCCTCGGTTTCGGCCTCATCTGGCTCAAAGATCGACTCAATCCGGCACAGATCGTGGGCGCCTGTCTCGCACTCATCGGCGTTGTCGTCATCACCTTCCAGCCAGGCGACTATCTGCGGCTCGGATCCCTGATGGTGATCGGCGCCTCGCTTCTCTACGCGCTTCACGCAGCGCTAACCAAGCGCTACGCCGGCGACATCGACATGGTCAGCTTCTTCTTCTTCCGGCTCCTCTTCACCACCGCCGTCCTTGTCGCCGTTGGTGCCTTGCGCGGGGTTCTCGTCTGGCCCACGGCCCGCGTCTGGCCCTTGATCATCCTGGTGGGCACGGTGGACGTCGTACTCAGCCGAACGCTGTACTACATCGCACTCCGCCGCCTGACGATGAGTATGCACACGCTGATCCTCACCCTGACCCCGATCGCCTCCATCATCTGGGCGCTTCTGCTCTTCGGCACCCGCCCCACCGTGCAGCAGATGCTGGGAGGCGTCGCCGTGATCGCCGGCGTGGCGATTGTCTCACTCAAACGATAGAACCCGACAGGAGTTTGTGATGGACCGCAACTGGCCCCAACTGCACAGTGACGTTGCCTTCGGGCGCTCAAAGGGGCGCATCATCTGGCAACCGCGCATCGGCTGCTGGCTCACCGACAAGCAGTTCGCCGGCGA
>Ga0180435_10002291_pt1 | contig 19639 bp, 12 predicted proteins | sample SS_ome_3_FD_132467 | JGI IMG/M metagenome (GOLD analysis project Ga0180435, IMG submission 132467) | Hypersaline lake sediment archaeal communities from the Salton Sea, California, USA - SS_3_S_1 metaG | ecosystem: Environmental > Aquatic > Non-marine Saline and Alkaline > Hypersaline >...
CCCTCGACGATGGTCGATTTCAGCAAGTCGATCGCCGGCGTGCCTGTTCCGGTTGTTAGCCATGAGAACGGTTCGTTCCAGGTCTCTCCCGATTTCCGGGAGATTCCAAAGTACACGGGTATTACGCGAGCGCGCAACCTTGAGATTTTCCGCGAGCGACTCCGTGAAGCGGGCATGCTCGACCAAGCCCACGACTTCGTGCGGGCCTCGGGCGCGTTGTCGGTGATTTGTCACCGAGAGGACATTGAGGCAACCTTGCGAACCCCCGATCTCGGTGGATTTCAACTGCTCGACTTGCAGGACTTCCCAGGCCAGGGCACGGCACTCGTTGGCATGCTCAATGTGTTTATGGAATCAAAGGGGCTTATCTCGCCCCGGGCGTGGCGTCAGTTTTGTTGCGAGACCGTACCACTGTTGCGGATGAAGAAGTACACCTGGACGACGGCGGAGACCTTCATCGGCCGCGTCGAAGTCGCCCACTACGGCAAGAGTAATATGACCGATGCTCGTGTGACGTGGACGGTCACCGGCAGCGACGGAGCAGCCGTCGCGGGCGGCGAGTTTGACTCCGTAACGATTGAGCAGGGTAATGTGTTTGAAGTCGATATGTTCGCGCTGCCGCTGGCAGACATTGCCGCGCCGCAAAAACTGCGAATCACCCTTGCCATCGAGGGAACGGATTATCGCAATGAATACCCGATTTGGGTTTATCCGCCCAAGATCGACAACTGCCCGCCCGAGAACGTAGTGATTGCCGACACGTTCGCTGCCGAGACAACCCAACGGCACTTGGCAACTGGCGGCAAGGTTCTCTTGCTGCCGAAACTCGACCAATTGCCACACAGCATCGAGGGGGGATTCCAAACCGAGTTTTGGTCGCCGATGTTTGGTGTCGCCGCCCGAAAAAGAGGCCTCAAGCCTCCGCCGGGTACTCTGGGAATTCTGTGTGACCCTCAGACTCCAGCATTGGCAGAATTTCCCACCGAGTACCATACCAACTGGCAGTGGTGGCACTTGGTGAAAAACTCTCGGCCAATTATCCTGGATGAAACCCCCGATAACTATCGCCCGATCGTGCAGATGATCGACAACTTCGTCACCAATCACAAGTTGGCGTTGGTGACGGAAACAAAGGTGGGCAGAGGGAAGCTGTTGATCTGCTCAATCGATCTGCTCGCCCATCAGGAAAAACCCGAGGCTCGCCAACTGCTGCATAGCCTGCTGCGATATGTCGGCACCGAGGCCTTTGACCCGCAAGCGACATTGGACCCAGAGTTGTTGCGAAAACTGCTGCCGGGAAGTGACTTGAAAGAGCGAAACGAATCACCAACTCGTTGAGACGATAGACTCCTTCGATGTCGCCGCTTGTTATCGACAAATACTTGCTGCTCCACACATAAACCAGAATTGAGACGCACGAATGTTCAGAGCACTATCAGGCTTGTTTCCTTTTGTTGTCGCCAGTGTCATTCCGTGCGGCGCCACCTACGGTTCCGAACAGACCTATCCGTCTGCAGCACAGCGGAAAGTTTCGCCGGGCCACACAACCTACTACATCGACCCGGCGCACGGAGACGATGAGCAGGCCGGCACAAGCCAGGGGCAAGCCTGGCGCTCCTTTCGGCGGATCAATCAACTGCGCCTCGCCCCGGGTGATCGCGTGCACGTGATTTCACCCGGTTCGTTCAAGCAGACCCTTGCGATCACGGGAGCGGGGACGGAAGAGTCGCCGATTGAAATCCACTTTGCCGCCGGGCGGTACGATTTCTATCCAGACGAGACAATCAGGCGGAAATACCAGATTTCCAATACGAACGGCGACCCCGACAACGCCAAGTCGATCGGGATTCTGCTTGAGAAGGCGAAACACGTTCGAGTTACTGGCCCGGACGCTTACCTTTTCTATCGCGGCAAGATGATCGAGTCTTGCATCGACGGTTGCGAAGACATATCGATTCGCGACCTCCATTTCGATTATCACCGCCCCACGGTATCAGAGTATACGGTGGTCGCGATTGGCGATGGCTACGCCGATCTGAAGATTCATCCCGATTCGCACTACGCCATCAACGATGGTCAGATTACGTGGCAAGGAGAAGGCTGGAGTTACAACACCGGGCTCGCCCAAGAGTTGGATCTGCAAACGAACGAGGTCTGGCGTCGCCGCGATCCACTGAGCGGTATGACATTCAAGCAACTGGAGTCCGGATTGGTTCGGGCTTTCGGCCAGATTAATGTGAAAGTCGGGCGTGTCTATCAACTGCGAAATACCTTGCGAGATTGTGCAGGCGTGTTCACGCGGCGCAGTCGCAACATCTCCTGGAAGAACACGTCCTTCCACTTTTTGCATGGAATGGGATTGGTCAACCAGTTTTCAGAAAACCTGACGTTCGACACGGTACGCATCGTGCCAAACAAAGACAGTGGGCGAACCACAGCGGCTTGGGCCGACGGAATTCAAGTCTCCGGCTGCAAGGGCAAAGTTCTGGTCAAGGACTGTGTCTTCTCCGGAGCCCACGATGATGCCATCAATATACACGGCACACACTTGCGGGTTGTCGAACGATTGTCCGAGAGGCAGATCAAGGTGCGATTCATGCACAACCAGACGTTCGGTTTCATGGCGTTCAACCCGGGCGATGAGATTGAATTCGTCGCCAGCGACTCGTTGGAAACCTATGGCCCGAACAAAGTCGAAGCCGCAACGATGCTCAATCCGAAGGAACTCGTTCTCACCCTCAAGGAGCCTGTGCCGGCAAGATTCAAACAGAACGATGCGGTCGAAAACGTGACCTGGACGCCCGAGGTGGAGATCCGCGGTTGCACCGTCATGCGGATTCCTACGCGTGGGTTTTTGGTGACGACGCGTCGCAAGGTGCTGATTGAAGACAACCGCTTCCTCAATACGCACATGAGCGCCATTCTCTTGGAAGATGACGCCAGGGGGTGGTATGAGTCGGGCTGCGTGAGAGATATGACCATCCGCGGCAATCAGTTCATTCGCTGTGCCGAACCGGCCATCAACATCAATCCTCAAAATAACGTGGCGAACGACTCCGTTCACCGAAACATCCGGATTGAGGGGAACGACTTCGTATTGCGAAACTCGCTTATGGTGCGAGCGAAAAGCACCAGCAACCTTCGCATTTGGGGAAATGCGATCTACGCTGCAAGCGAACTCAACGAGGAACAGGGCGTTCAGACGTCGGATTGCTCAAACGTCGAGATCGGCGAGAATCGGTTTTTGCCACTATCACGATGGACAGACGATATCGGCTCCACCGATTGCGACTGAACATCTGGACGCCGTGGATTTTGTTGATAACGATGAACTGACTGTGAAGCGAACTCAAGAACCGAGGGTCTTATGTCGTGCTATCAAGGCAAGAGACGTCGCCATTTCCCCAATGCAGTGCCGGCATCAGCTTTCGTAGTTACGCTGATTGCGGTGTGTTTGAATTGCCCTTTGTCGACGGTGGCAAGTGCGGAGGAGTTGGTTTCTCCCAATGGTAAGATCGCCATCAGATTCGACGTGGCGAAATCGGGGCGTTTGGAGTACTCCGTAGCACATGGAGGCGAACCCATTGTACTCAAGTCGGGCATGGGCTTTGAGCTTAACGGCGCTGCACCCCTAGCGGAGGGCTTCACGGTTGAGCAATACACGCGCGGAACCCACGACGAGACATGGAAGCCGGTTTATGGTGAACGCAGCGAGATCCGCGACCACTACAATCAATTGGTTGTCGATTTGAAAGACGGGCAATCGCCGCCGCGACGTCTACAAATCATCTTTCGTGCATATGATGAAGGGGCGGCGTTCTGTTACCGCATCCCCGATCAACCGGGAATGAAACAGCTTCGGATCACCCGCGAATTGAGTGGGTTTCGATTCGCGGCAGATCACACGGCATGGGCGGTCTACAGTGCTCAAGGTAGGTATGAACGCGTTTCCCTGAGCAAGATCAAACCTGGTTGTGAACGGCCATTGGTGTTGCAGACGGACCAGGGCACGCACATTGCCGTGGCCGAAGCCCGATTGGTCGACTACGCGCGGATGAAACTCGCTCCGCTTGCCGGTGAGTCGAATGCCTTGGTGAGTCACTTGAGCAGCGTGGTCGATGCGCAACTGCCGCTTCAAACTCCTTGGCGAGTGATTATGGTTGGTGACAGTGCGGGCGAATTGCTCGAAAACAACTACCTGCTGCTCAATCTGAATGACCCCTGCGCGATCAAGGACACGAGTTGGATTCGCCTCGGCAAAGTGATTCGCGAAGTGACTTTGACGACGGCCGGTGGCAAGGCGTGTGTCGATTTTGCCGCCAAACACAACCTTCAGTACGTTGAGTTTGACGCGGGTTGGTATGGGCACGAGTATAGCGATGCTTCCGACGCACGGACGGTTACGGTTGACCCCAAACGTTCGCCTGGACCGCTCGACTTGCCGGAGGTGATCCGTTATGCCGACGAGCGGGGTATCGGAATCTTGGTCTATGTAAACCGGCGTGCGTTGGATCGCCAGCTCGACGAAATCCTGCCTTTGTACCAGAGTTGGGGCATCAAGGGCGTGAAGTACGGGTTCGTGTCGGTCGGTTCTCAGAAAGCTACGCGATGGCTTCACGACGCCGTGCGCAAAGCTGCCGATCATCAACTGATGGTCGATGTGCATGACGAATATCGACCAACCGGTTTCTCGCGCACGTACCCAAATCTGATGACTCAGGAAGGCATCGCGGGCGACGAGACGAGCCCAACAAATGCTCAAACGCTTTCGATTTTGTTTACTCGGATGGTTTGTGGCGCCGGCGACAACACGATCTGTTATTTTGATCCGCGCGTTTCTCGCAACGCTTGCCACGCCTATCAGCTTGCCAAGCCGGTCTGCATCTATAGCCCCTGGCAATTTTTGTATTGGTACGATCGGCCGGCAACCGCTCCGCAGAAAAAAGGCGGGGCGGGTGGTTCGCAAAACCGCATCGGCGACGAGCCGGAATTGGAGTTCTTCGACGCCATGCCGACCGTCTGGGACGATACCCGTGTGATCGACGGCGCCATCGGTAAGTATGCGGTGATCGCCCGCCGAAGTGGTGACCGCTGGTTCGTCGGCTGCATGACCTCGACATCGGCCTGCGAGTTGGAAGTGCCGCTCGACTTCCTCGATGCCAAAACCGAGTACACTGCCCACATCTACTCGCACGACGAGGACGTGGCCACTCGTACCAAGGTGGCGATCGAACGTCGAGCCGTCGACAGCGAGGATACGCTCACGATTCCGCTGGAGGTTAACGGCGGGGCGGCGATCCGCATCGTGCCGCGATAAGCAGTCCCCCCGATGTGAGTGACGATTGATTTGACCTTTCGGTTTGAACGAGCTGCGCGTCGCAACATCGCCATCGCGCCGCTTGCCAGGCTCGAAGAGTTGCTCTTTCAAGGTCAGGGTTGAGCGCCAAGCGCCTTGAGATTCTTGATTGCGGTTTGGTTGCCTTGGGCGGCGGCTTTTCGATACCAGTCGATGGCAGCCTGCTCGTTCGGTTCGACGCCAAGGCCTTGTTCATACATGTAGCCGACGTACACCTGAGAGGGGGCGAAATTCTGTTTGAGAGCCTCGCCGAACCATTTCATGGCGATCCCGTAGTCCTGCTGCCGTCCGCGACCTTCGGCAAACATGACTCCCAGATTGTGTTGTCCGACGACGTAACCCTGAATCGCAGCCTTGGCAAACCATTCGGCGGCGATGAAATCGTTTCGCGTTACACCGCGCCCCTCTTGATACATGCCGCCGAGATTCGACTGAGCCATCGCGAACCCGGCATCGGCCGCCTTTCGATACCAATTCTGCGCCTTGCCATAATCCTGCGTTATGCCGCGGCCCTGTTCGTACATCGTGCCAAGATCGTTTTGCGCAGCGGGGAGTCCGAGGTCTCCGGCACGTCGAATCCACTTAAACCCGACGAAGTTGTTTTGCGAAACGCCCGTGCCATTGGCATGCATCAAGCCAACGGAGTAGTTTCCGCCCGCATCGTTTTGCGCGGCGGCGCGGTGATACCAGCCCATGGCCTTGGCGTAATCCTGTTCCACACCAAGGCCATGTTGGTATAGTTGCCCGAGCCGGTTCTGTGCATCGCCCCAGTTTGCCTCGGCCGCCTTTCGATACCAGCGGGCCGCCTCCTCGGGGTTTTTCGCTACCCCGAGACCGTTCAGGTGGAGCGATCCGAAACTCACAACGGCAGGCCAGTAGTCGTTTTCTGCGGCGCGCTTCAGGTGGTGCTGAGCTTTCGATAGGTCGCGCGTCACGTCGGTTCCCTCGGCATAGGCGACGCCAAGCGTATGATCTCCCAGCGGCTCACCGGCGTCGACGAGTTGCTGCAGCAGTTCCCGGGCTTTCGCACCGTCTTGCTCCACGCCAATGCCGTTGTGGTACGCGATCGCCAGAAAATAGATCGCGTTGGAGTCGCCCTTTTCTGCGGCGACGTTGTACCATTTGACGGCAACCTCAGGCGCGGCCTTGACTCCCAAGCCTTGTTGGATGATCCGCCCGACCATGGTTTGTGCCCAGGTTTTTCGTTGTTTCGCGACAGCAAGAAACTTGCGATAGAGTTCGGCTTCGGAGGGTTTGGCGGCGAGTTCGACCTCGAGTTGTTTCCGATCACCGTCGCGCAGGTACTCAAGCAAGACAGTGCTACCCGGCGGCGTTTGATTGATTTTGGCGGTGAATGCCAAACGTTGTCGAATCGGGTTTCCGTTGAGAGACAGAAGAATGTCGCCCGACTTCAAGCCCGCACGCTCGGCGGGGCTTTCCGGAAGGAGTCCTGTTACGCGAACTCCGTAGGTTGAACGAAGCCCGGCAGATGTCGCCCGCCCCCGATCCATGTCACTCAGAAATGCGCCCAGATAGCCTTTTTCGATCGGTTCCGCTGGTGGCTCGACGGGTGCGCCAGACATCAGCGGTCGGACAGGCGACGGACCAGTCGTCTCCGCGCGAGGCGAGGATGGAGCTGGTTCAGGTGGCACTGGAAGCGCCGGGTCTTCCGGCAACTTGGGCGCCGGTTCGGTCGGCAAACGTCGCGTGGGAGAAACGGATGTGGGCGGTGTGGTTTCGCGGGGGCGAGTGATCGGTGCGGGTTCCGAAACATCATCGACAGGCCGGACCTTCTGCCCCGCCTTCACTTTGCCCGTCGCCTTGGTGATTTCGGCGACAACGAATTCGCCCTCAATTTCCGTCACTGCGCCGTAAGCGACGACCGCGACTCCCACGTCCGGCACGTCGACATAGACTTCGATCTTCTGGCCGTCATCCGGCAGGAACTCGAAATCGGCTTTGATCTTGATCGTCGTGCCATCGACATCGGCGATTTCTCCGCCGACGTCTGCCGCGTGCGCGGAAGCGAGTGTAATCGTCGCGAGCGCCAAACAAAAGCATGTGAAACGTTGGGACATATCTCCGTCTCCTCGATGAGAATCGTTTACCGCTCAACAAAAGTCGCGGGCGTTCCGTATCGCTTTGCGATCCATATCAGCCGTCCGCAAGCAAGGCAGATTTGAATTCGCTCGCTGTTTCCCCAATCACCTAGTCCGCATCCGTCTTTTTCGGTTCAATGATGATTTTAACCGTGGTGATGGACCACTCTCCGCCAGTCTTCACGCCGGCCTTCACGTATGCCGTGCCGGCTTCCCGAGCCTTGTATCTACCTCTCCCGGTCTTCTCAAGCCTGCGACTGTGTCTCCAACTGGCCTTTTGTGTCAGATCGGTCACTTCAAAGGCGTTCGGCATCACAACCCCACACGCCTCGTACTCGATCGTATCGCCCACCCTCACGCGAATTGGCGATGGCGGCCACGCGCTGGGCTTCACAGGCCACACACCAAGGCGCCCGACAAGTTCGCCTTTTAGCCCGCTGACGTCGTCACTCACCTTTCCCACGATCTCCAGCATCCATCGGGCTTTTCCGCGGTACTTATCGCTCCAGATAGATTGGCGAAAACGTTCTGTTTCGTCTTCGTCTGTTCGTTCTTCGTTGTACACGCGGTACGAGGTGCGGCGTACCAAAGTAACGGTACTGGGGCGCGTTGGCAGCCCTTGGCTTCCGCCCGTCCCCACTCCGAACCACCCGTCACCCTGCATTTGATAAGTCCCATCCGGTTTGCGTACGATGGGCCAGACGGCCAAAAAACGTGCTCGCCCAAAGCGGGCCGTCAGATCCTTGTGATACGTTTCCAATAGCGGTTCATAAGGCCCCGGCATGCGCCAGCCCTTAAGGTCGGCCTTGTATTGGATTCGGTAGCCGTGATGATGCGGCGGATCATCGGTGTAAGAAAACACTCGTCCATCCAGAATGGAGAGTTCGGTCTCGCCCGTCTTCCAGTCGGTTTTTCCCGTGATAGTGAACGAGGTGTCCCAGTAGATCTTCTCGTTACCCCACAGATGTTCGTCATACTTCTCGTCGGGGAAGACGTACACGCACGTTCCTGAAATGTTGCCGGCTGCGTCGATTGTGATGTCAAAGGGAATCGGCTCGTCGGGCGCTTCGCCGGCAGCTTTATCTTTTGCCCAGCCGGCACCAGGGTTGTCGATGTAGCCGGGCACGCGCAGGTGAACCCGATATGTGCCTGGCGCAAGTGGCGGTGGGGGAGGCTTCGGCGCCTTTGCCGGTTTCGTCGTTGTTGGAGGAGTAGTCGCGGGTGGCGCCGTCCCCTGTTGGTTTTGCGGTGGCTGGTTGCCGGTCCCATTGTCGCCTCTGGGGGCGGTAAAAAAACGGAGGACTTCGACAACTTCGTTGCCATTGGCGTCCGTGATGCGAACCTCCAACTGACTGCCCTCTGATTTCAGGGGCTGCATGCTGGCCACATACAACATGTTCAGGCCGGCTTCAGGTTGATTTCTCACGCCGCTACGCAAGTTCGGATCAGCTAACGTCGTTGTAATCTGATAGGGGCCGTGACCCCCAAGTACGACGTAGGGCACTTCCCACAGCGTTTTGCTTTTGTACGTGGACGATGCGTCGGAGGTGTTATACGACGACGCGCCATAAAAGTTGACGCGGAACGGGAAGTCGCTACGCGTACCCACGAACACGAGGAACGAGCAACTGTCTTTTTCGTCATAGCTGTCATCAACGACACGGAAGGATCCTTCGAATACCCCTGTCTCGGATGGCGCATTGAAGCTCCACTCGCACAGTCCTGATCTTGTCAGATCTTTGTTGAATTCCTTGGACTTGTTGAAACGTGTCTGTAAGTCTTTTAAGGATCGAAATCCAAGCGACCCGTTGCATAGGTAGCTTCCTGTGCCGCCGCCGACGTAGAACTTCAAACGAACGGTGGCGTTTGGATCTACCCACAGTGTCTTCGAGAACGCTCGTACGAAAACTCCTCCCTGTTGGATGCGTAGTTCGTCTTCGACCTTGTCGATTTCTTTGGCCGTTTCATAGAGTTTGCCTTCAAGCCCCGACCGCCGAGATTGCAGTTCGCGTTGCTTGGGCGTGAGCGACCGCTGCGACTCGTCGTCGATTTCCTTGATCCTCTGTCGAGCGACGCGTGCAGCCCGCAAACGACGTTCTGCGAATGCTTTTCCCTTTGTTTGTTCCCATTGCGCGATCTGAGTTTCTGGCGGATTGTCTCCGAGATCGGCACGGCGTGCGGCGTCGTGCTGCTCCTTGATGAAATTGAGTGTGCTCTGATGGGCCTTCTGGGCTCTCTTGATGGCCATGGTGCGGTCTGCAATTTGGGAATGCCGAGTTTTTGAATCCGGAGCAAGTTTCTGCTCTTCCGCCAATATCTGTTCAATCTCGCTCTGAAGATCCTCCTGCTTCGTTTGAAGCTCTTTGCGCTTCTGCTCGAGGGCGGCAATGGTTGGGTTTGCGAAGAGATCGGTTGGCGCAGCGGTCAGAAAGGCTCCGCTCAACAAGAAGACGCTCCGAACGAACGACCGCGCGCCTGCGAAACGTGTTTCAAACAACATGACAAAGCACCTCGCTCAAAATGGTACCACCACGAATACGCCATCAAACACGCTTGATTGATTGCGCAAAGTATGATCTCGCGGACGAGGAAAGCAACCAGGTCAAGCCGCGGGTCGGGGGTTTCTCGACACTTAGGGTTGCCTCAGAAGTAACTTCGGCATTTGAGGTCTTCGTTTAACGGCAAGCCGCAGGCGACTGCGATACCGACGCCTGCGGCTTGCCGTTCAACGAGGAAGTTGTTCCTGAGTCATCACTTGCCACCAGTTTCCATCACGGCAGAGTCTCCCCGCTGAGTCAATGTGGCTCATCTTCCGATTTCAGCCACCGGTCAACTGCATATTCCGCTCCGGCGCGAAGGCACCGTTTGAGGAGTTGCTTCCCTTTCGATTCAGCCTGCTGATCGTCGGGCGAGGCTGGCGCCACGCCGGCGCGCGAATCGTCGATCTGTTCAGCCGGTGCAGCGTATTCCGCCCGGGAGGGCGGTGTCTCGACGTAATACCTGTCCATTTCAGGATCGTACGGAGTCCGCTCCATCTCACGGATGATTGGGCCGAACGGCGATTCGTAAAAAACCCGCATCACGAGACGCTCAGCCGGTCTTCCGACCACTCGCCCGCCGGTTCGTCCACCGCGTCGCCCAATGGCGTGTGAGGTCGAAGTCACCAGAACGACAACAGCTAGTGTGAGCAGTACCCTTTTCCTGGTTTCTCTCCCCGATGTGGATGTGATGTGGAGTGTTGCTGTGCCCGTCTGAACACTTCATTGCCGTTTGGTTCACGAAGGGGCCAAAAAAATCTCGAACTGGCGTTTTCACGTAGGTGATCTGCGATCGAGTCGATCGTGCGGGCGATTGATCGCGTTGACCATCGGACTCCGCATCCGCCACTGGAACGATCGCCCACACGATCATCCATCTGCCGCCTCGATATTTGGGCGCGTCAAGACGTCCGACTCACGGCGCAGCAAGGGCGATCCATTCGATCCGGAAAACCTTGTCCGCACCTCAGCCCGTTTGGCAATGCCTGACTAGTTGAATCCGCTATTTCGAAATCGCGTTACACGAAAGGAAGACAAGATGAACGAGAAGCGAGAAACTCAGGTTTTGGTTGAGGAGTCTGGCAGCAGTCAATGGAGGCAAAACCGGTCAATCGGTCGCATACATAGCATGCGGTTCGCATTGGCTGGGCTTGTCATTGCATTGGCCATTTCTGCCACCGCGAATGCCCAGGTTGTTACGACCGGTACGGCGGTCCTTGGCAATACGTCAGGGCAGTATGCCGTCGTGCTCGACTCTAGTACGGCAACGGGGTACTATGTCCGCGTCTGGTTGGGCCACGATCGTGTAATGCAAATCTGGCCGACTGAGTGGCGCGGCCAGACACTCATGTTGAATTACCACATTTACCGGACAATGGGGCAGCACTGGACACTCTGCGGCGGTGCTGACCGCACGAAATTCTGGCAAGCCGAGTCGGCAGGTGAATTGGCGCTCGACAGCCGGGCGGTGCCTCCCAACGCAACCACGATCTTCAGCGGGTATGTTGCCGGGCGTGGAAGAAAAACGTACTGGCGAAACGTCCGATGGTATCCGGTACAGGACTGTGGCTGGGACGTACAGTTCTTTCCCACAAACTGAGGCAGGTGACCTGTGACGTCAAAGCGGTGCAAACGTGCGCCGACGTGAGAAACAGGAGCAACGTTGACAACGGTAAGCGTTGCTCCTGTGGGTCATTTGATCGCGCCGATTCCGGCAGCGACTTGCAAACACGATGACCGTCGATAGAATAACTCAAAATGGACATAGACAAAGAGGTTCACCTGACACGTCGACGAGGCCCCAAGAATCGAATCCGAAACGCCCGACGCCTTGCCCGATCGACCCAAAACCGATCTTTGATACCGGATATGTCCGTATCCATTCTGGGCTAAGTGCGTTGAACAGCACACAAGTATCGATACACATCTGTTTGTACAAATTCCCGGCGAATAGGCAAGCAAAAAGGTCAGGTGCTTGCACAGGACACCGATTCGGGAGTATCCTTCCTTTTTGCGAAAGCGTCTACCATTCGGAGTGCTGCCCGTGTTCGCAGCCTAGCGCAACATTGGCGGTCCGTTAATCCACCTTTTTGTTTCGGGGGTGAGTGATGGTTGACCTGCAGACTCTCCAACGCTTTCCGTACTTTGCCGATCTCGACACGGAAAGCCTTCGGCACGTCTCAATGATCACCGAACTAAAATCGGTGCCAGCCGGGACCCAGATGTTCACCGAGGGCGATGACGCAGACTTTTTGTACGTCATTGTCCGTGGTCACGTGGAAATCGCTTACCCACTCGGCAGCGACACGCGACTGAACATTCAGACGCTCAGCAGTGGGGACTTGTTGGTGTGGTCGGCGATTCTTGAACCGCATCTGGCCACGTCAACCGGAACGACGACCGAGGAAACTTCGTTGCTCGCCATTGACGCCAAAAAGTTGCGCGACCTTTTCGAGGTAGATCCTCTGTTGGCGCACGCGCTGACACATCAAGTCGCCAAGATGTTGGCCGAGCGGCTGGCGTTGGCTCGGTCGAAGTTCGCAACTCTGCTGGAAACGCTCGGCGAGGTCCTCGAAGAGTCGCGGGTGTGAAGCTCGCCGCGCGACCCGTCGCCGCAAGCCCGTATTGTGTGGTGGGGCACAAAATCCGCGGGATGATTGTACGGAAATCCGCCTGCCATACAAAACACGACAAACGGTAGTTGACAAATCGGCTTTGTCGTGTTAATGCTTTGGCTGTGGATCATCAGCCATGATTGGATCTTCACTCTTCTTGATCGTGGCTGGGCCGCGCGGCTGTGACCTAGCCACGGCACTGGAGGCCCACAATGATCCGAAAGCAGGACGCTGCCGTCGTGGACGACCTGGGCTTCAACTTCCTGGCGGAGTTAAGCGAGTCGCCCGAAGGAAAAGATGTTCTCGGCTGTATGCAGTGTGGCACCTGTAGCGGCACCTGCCCGCTGGGCGTCGCGATGGAGTATCCCCCGCGCAAGATCATACTCCAGGCCCGTTCTGGCCATTTAGAAGATGTACTGGCCAGCCCGTCGGTTTGGATGTGCGTCGGTTGCTACACTTGCTCTTCTCGTTGTCCCCGCGGGATCGAACTCACTGATACGGTTTGGCCGGCTGTCCGTGATTTTGCGTTACGCGAAGGACATCAACCGCCCGTTGAATTGCAGAACGCGTTCCAGAACCTCTACATGTATGGCAACGTGCTCGGCAAATCGCCACGCGCCAGATTGAAATGGACGAAAGGTCTGGACGTCGATGTCCTCGATCTCTCCAAGAACCGGCAGCCTGTTGAGGTACTATGGCTGGTCGGCGACTATCCGTCTTACTACCCACGCAATCAAAAGGTTGCGCGGGAGTTCGCTCGAATCCTCACCGCGTTAGGTGTTTCTTTTGGCACGTTGGGCGCCAAAGAAAAGTCGCTCGGGGATTGTGACCGTTTGTTCGGTGAGGAGGGGTTGTTCGAAACGCTTGTCGAGTCGAATGCCGAGATGTTTGCCAAGCACGACTTCGAGCGACTTGTGTTGACCGACCCGCACGGCTACCGGGCCTTGCACAAGTTCTACCCGAAGTACGGCGCGAGCTTCACGGCACAACACTACACGATGTTTCTCGCCGACCGCTTAGAACAGTTGAAACCCCACCTGCATCGCCCCGTCCAGGCGGTCGCCACGTATCACGACAATTGTTGCGTCGGACGAAGATGCGGGTGTTACGAGCCGCCTCGACAACTGCTTGAGGCCATTCCCGGCGTCGAACTCGTCGAAATGCCCCGCAATCGCGAGAACGGGCTGTGCTGCGGAGGCGGCGGAGGCGGCATGTGGCTGGATGGCCACATCTCCGAGCACGGTGGGCGTCGCCTCTCCGACGATCGGGTGAAGATGGCGCTCGACACCGGCGCCGACACGCTCGCCGTCTCGTGCCCCTATGAGCTGTCGCGATTCGAAGACTCGGCAAAGGTGCTAGGGGCCGAGCAGCAACTGGCGGTCTGCGACATCATCGAGTTGCTGGCGCAATCAATGGGACTAAACGAAGGAGGGCCGCTATGAAGATTGCGGTAGTGCTTCGGCAAGTACCTGACCTGATCGAACCTCTGGAGATCGCGGTGGGTGGCAAGGCTCTCGATCTCGAGCTGGCGACCTTCCTGGTCAACGAGACGGACGATCACGCTCTCGAGCAGGCGATCCTTCTGAAGGAGAGCGCCGGCGGCGACGTGACGGTCGTTGCGATCGACTATGGCGACATCGACAACACGCTCTTCACGGCCGCCGCCAGGGGAGCGGATCACATCGTCAAGATTCAATTAGACGACGATACGCAGCCACAGCCAGAGACGATGTCGATCGCGCTGGCAACGGCGTTGAAAGACATCGGCCCCGATCTGGTGCTCCTTGGCAGCCAAACCCACGACGAGCTACTCGGACCACTCGGCCCGTCGATCGCCCATCACCTGGGATTGCCCTACATCGGTGTCGTGTGCGGCGTGGAACCATTTGGCGGCGGCATGTTGAAGGTTTTCAAGGAATTCCCCGGCGCCGCTAAAGCGGCGTTGGACGTAAAGACGCCCGCTGTATTGGGAGTTTTGGCAGCGGAGCAACCACCGCGTTACGTACCAGTGAGTCGCATTCGTGCCGCTGCCAAGTCTGCCCAGTTTGACGAACAGGAGTTCGATCCGCCGCCGGTAGACGCGTTAACTGCCGTGACAGAACTGTATGCACCGGAGCCCGCCGAGTGTGCTGAGATGATCGAGGGCGACGAGGAAGAAGTTGCCAGTCGCGTTGCCGGCATCCTGGCGGAAAGGGGGTTGGTGAAATGAGTCTCTCCGATATCCTCGTGGTTGCGGATACCGACCGTGGAGCAATCACCGATATTACGCCGCAACTATTGACCGCGGCGCGCCAACTAGCCGACGCGACCGGTGGCCAGGTCGTCGGTGTCGTGCTGGCCGGCGACGCGAACGTGATCGCTGAACAACTAACCGGCGCCGATCGCGTCATTGCTGTCAGTGATCCACTGCTGACCGAATTCTCCCCGGAACCGCGGCTCGCAGCTTTGGAGGAGGTGATACGTGGCGAGGGACCTCGTGCCGTTCTGTTTGGCAGTACATCAACCTGGCTCGATCTCGCGCCCACCTTGGCCGCACGCGCGAGTTGGCCAATCGTCTGGGGTGTAACAAAGAACAGCATCAGCGACTCGGCGGTGATTGTCACGGCTAACTTCTGCGCCGGAAAAATGCTGGCGCAGGTAGAGATCACCGCGTCGCCCGCCCTGCTGTTGGTGCTATCTGGCGGTTTTCCGCCGACCGAAGACGGTCGTCAACCGGAGATTCAGGCCGTCTCTCCCTCTGTCCCGCTTGCCGAGGATGCCGTTCGTTTTGTTGAGATGATTCTCCCGGATGCGAGCGACGTCGATATCACACAGCAGGACGTTTTGGTGGCCGTCGGTCGCGGAATTGGACAGGAAGACAACTTGGAAATCGCCGAGGAGTTGGCGGAAAAGCTGGGCGGCGAGTTGTGCGCCTCCCGGCCCGTAGTCGACCAAGGATGGTTGCCGACAACGCGGCAGGTAGGCAAGTCGGGCATGCGAGTGAAACCCAAGTGCTATTTCGCGCTGGGGATCAGTGGCGCTCCCGAGCACGTCGAGGGCATGACCGATTCCGAACTCATCATTGCGGTTAACAAAGACCCCCAGGCGCCGATCTTCGAGGTCGCCGATTACGGTGTGGTGGGCGAGTACGAGGATGTCGTTTCTGCAATTAACGAGGCAATTGAGAGCTAACAACGCAGTGACTGCAAACTGCATGGACAGATAAACCAGATCTACATATGTCGTGTGTCGACGGTTGGAGGACCTCACGATGCCGACGGAAGAAGTGGTATGGGGGATGAGCGGCTTCCTGTGGCTGCGCATCCTGTTCCTGGTAGCGGTCGCCGTCTTCATCTTTCGCATGCTCCAGTTGCTTCGCGTTCTTAAGATGGGAGCGAGCGACGACCGGTTTAATCACTGGGGATTACGAGTTGCCACGTTTTTCAAAGAGGTGATGGGGCAGTCGCGGATGTTCTCCGAACCGATCATCGGCTGGGCGCACCCCGTGATCTTCTGGGGGTTTTGCCTGTTCGTCATCGCTTCTGCCTTGATGTTGCTTGGCGGCATGTTTCCCTCGATCCCCATTCCGCAAGTGGAACAGATTCCCGTGCTGGGAACTTTTGTGGATCTGTTCGCCGTCGTCGTGATCGTTGGGCTTGTCGCGGCCGGCATCCGTCGCTACGCATTGACCCCTGAGGGACTGCAACGAACCTGGGATGCCTCGTTGATCCTTGTTTTGATCGCGGGATTGATGGTCACGTTCCTGCTGGTCGAGGCCGGCGGCAAGGTGGAAGGGGTGACTCAAACGTGGCTGCCCGCCGGTGCCGCGGTGGCCGCAGGGTTGCAGGCGATTGGTGTTTCCACTGAAACGATCGCTAAGATCGGCGTCGCATCATGGTGGATTCACGTCGTGATCCTGCTTGGCTTTCTGATCTATCTGCCGTACTCAAAGCACATGCACTTGCTGTGGGCGCCCGCCGCTGTGCTGTTCGCGGAGTTGCCAGACAAAGGCACATTGCCACCGGCGACCTTCGATGAATCAACCGGCAAGGAGGCGCCGCTTGGCGACTACACGTGGAGGATGTTGCTTAGTGCGTACTCGTGCGCGGAGTGCGGTCGTTGCGACCGAAGCTGTCCGGCGTCGGCGAGTGGATCGACCCTGTCGCCTCGAGAAGTCATTCATCAGTTCAAGGAATATGTTCTCAAAACGGGACTCGGCAAAGCGAACAAGGAAGCCTCGAGTGATGGGAATGGCGACGGTAGAGATTCCGGCGCAACACCCGTCATCCCCGTCGCGCCGTCCATGGTCTGGGGTTGCACCACCTGCTACGCCTGCATGGAGCGCTGCCCCGTACGCAACGAGCATGTACCGTTGATCGTACAAATGCGGCGCAAGTTGATGGATGAGGGAATGCTCGATGCGAGCCTCCAAGAGGCGCTCAGTTCGTTGCAGCGATATGGGAACTCGTTGGGCAAGTCGCCGCGAAAAAGGTTCGAGTGGGCGAAGGATCTTTCCACGCCCCTGAAAAACGCCGAGAAGGAGCCGGTAGAAACGTTGTGGTTTTTGGGAGACTACGCGGCATATCATCCATCGTCGGCGCGTGTGTCGCGATTGATGGCGACTGTGTTCGAGACGGCGGGTATCGATTTTGGCGTCTTGCTCAAGGGAGAAAAAAGCTCGGGAAACGACGCTCGCCGCGCGGGCGAAGAGGGCTTGTTCGAGATGCTCGCTGAACAGAACGTGAAAGCGATGAACAATTCTCAGTTTAGGGACGTGGTCACGACCGATCCTCACTCGTATCACATTCTGCGGCACGAGTACGCCAACTTCGGATTCGACAAACCCGTCCTGCACTACACAGAGCTACTCGACGATTGCCTGGCCGACGGCAGATTAGAGATCAAGAACGGGCTTGCCGGGCGCGCCGTTTATCACGACGCCTGTTACCTCGGTCGCATCAATGGGATTTACGATCCACCCCGTCGAATTATCCAAGCCGTCGGTCTCGATCTGGTCGAGATGCCGCGCAGTCGCGAAGCGAGTTTCTGTTGTGGGGCCGGCGGCGGCAAGATCTGGATGGACGAGGAGGAAGGCGTGACCGAGCGGCCCGCCGTTATCCGTATCCGTGAAGCCCTCGAAATGGACGACGTAACCCAGTTTGTCGTTGCCTGTCCAAAAGATCTGGGGATGTTCGAGGACGCCGTGAAGACGGTTGGCGCTGAGGATCGCATAAAAGTCGTCGATATCGGAGAGTTGGTATTTCAAGCACTTTAGGCCGCATGGGAATGAGTCCATGATTGCGCAATCCAACGAAGCGAACATCCGAATTGGCGTTTACGTTTGCCACTGCGGTACGAACATCGCCGCGAAGGTTGGTGTCGACGACCTCGCCACATTTGCCGAGTCGCTGCCGCATGTGGCGCTGGTTCGCCATTACAAATACATGTGCTCGGATCCCGGTCAGGATTTGATCAAGAAGGACATCGCTGAACACGAACTGAACAGGATTGTTGTGACGGCCTGCAGTCCGTTGTTGCACGAAAAAACGTTTCGCACGGCGGCCAGCAACGCCGGACTAAACCCGTTTTTGGTGCAGATGGCCAACATTCGCGAGCACGTTGCCTGGGTTACCGAGGATCCCCGTGATGCGCTGGTCAAAGCGAAGGCGCAACTGGCCGCCGCCGTCCGACGAGTTGCCGGACACGAATGCCTTGAGAAGAAACAGGTCTCTGTGACTCCGCGCGTGTTGATCGTCGGTGGCGGAATTGCCGGTATTCAAGCGGCATTGACCATGGCAGATGCGGGCAAGGAGGTGATCCTCGTCGAACGACAGCCGACGATCGGCGGTCACATGGCGATGTTCGACAAGACATTCCCGACGCTCGATTGCGCCGCCTGCATCCTGACGCCCAAAATGACGGCCGTGAAGGATCATCCGAATATCAAACTGCTGACGCTCTCGGAGGTCGCCGCGGTCGATGGTTCGGTCGGAAATTACAAGGTACAGGTGCGGCGATATCCGCGTTATGTGCAAGAGTCGGCGTGCGTCGGTTGTATGGAGTGCATCGAAGCATGCGTCTTCCGCAAACCGAAGTTTCTCAATGAATTCGACCAGGGCATGGCCAAGCGAAAGCCGGTCTACATGGCATTCCCCCAAGCAGTGCCGCCCGTGCCGACCGTCGACGGCCAGACCTGCTTGCTGCTCAACTCCGGGAAGTGCAAACAACCGTGTGTAGAAGCCTGCGGCGACCGCAATGCGTTCGATTTCGACCAGCAGGAAGTCATCGAGGAATACGATGTTGCCGCGGTGATCGTGGCGACGGGATTTGAGGCCTTCGATCCCACGCCGATGACCTACTATGGGTACGGCCGGTTTTCGAATGTGTACACGGCCCTCGAAGTCGAACGATTGCTCAATTCGGCAGGCCCGACCGAGGGCAAAATTGAACTCGGCGACGGCAGCGTGCCCCGGCGAGTGGGCATTGTGCATTGCATCGGCAGTCGTGACCAAAACTACCATCGCTACTGCTCGCGGGTCTGCTGCATGTACTCGCTCAAGATCGCCCACCTCGTTCGCGAGAAGACCGGGGCGGAGGTCTACAACTTCTACATCGACATGCGCACGCCCGGTAAGGGATTTGAAGAATTCTACGAGCGAGTTCAGAAGGAAGGCGTCCATTTCATTCGCGGCAAGGTCGGCGATGTGACACCGGCGGAGCCAAAGGAAGACGATGGATCAGCGCCGGTGGTCGCGCAAGTGGACGACACGTTGCTCGGCAAAGTCCGCGAGATCGAGGTCGACATGCTGATTCTGGCGGTGGCGTTGCAGCCGCGTGCCAATGCGGACGACGTTCGCCGCCTGCTCAATATGTCTTGTTCCACCGAGGGATTCTTTCTCGAAAAACACCCGAAACTTGCTCCGGTCAACACCGTCAACGATGGCGTGTTCCTCGCCGGCGCGTGCCAGGGGCCGAAGGACATCCCCGACACGGTCGCCCAAGCCGACGCCGCAGCGGGGCAGGCCCTCGCATTGATCGACCGGGGCAGCATCG
>Ga0180435_10002292_pt1 | contig 19637 bp, 14 predicted proteins | sample SS_ome_3_FD_132467 | JGI IMG/M metagenome (GOLD analysis project Ga0180435, IMG submission 132467) | Hypersaline lake sediment archaeal communities from the Salton Sea, California, USA - SS_3_S_1 metaG | ecosystem: Environmental > Aquatic > Non-marine Saline and Alkaline > Hypersaline >...
AGCTGGACCTTGTGCATGTTTCCAACCAAAGCTTTGGCCCAACATGCCAGCCTGTCCCAGAAAGCGTATGCCGATCAAATTATTAAAGCCTGCTTCCTAAACCGCCGAGAACCCATCAAGGAATGGCAACGCATATACCAAGATGCCGCTCACATAAAAAAATGGCTCAACAGCCTCAAGGTTCAATATTTTCGGGTGGAATCCAAAAATATGGATCTCACCATTACCCCGGGTGAAAAAAGGCGCTGGATCGGTATTTCCGGCCACAATATCCCGAGTTTTGAGCTTTTTATGTCCCCAGATTGGCGCGGTACAAATGGCGTTTACTATGCAGACCAACCATCCTACCGCAGCGGGAATCTTGTTCAAAATGTGACCCTGCACTTTAAGAAAGGCCAGGTGGTCGGGATTAAAGCCCGCAAAGGTCACCGATTCATCCAAAAGCAGCTCGCCATAGACAAAGGTGCCAGCCGGGTGGGTGAGTTCTCCTTAACCGACAAACGCTTTTCCAAAATCAACCGTTTTATGGCCAACACCCTGTTTGATGAAAATTATGGCGGTAAATATGGTAATTGCCATGTGGCGCTGGGTAGCTCCTACTCCGACACCTATGATGGTGATAAAGCCAAGCTCACCAAAAAAATTAAAGCCAAGCTTGGCTTCAATGATTCCGCTTTGCATTGGGACCTGGTCAATACCGAAAAAAGACGCGTGACCGCACAATTAATGGGGGGCAAGAAGGAAACAATATATGAGAATGGGGTATTTACGTATTGAAACAGTTTTAGGTTTTAAGTGTTAGGTTTTAGGTAGGCTCACAGCTGAAAGCCAAACTTAAAACTTAACACCTAAAACTTTAAACGATTTTTCTGGATATGTTGACAAAAATCACACTTTATATTTTCCGAAATCCTCGGGCGATAGGTTCTTGAGATATTCAGCCCATTTCTGGCCTTCCTCACTATCATCGAACACTTCCGGACGGCCTTCATTGCTACCTGCACTCTGAACGACCTTATCATCAACATAGATGGGGGCGCCAAAACGCAATGCAATCGCTATGGCATCACTCGGCCTGGCGTCGATATCGAATTTCCGATCTTCCGATTCAAAATATATACGGGCATAAAATGTATTGTCCTTGAGGTCACATACTTCTATGCGCGTCACCCGGGCCTTAAATTCATCGCTCACATTTTTGAACAGATCGTGCGTCATGGGTCGGTCGAAATCGATATCCTGTAGCGCCGATGCAATCGATGTGGCCTCAAGCAATCCAATCCAAATGGGAATGGCGTGTTCATCCTCTTCTGATTTCAAAATAATTATAGGTGTATTCGAGGCCGGGTCCATGGTCAGTCCGGCAATCGTTACTTTATGCAGCATAACTTTGGCTTCCTTTCGCAGGCGATTGGCTTGAATAGCCTGTCGGTAAACGTCCCTTTAATGAATGTGCCAACGCACGTTCAATCCTCACCGCTTGAATCGTTCCGACCCGAATATTTGATTTCTCATCCGGGCCATTACCATCAGAAAAATTGACGATTTTGTTCCCACCGGTTCTGCCGGTCCATTGCATCTGCCGCATTGAAACATCCGGGCTTTTTGGGACATGTTTTTTACTCGAACCTTCCACAAGCACTGATTGGATTGTCCCATTCAAGCGCCTGTGGATCCGCTGGGTAATCTTTGACTGTATATCGAGAATGGCTTGAAGCCGTTCATTTTTCTGAACCGGGCTAACCTTATTATGAAATCGACCTGATGGCGTATTGGGCCGATCCGAATATGCGAAGGCAAAGAGATTGTCGAATTGCGCAGTTTTGATTAAATCCAGCGTATTTTCGAAGTCTTGCTTGGTTTCACCCGGAAACCCCACGATAATGTCCGATGTTATGGCGATGTCCGGGCACGCCTGCCGAAGCTTGGCAATCAGTTTCAAGTAAACTTCCCGGGTATACCCCCGGTTCATCCGTTTTAGCACTTGATTGGAACCGGATTGCACCGGCAGATGAATATGGTGACAGAGCTTCGCAAGCGATTTGAATGCCAGGATCAGATCATTCGATAAATCCTTGGGGTGCGAGGTGGTAAAGCGAATCCGAAGCAGATTGTCAATTTGATCAATGCGCTCCAACAGGGCTGCAAAATTCCCAAAATTTTGCTTGTTTCCATAGCTATTCACATTCTGTCCCAGCAGCGTTACCTCCCGAACCCCTTTGGCAACAAGTGAACTGATTTCATTAATAATTTCATCAGGTGACCGGCTTACTTCTCTGCCACGGACATAGGGTACAACACAATAGGTACAGTAATTATCACATCCCTGCATGATGGTTACGAACCGTGACACACCCAAATCGGTTTCCGGAACCCTTACATTCTGGTCGGTCAGTGCTTCGGGTGCCAGGCCAACATCCACAATTTGACACCCATATTTTTCAAGCTTGGTAACTGCGCCAGCAATATTCGTGATGGCGTTGGGTCCCAACACGAAATTAATGCTGGGCATGCGTGTTAGTAAATTCCGGCCCTCCTGCTGAGCGACGCAACCGCACACACCCACAAGTAGATTGGGGTGTTGTCGCTTCAATTTTACAACCCGCCCTAGAAAGCTCATGGCTTTCTGTTCGGCCTTTGCTCGAATCGTGCACGTGTTGACAATCACCAGATCGGCCGATTCCACCTTGGACACCGGTTCGTATCCAATCGTAGCTAACCGTTGGGTGATTTGCTCAGAATCGTATACATTCATCTGACAACCGATGGTGTTAATGTAGAGTTTCTTCGTTTTCATCAAAGTGTTGCTGAATATACTGTTTTTCAATACAACTAATAGTTATAATTATTTCGATTATTTAAATTATATTTTCTGAACTATTGCTTTATTAGGCTATTTTATATTTCCCGGTGTATCCACCACTGAGCATTATGCCGGCCGAAATATTATTATGTTCTAAAAGTAAAATTATAGCGCTGATCTTTTTAAAGTCAATTGACAGCAGAGATCGCCCCAAAGAGCCAAAGCGAATTGCAGAATACAAGGCCACTACCATTTAGCCCTACCTTTTTACCCCTGCTTGTTGCTCCCGTTCGTGCGCTTTAACCATCAAACCAAGGTTCCATAAGAACCTCAGCAGCCAATCCTTGCATAATCGCAACTGCATCCTTTTCACATCCTGGTGGCATATTAAGGACAACAATTCCTCGCTTGGCATCCAGGGTCGATAAGGTTGCGAGACCCTCATAGCCCTCAAGGATGAATTTGAGATAACCGATTTTATGACGATCGACGCGATAGTGCCGGGTCTTTGAAACCATGTAAAATCGTCGCACGATTTTTCTGTTTTAGCAATAAAAGATTTCTCCTGTTCTGCGCCATATGATATAGCCATTGGCATGCCAAAATCGTGGAAGCTTAAAACAGTCGATCCGACTGCAGCGGGACGGATTCAAGACCTCTTGGGGTGCCACGCTGCCACCGCTTCTCTATTGGCTCAGAAAAATCTGACGTCGGAAACAGAACTCAAGCACTTCCTTCAACCCAGCCTGCATGACCTGCGACCACCTTTTGCACTAACCGATATGCACAAGGCGGTTGATCGCATAACGCTGGCTTTGCAAAAGCAGGAAAAAATATTAATATTCGGTGACTATGATGTTGACGGTGTTACAGCGACCACCTTGATATCTCAATTTTTAGATGAAATCGGAGCGAGGGTCCAGTATTATATACCCGACCGCATGACCGAAGGATACGGTTTGAAAGTCGGCCATATCGACGAATTGGCCCTTCCCGACCAAATCGACCTGATCATTACGGTTGATTGTGGTATTGCCAGTCACGAAGCTGTCTCTGCAGCAAAAACCCACCATATCGATATTATCATTAGCGACCATCATGACCCGCCGGCAACGTTACCCGCAGCTTTGGCAGTCGTGAACCCGAAAAGAATAGATTGTTCTTCCGATTTAAGCCATTTGTCCGGCGTAGGGATTGTATTCTACCTGGCTATGGCGTTACGAATGCATTTGCGTGATCTCGGTTATTTCAATCACGTTTCAGAACCGAACCTGAAAAAATATTGTGATTTGGTCGCCTTGGGAACAGTTGCCGACATGGTTCCCTTGGTGCAGGAAAACCGGATTCTAACCGTTAGTGGTTTGCAGGTGTTGCGGACGACGCCAAGGCCCGGCCTCAAAGCCTTGGCCCAATCCAGCGGCATCGACTATCGCCATGTGGATGCCGAGGATGTTGCCTTTCGTCTGGGCCCGCGTATCAATGCCGCCGGACGAATGGACCATGCCAGCCGGGCAACAACGCTTTTATATGCCCAAACAGAGGAAAAAGCTGATCACCACGCAAACAAATTAAACTATTTCAATAAATTACGGCAAGATACCGAAAGCGGCGTATTAAACGATATTTTGGCTACAATCGAAAAACAGGGTGATTTACTCTCCAGCCCTTGTCTGGTATTCGCCAGTCCGGGTTGGCATCCGGGCGTTGTGGGCATTGTCGCCGCCCGCTTGACCCGAAAATATAACAAGCCCACCGTGCTCATTTCCATTGAAGAGGATATCGGCATCGGGTCTGCCCGCAGCATACCCGGCATCGATATTCGTGCCCTACTGGATGCGTGTGGCCACCATCTGCTCGGCTATGGTGGTCATCCCATGGCTGCCGGTCTGCAAATTGCCGTGAAAGAGATCAAATCATTCCGCACCAGTTTAGAAAATGCCATTCAAGCAGTCAGCGCTGGTAAAGATTTATCGCCAGAGTTCCCAATCGATTATATATTAGATTTACCCGATATTACAAAAAAATTGTTGGATGAGATTGCTGCCCTCGGCCCCTTTGGCAACCAAAATCCCGAACCTGTTTTCTTGGCGCATGATGTAAGGGTTCGTAATGCCGCCATCGTCGGCGGCAGTCATCGCCGCATGCAGATCAGCCCGTCAAATACGACCCACCCCACCCTGACGGCGATTCAATTCAATGTTGATCAATCAGTCCCGCAACCGGATCATTTCACCAAAATTGCCTACCACCTCCAATGGAATCGCTGGAACGGAAACAAATCGATCCAGCTGGTTATCAAAGGCTACCATATTTAAAGATTGAAATTGGATTTCATATCAGGTATCCTGTACCACCGCTTAAACCACCATCTCTTTCACCGGCTTATTTCTTTTTTTGAGGGTAAAATGAATTCTATGCGGATCATTTTCCGACCGAAAGGAGGCAGCATGAGCTATGTGACTTCCGCCAAGTGCATAATCCGTCTATCACTATCTATCATTATTACCTTATTGTTCTGGCCAAGTATCGTGCTAGCTCAACCGGTTGCAGTGGCCGTTGCAGATCCGGTTGAGGCCCAATCCGGAGAGACGGTCAATTTGGATGGCAGCGGGTCCACGGGCGCTAACTATTATGAATGGTTCTAGGAAAGCGGTCCGAGTGTAGATATCCTCGATCGATACACTGCCCAGGCCAGTTTTATTGCCCCGAACGTAGAGGGTGAAACTGAGCTGGTCTTTTACCTGACGGTTATGAACGAAATGGAACAAACTGGCAATGACACTGTCTCCATCTGGGTGTATCCGTCCCAAAATGGCTCAGAACTGGAAGCTGACGCCGGCGAAGACCAATATGCCAATGAAGGCGAACCGGTAACCCTTGATGGCAGGGGTTCCACGGGGACGGAGCCACTTTCCTATGCCTGGACCCAGACCGGCGGACCGGATATTGGGTTATTCCTCTATGAAGACACGGATCAGCCTGAATTTACAGCACCGGATACCGGCGAAGAAGCCCTTTTGCTGACGTTTCAACTAACGCTAACAGATTCCCAGCAGGACACGGACTCTGATTCGGTCGATGTCTATGTGTTCCCCGATGATGTCGAAATCAGCACCACACCTGACGGCGACCCGCTGGGTATTCGTGTTGACAATGATACCATCCTGAACGACTTCCTGGTTACAACAACCAATGCTTACTCGGCGTCGACTACCGCCGATGGTACCGCGCCGGTTAAGTTACCCCATGGCCTAGCTGAGTTCAGCCTACAATCCCAGACACCGATTACCGGAACCAGTATCTTTACTTCTACGGTCTCATTCTTTCTACCAACGGCAGCATCGCCCGATCATGGCTGGGCCAAATTGAGCCTCCAGGGTAACGGTGCCTGGATCGATTTCAGCGACCACGTTGTTTTCAACCCTTCACGTACCGTGGTTTCGATGACGTTGACCGATAACGAGGACGGGGACGATAATCCGGCTATCGGCATTATCGATGATCCCTCGGGTCTGGCACTGTTTGCCGATGACGATGATGACGACGATGACGACGATGACGACGACGATGGCGATGACTGCTTTATCATGACCTGCATGCCGCGCTGATGTCATCGGCCCCTGCAGCCGCACACGCAATGCCTGCTAGCCGGGCCTCTTTCGCGGACGCGGTTTTGGAATTGTCCATCGCTGTCGTCCTGATTGCTGTGCCGCTGTTTGTGGTCCCTTACAGTTCCTTACCCTTCGAAGAAGCCAAGGTCGGGTTGCTTCGCAGCATGGCCCTTTTATGCCTGCCTTTTCTGCTGTCTATTTTAGCCCGAAAGCACCATGATCATGTTTCTCCCTACGATCCGGATTCGAAACCGCTCCTGGCTATTGCCGCGTTGGTACTGCTTTTTGGCTACATGCACCTCATGTCGTCAATTTACGGCATATCGCCGGCGGAGTCGTTTTTCGGAACGCTGAACCGCCGTCAGGGCACCTATTCAACCTTTTGCTATCTGATCTTTTTTTGTATCGTTATTACCACCATCCGCACCCATGAGCAGATGGATCGCTTATTGCTGGCCGTGCAGTTGGCCGGGTTCGTGGTATCCTTCTGGACCCTGGCGCAATTTCTGGGAATTGACCCGAATCTTTTCTTTGGATTTGCCAAACCCACTTGGAGTACCTTTGGGAATCGATTGTTCCTGCCGGCCTTTTTGATCATGTGCGTCCCCATCAATCTCTATTTTGTCATGCGTGCCTGCACGGCTATGCTATCCATTGGAAAAACGGACGCATCAAGCCAATCTCAGAGTCGTTCCAAGGCCTTTTTGTCGATCTGCCTTTTTTTTTTGGTCCTCAACATTTTTGTCATCGTCATGGCCCAAAAACGAGGCCCCCTGCTGGGCTTGATGGTCGCCCTGCTTCTGTTTCTATTGCTTTTATTACTCGGACGCGGCCGATCAAGGCTGGCCTTGGGTCTGTTGTGCAGCAGTGGTCTGCTCGCATTGCCAACCATGTTCATCGCCTTATGGGGCCACCGTTTGGCCATACTATCCCAATTGCCTTTTCTGCAATCCTTGGCCAACAGCTTCCAAACCGGAACCGGGCTCGTTCGGGTGTCTATATGGAAAGGTATTATCAATACTCTGGCATCCCATCCGGGGAGATTGCTGACGGGTTTCGGGGCCGAAACCGTTTCCCTGGCGACACCCTCGCACATGCCACCGCTGCTTAAACAGATCGAGCGTCCCACCGCCATTGCCGACCGCGCCCATAATGAAATACTCGACCTGATCCTGATGCATGGTGCTTTAGGCACAGCTCTATTTTTGGCAATTTTTGGCTTTCTCGGATATGTGGTCTTGAATTACCTGGGTCTGATTCAGTCCAAAAACCATAAACAAGCCTGGCCATTGAGTCTGTTGACGGGAATGCTCATGGGTTTTTTATTTCCTTATTTCACAACCGGACAGACAGCCTATTGTGGTATGGGAACCGGCCTAGGCCTGGTATCGGGCATGTTTATCTATCTGCTTTATTTCACACTGGCAAAACCCAAACGATATCGTATCCGATGGGACGCCAAAGCAGTGCTGCTCAGTCTATTGCTGTCCGCCCTGGTAGCCCATTTTGTTGAAATTCAATTCAGCTTCGGTATTACGGCAACACGCTTGTATTATTGGGTTATTGCCGGCATGATTACCATGGCAGGACATTTTTGGGAAAAAAGGACTGGCGAAGATCCGAGAGCAGAAAAAAATGAGTTGATTCAGCTGCCGCCAGCGATTTACATCGCTATCCTCGGGTGCACCGCCAGCATTTTGGCCTCATTCGCGTACCTATGTTTTGGCAACCATCACGTCTTTTATATTTACAGTGTACTAATATGCCAACTGAGCATTGTGCTGGTATGTTGTTATTTTTTCAAACCCCATGGGGCACCAGTCAGTGGGTCCGGCAGTCTAAAGCCATCTCAGAACACCACACCGATTTTTGTGATGCTTGGGATTGGAATCCTGTATGGCGTGCTTCTGTTCATGACGGAACCGGTGGTAAGCGCTGTTCTGAATGCATTCTCGAATGCGACCCTGGCCACAGTCGTGGCCAAAAATGTAAGGCTGATCATGACATATGCTGGCATATTCACAATCATCATTCTGGGCGCCCGGAGTTGGGTGCATCTGCAGGGTGTTCATGCATCAAGTCAAGAACGAACGGCCTGGCTGTCTGTTTTCATGATCATCCTCATGCTGCCACCGCTTGTTCGTTCCAACCTGTATTATTCCATAGCGGACATCTATACCAAAGCGGGTGATGAATTAGTCCTTAAAGGCAACTGGCAGCCGGCCCATCAATGTTTCCGGTCTGCTATTGCACTCGAAGATCGGCAGGCCCGGCGGCATCAGAAACTGGGTCACTTTTTCTTTGAACGTGCCAAATTGTTGGCGGAACCCCAAAAATCCCGATCTTACCAAGAGGCAATCAATTGGGTGGGCGCATCCACCCATTTGGCCCCCCGTGACGTATCCTTAAAAAATAACCTGGCCCGGATGAGTTCGGCCTGGTCGGCAGACACGCAAGATGAGAACCATCGCGTTCATCGTTTGAAGTTGTCCGCTGCTTTTTATGAACAAGCCTTGGCCGCCGATCCCAACAACACCCTCTTGTGGAAAGAAGCCGGCCAGGTATCGGCATCCCTGGGTCAGCTTGAAAAGGCAGTGAAACGGTTCAAGCATGCTTTGCAACAGCAACCGAATGACTTTGAAAGCCATCGCAATTTGGCACTGCTGTACCAGGCTCAAGAACGATATGCCCCGGCCTTGGATCATGCCCGCACAGCTCTAAGGTTGGCACCAAAAACAGAGATTTATAAAATACAAGCCCTTATCTTAAAGCTGCAAAAACAAATTCAAGAATAATTTAGCGGCAACGATTGCTTGGATTTGCACATAAATTTATATTTTTTTTTGGATTAATTTCATGTAAAGCAACCTGGTATGAATTTTAACTCTATAGCCAATGTTCTCGGCAAGCTGCTGATCGTAACCGGCTGTTCTATGGTTCTGCCGATTGCGTGCTCCGTTTATTACGGTGAAAATGATCTATTGGCTCTATTTATATCCGCCATCGTTGCCATCGCCCTAGGATGGCCCTTGTGGTGGTTTTTTCGGCGTTCGTATGAACTCAACATCAAGGATGGTTTCTTTATCGCCGTTTTCGGTTGGGTTTTGATTTCAGCGGTTTCGGGATTACCCTTCATGTTGCATGGATCCATCCCATCCTTCACCGACGCATTTTTCGAAATGATGTCCGGCTATACCACCAGCGGTGCCACCATCCTGACGGATATTGAGATTGTCCCTTATGGATTGTTGTTCTGGCGCAGCCAAACCCATCTCCTGGGAGGCATGGGATTCCTCACACTGACGGTGATCTTTCTGCCGCACGGCATGGGCGGCGTGCGTATTTTTAGAGCGGAATCAAGCCCCGGACAGGTCATCACCAAAGAAAAGTTTATCCCCCGCAACCGCGATACCATGATCTGGCTGTGGGGAATCTACTTGACCCTGAACGTCCTGGAAACGATTCTGCTGTCTGCCGGCGGTATGTCGCTTTTCGATTCCCTCTGCCATGCGTTTGGGACCGTGTCAACGTCCGGGTATTCGCCTAAAAATGCCAGCATCGGTCACTATGATAGCGCCTATTTCGATTGGGTCATCATTGTATTCATGTTTCTGGGCGGCATGACCTTTATGCTGTTCTACCATATGGCCAAAGGCGAATGGCGGGTGATTCAAGTCAATACCGAATTACGCTGGTATGTGGGCTTTCTGCTATTTTTTTGCACCGCAGTGGCATGGATCCTATGGAAAGAGAATACCTATACAAATCTGGCAGATGCCATCCGGTATGGCACCTTTCAGATCATGTCTTTGTTGACCACCACGGGTTTCACAACCGCCGACTATGAAAAATGGCCCCAGGCCGCCCAAATGTTCCTGTATGCGTCCTGCTTTATTGGCGCTTGCGCCGGCTCTACCACCAGTGGCATCAAGGTCGTTCACTATGTTATTATCTGGAAATATATGATTGCCACCATAAAGAAAATCTTTTTTCAGCCCATGTCCGTGGTCACCGTGCGTTTGAACCGCAAACCGGTTGATCGGCTGATCATTGATTTGGCCATCTGTTATTTTATCGTCAATATTTTTCTGATACTGGGCGGCGGCTGTCTCATGGTCATCACCGACGATATGGACTACGTAACTGCCATGAGTGCCATTATCGCCACGTTGATGAATATCGGTCCCGGTTTCGGTACCATCGGACCTGCTGAGAATTACGCTCATATTTCAGCCATCGGAAAATGGTTTTTATCGTGGAATATGTTGGTGGGTCGTTTGGAAATGTTTTCAGCCCTGGTGGTCTTTTATCCCTCCTTCTGGAAGAAATAAAATGGATCTCAGAACGTAAGTTGTGAAATCCATTTTATTTCAACTGAAAAAAAGATGCTGCACATCCTTCAACGCCAGCGACTTACAAACCACAATCGCACGTTCGTTGCCATGAATACGGGTGTCTCCCACGGCGATATGCCAATCTCCGTCGCGGAAAATGGCGCCGATAATAATCTTGCCATAGTAGGATGGGTCTAATTTGGAGAGCGGTTTGCGCGTAATGGGTGCATTGGGTTCGGCTACAATTTCCACCATCTCAGCATCCAAACCATGCAGGTGTGCCACCGATAATAATTGCCCCATGCGGATAAATTTCAATATTTCATTGCCGGCGAGTATTTTTTTATTCAAGGCGATATCCGAACCCATGGTGGCTGCCAAAACCAGGTAGTCCTCTTTATTGACCAAACAGATGGATTTACGCTGGGTATTTTTGTCTGGGCTGTTGTCACCGTTCATAAGATGTTTTGCCAATAAGCAGCTCATGATATTGGTCTCATTGTCTCCGGTTGCTGTGATAAAGGTATCCACGTCCAGTAAACCGGCCATCTGCAAAACGTTGGCATCTGATCCGTCGCCATGCAACACTTCGGCATTTTTTAATTCATAGGAAAGTTCACGGGTCGATTCTTCGTTTTTCTCCACAATGGTCACTTTAACTGTGTTTTCCAATAACTGGGCCACCCGTCGCCCCACGAGACCACCCCCCAGAATCATCACGCGATGACTACGGCGTTGTTTGGCACCGGTTAAGTTCAGCAGCTGGGGCAAATCTTTAGCCGCAGCCATAATGAATATCAAGTCATGGGGTAATAGTATCTCATCGCCACCGGGAATGACGGTCTTAATACCGCGAGCCAAGGCCACAACCCGAAATGGAAATTCATGATAGGTCTCAGAGATTTCCTTGAGTTTTTTATTGGCAAGCGCGGATGATTCCTGAATGCGGGTTGCCATAACCTGGATCTGACCATTGGCGATATCGATAATATCATTACCGGCCCGGAGCTTGATAATCCGAACAATTTCTTGGGCCGCCAATTCCTCCGGGTGGATAATGAGATCAATTTTGAGATCATCTACCGTCAAAAAGGAATCCTTAGTTCCGAATTCCAAAGAGCGAACACGTGCAATTTTACGCGGAATACCAAAACGGTCGGCAATGATCGCGCCCAACATATTTACGGCATCGTTATTGGTGACCGCAATCATGTAATCCATTTTAGGGGCATTGGCTCCGCGCCAGCATTCTATGCTCATGGCATTGCCATGGATCAAGCGCGCATCTAAACTGCCGTCGGCTTCGCGTATAAGCCGGTCATCGGACTCGATGACGGTGATAGCATAACCTTCGTGCACCAGACGCTTGGCCAGATAGTAGCCCACACCACCCAGACCGAGGATTAAGATATTTTCTGACAGGTTGTTTTTCTTTCCAAACATATCGCATTATTCCCTATGCAAAAAATTTTCTGCTCTGAGGTACACAACCGGTGTGTCCTAGCCAGTTATGCGTGCAAATGATCATATCGCCGAACGCAGAGCCTGAAATTTTTTTCTGGGATCCTATTTTTAAACCCATGGGCATGTCAACCAAATAGTCAACGACCAGCGACCCTGTCGGTGGCTAATGATTGGAGTGAACGATCGGATTTAGGGTCAAGGGGTGGCTTCAAAAGCGATAGTGCAGGGCCACTTCAAGTCCCTTGTTCTGCGGTCGTGCCGATAGGTTTACCCGTAAATTTTGCTTGAGGTGGTCGATAAAATCTCTTTGGCGGTTGCGGTTGTATTTGTGCGCACTGGATATGGAGCCATAGATATTGCCCGAGTAGAATCCGATCTCCACAAATGTGATCAGGCCTCCCAGGGCCACCATGTCGTTCTCAAACGCCTCATAGGCGGCATAAATGAGCGCCCCATTAACTAAAAATGAAATGAGGGCGTCCTGGTAGCGACGGCAATACAAATAACCGCCACCGGGAATAATGGCCAAGGTTCCGGCCAGTCCTGGACTTAGACGCTCGATTTGATCAGCCGTTTCAAGCTTGCGGATTAATTCGGCAATACGAAATCGCTTCTGGCCTTGGACGCTGATCCTGCCAAAAGCCTGCCCGGCCTTTTCCCAATGCCCCAATTCCAGATAAATCCAAGCACTTCGATATATGGCCTCATCCCGAAATGCTAAATCATTGGACTGGAATTCAAGATTATGCAGGATGGTCACAGCAACCGATGGGCGTCCCAAGCGACGGTGACTCTCTGCGGCCATGAAAAACGCGCGTGCCTGCAAGTTTGTCGACCCGTAAGCCATCTCCATAAGCGGTCCGAATGCCTGAATCGCCGATTCATACTGCCGTTGGGCAAAATAGGCCATGCCCAAACGATAGTGGGCCTGGGGAATGCGTTCGTCGTTCGGGAAAAAATGAATAAATCGCTCGTATTCGAGGCGTGATAGCTGATATTTTTGTTGAGTGAATAGTCGTTCGGCCAGCGTAAATTGGCTGTCGGCCCGCAGAACCACCTCAGCATCTGCGATAGCTGGAGCCGGCCAGGCGACACTAGCTATGAGTGAGGCCAGTACAAATAACCAGCATGACCAGGCGATTCGCCTGCCTTTGAAAGGTAGTTTTTTTACAACAAACATAATTTGAATTTATACCATGTTGCCAGGCTTGGCGGTGAGAAATTCGGTTGAGGTGCAACGAAAATCCTAAGTTGCGCTATAGAGGGGAATTCAAATTTAACGTTCATTTTTGGGTCACCCTGAGAACCTCTTCAATGGTGGTCACACCGCCCAGCACCTTATGAATCCCGTCTTCTCTGAGGGTAACCATCTTTAGTTTCCGGGACTCAGCCAAAATGCGATTGGCATCGTGGGATTTAAGAATGAGGCTTTTTAAATCATGGTTCATCCGCATGAGTTCAAATATACCTATCCGGCCTTTATAACCGGTATGAAAACAGGATTCACACCCCACAGCTCGATAGATGTCAACTTCGCGTGAGCGCTGCGTCGAAATGCCGATGGCAGCCAACAGAGATTCATCGGGCTGGTGCGGTTTTTTACATTTGTCACACAGTACGCGGATGAGGCGTTGCGCGGCTACCGCGATGACGGATGATGAAATCAGGAAAGGTTCGATGCCGATGTCCACCAGGCGGGTAATGGCACCGGCCGAATCATTGGTGTGCAGCGTCGAAAAAACAAGGTGGCCGGTGAGTGCCGATTGGATGGCAATTTCTGCCGTTTCATAATCGCGAATTTCCCCCACCAAAACCACATCAGGATCCTGACGGACGATGGACCGCAAGCCTCTGGCGAATGTCAAATCGATTTTGGGATTGACCTGAATCTGGCTGATTCCATCGATTTGATACTCGATGGGATCCTCGATGGTAATGATATTGATATCGGGCGAGTTGATTGACGATAGAACCGCATATAGCGTGGTCGTTTTCCCACTGCCGGTAGGCCCCGTCATCAAAATCATGCCGTTGGGCGACGTCACCAACTCTTTAACCCGGGCCAGCATCTCACGATCCAATCCCAAATCGGTAAGATCGATCAGGGAGCTGGTCTTGTTGAGCAGACGCATAACCACGCGTTCTCCAAACGAGGTTGGGATCGTGGAAACCCGCACATCTATTTCTTGATTACCGATTTTCAGATCCATGCGGCCGTCCTGCGGCAATCGTTTCTCGGCAATGTTCATCTTGGCCATCACCTTGATGCGGGAAATCAAAGCAGCCTGGATCCACTTGGGGGGCGTTAGGAGGTCGTACAAAATACCATCCACACGGTAGCGAACCTTGAAACTTTCTTGGTATGGCTCCACGTGGATGTCGCTGGCTCTGGCTTTAATGGATTGCGAGATAATATGGTTAACCAATTTGATAATGGGCGCTTCGCTGGTATCATCCAATAGGTCGGCCGTGTCCTCAATTGCACTGATGATCATGCTGCCGTTTTCCTCCATATCCTGAACCAATTGCTCGGCTGAGTCTTGGCTATAATCATAGGATAGGTTGATGGCTGCTACGATCTCTTCTCGGGTGGCCAGAACGACATGATAAGAATCGATGCCCATGAGTCTGGCAAGATCATCCATGGGCTGGAAATTACCCGGATCATTGATCGCAATGGTTATGCCGTTCGCACCGCTTGCAATGTCAGTGGCCGAATCTGCCTGGGATTCCGGCGATACCGGATCCATCAGGTTCAACTGGCGGCTCTCGAGAGGCACAATATGATGTTTTTTTAAAAATTGGCTCGGTACCTGTTGTGAAAAATCTTTACCGATGGCAGCTAACGGCAGTTTTGACCAAAAGGGTATATCGTATTGGCGGCTGAGCGCGTGCAGCAATTGGGTCTCGGTTATGATTTTTCTTTGGATCAGAATATTGCCGAGATCACCGCCTTTTTCCGATACAATTCTGAGCGCTTCCTCCAGATCTGTATCGGAAATCTGGCTTTGCTGCTTCAATATGTGGCTAAGCGATGCTGTCATGGTATGATTACCAAGATACCGGCTACTCTACTGGTGATTTTGATTGGTTGCTATCCTCTCCGCTGACTTCCTGCTCGGGTTTAATTTTCTTTTGTGCTTCGATCTGTTCTTTTTTGGCTTTATAAATAGCCGCGGCTTCGGTCGGATTGGCGACAACACGTGGGGTCAGAAACACATACAAGTTGGTCTTATCCTTGGCCCGGCTGTCTGTCCTGAACAGCCAGCCCAGCAAGGGGATATCTCCCAGACAGGGTACCTTGTAGATGGTCTGGGTCATGCTATCATCGATGAGGCCACCGATGACTACCGTATCTTGGTCCTTGACAATGACGGTGGTATCGATGGTCCGTTTTAGCGTTGTGGGACGATCTGCAGCCGTGGTGGCCAGATCGTCGAGCGCCGTACCCTCGTAGCTGATGGAAAGGCGGACGAAACGATCCTGACTGATGTAGGGTGTAATTTTAAGCGTTTGGGCCACATCCTTGTATTCGTACTGGAAATAGACGTCACTGGTCGCAGTACTCGATACGCCTTGTCGGGTTTGGTAGGGTACGTTTTTTCCCACACTGATGCTGGCCTCCTCGTTGTCCGTCGTCAAAATCTGGGGTGTGGAAAGAATATTGACATCCTCGTCCTTGCGATAGGCTTGAATTACGGCACCCAGACTGGGGAACGTCACGCCGCCCAAGTTGATGGACTCACCGAAAACCCCTACGGAAAATCCGGGCGGGTAGGCGGCGATACCGGTTAAACCGCCTGACAATCCGCCCAGATTGCCATAACCGGGCTCGCTGCCGCTGAAGCCCCCTCCGGCACCATAATCATCGTTGTCATATTCAAACTTTTCACCCAGCACCCACTCGGATCCCAATAGGAAGTCCTTTTCCACATTAACTTCCATTATCAGGCACTCAATATAAACCATAGACCGGGGAATATCCAGCTTGCGGATGATGGTTTCTAAAACCTGGTAATCCTCCTTTTCGGCCATGATGATCAGACTGTTGGTGGCTTTATCTGCTGTTATCCGGACCTTTGAAGATACGATCGGGGCGGCTTTGGGATTCTTCTCGGTTGTTTTCTTAGTCGGGATGGCCTCCAACACTTTGGCCAAATCCTCGGCCGTGGCATGTTCCAGGTAATACACATGAATAGTTTCCTTGCCCTTGGGGGTTTCTTTGTCCAGCACGGCAATCAGTTCCTCAACTTGGAGCATGTCGCCTTCACTGGCCAAAACAATTAGTGTATTCGTGCGGTCATCGGCCACAAACTTCACAATCCTTGCGGGATCAACGCGCTTTTTAGATTTTGTCCGGGTCAAACCAAAAACCGCTTCAAGTGTTTTGGCCATATCCTTGGCATTTGAATGGGCCAATTGGATCATGCTCAGTTCCTGGCCGCTTTTGACGATGTCGATGGCTGCCAGAATCTTTGTTAATCGTCGGATGTTGGAATACACATCCGTAACAATGAGGGTGTTGGTGGGAGCGTAGTCGAGTATGATACTGCTCTTGGATACCAGGGGAGCAAAAAGCTTCTTAATTTCGGCTGGGTTGGCATATTTTAGAGGGATGAGTTGAGTCACCACTTTGTCTTCGGTATCTCCCGCCTCTTCTCGAATGCGGGTTTCAATATTTTTTGAGCGTGCATCCGGCGAGGGTACAATCTTGATAACCTTGCCCGCCTTTACCGTCGTGAACCCATGAACCTCCAGAACCGATTCGAATACCTTATAGGCCTCTTCAACCGATATTTTAGATGGTGAGATGATGGTTGCCTTGCCTTTGACCCGCTGGTCGATAACAAAATTCTTTCCGGTCAATTCGCTAATGAACTTAATCAAAACATTAATATCGACATTGTTAAAATCAATGGACACCTGTTTACCTGTCTGACCGGTCTTTTCAGCAGCAACCGCATAACCAAATATAAAAAGAAACAGAACGCTTACAGCCAGACCCATCATTATAATTTTTTCATATTTTTTCATAAGGTTACCGTTATTGTTCGTCCGCCAATTTTTCTTTGCGCTTTGTTTGTTGATTGTGCGTAAAAAATTATTCCACCTGATAGTCAATTGTCTGCATTCGTCCCCGCCGACGAATTTGAACCTGAACCCGATCCGCAGATTGCAGGTTTTCGTACAAACTGAGGGCATCATCCACGGACTCGATCTGATTGCCGTCCACCCCTACGATAACATCTCCGTTCCTGAATCCCATTTCACTGAAAATGGAATTGGACCGGATACCGGATAAAGTTAAACCATCTGACTGACCGTCTTTGTAATGCGGTCGAATACGAACCTGCTTCATTAAGTTACCCAAATCGTTGACCGCCGATTCGATTCGTTCGCGCTTTAAGGTAACTTTCTTGGGATCAGCAGCCCGGGGATCTTGTCGCTTTTGCCGTGCGGGTCGCCGGGCCAAGCTCTTGACCCTGGTCAGGTTCTCAATTTTTTCCATCTGCAACACTTCCAGGTTGCCGTCTACTTCCAGTACCACCTTTTCCCGGTGGATCTCACGCACAATCGCATCTTGGATGGCATCCGCCACATGATACAATTGTTGCCTGCGTTCTTTGGTATCCTCAATGACGGCGTAAGCGGTAGCACGGTTACCGGTTACCGTGCCCCACAGTTTCAGCTTCAAATCGGTTTCCTTTAAAGCTTCTATTTCAACCTTAGCCGGTTCAGGTTCTATTTTGGGGCCCCGTTCTAGTTTAAACAGATTTCGCTGGTAAATAGCCTGATACTTTTCCAGTGGTTGCACCGGCTCTTTTGATGGCGTGGGCATTTTTTTGGCTGCATCAACCGAGGGGCTGACAACCTCGAGCTTGGCACCAGCCATTTGGTAGAACGTATCGACACCCAAATAGGCGGCCACAGTCAGGAACAACAAATTTATAATAAAAAGATAAGTCTTCATGGGTCGTCAATTGATAGTCAATATGCTACCTAAACGAAAATCGCGGCTTGGCAATGGTACCATAGATACGAACCGGTATCCCTTTGGCACCCGGTTTGAGCTGTTTGAATATGTTCTTGGTGATGATGTCCTGCATGCCGGCCAGTAATGCCTCCGCCAGCATAAATGAACCCCTTAAGTTGAGCCGACTGTTCTCAAAAGGTTTTCGAATCATGATGGTACCTGCCAGGTTGCCGGTTACCTGTCCGCCCGTCGCCGCCAGACGTTTCAATGAAAATACTTTTTTGTTCAGGTTAAAATCTGCGCTGACGTCATTGAAATCAATCTCGCTAACCTTTATGAGGGGGCTTGAAAATGCCATCCGCGTGCCGGTTAATTCCAGGTTGCCTCTCAGGCTGTCTCCGGAACCCGGTTCGTTAACAATCGTTACGATAGCGCTCAAACGACCAGACAGTTTTCTTTCTATTACTGACTGCAGGTATTCTATTTCATCAACATGGATACCGCTTAGCTTTAGCAAAATTTCTGCATGCAACCCGTCATCGCGCTGATTTAAATCGATGTTTCCATCCAGAGCACCCGAATAGGCCTTGCCTTGAATATTGATCGTTTTTGCCTCTGAAAACAGGCTTGCAAATTTTGGTGTTAATTTAATTTCATCGATCTGTGCATTTAATCGGTCTTGCTGGGAAATTCGGACCGAATCCAAGCCGAGTCCCAGTGGCAAAACCGGCGTCACGTGGTCGATTTGAATCTGATATGCCGGAATCGTTTTCACTAAATAGGCTGACACGGCCCCTTTGAATGCTTCCGCCGGAAACAATAGATAGAGAAATAATCCTACAGCAACCACTGTGTAAACTAGGTAGAAAAACCATGTTCTAAAACGCTTCATTCAAACCTCAAATGTTTCAACCTGCAGGATAACATTCAACAAGCCTTTATCATCCTCCTTTTTACTGAGAGATAGCCGCCGAATATGAATCATGTTTTGTGACGTTTCTATTCGATATATAAATTGCGTCATCTGTTCCATGGATATACCGTTCAATTTCATATCGACAAGCGACTGCGTATAGGGTGAATCTTTGAGCTTATTGTTCATGGGCTTCATGGACGTAATTCGGTCCTTGATTCCAACCTGTGCAGCCAGCTCTTCTAGAAATGAAAATAAGGTAAACCCCCTGCGACGGCGTTCAAATCGAATTTTTGATTGAGCAGCACGAGCCTGCATTTCCAAATAGCTGGCACGCAACTGCAATATCTCCTCGTAATGTCGGGTATGAACAGCCAGGCTTCTTTCAAGCCTTTCCCTTGTATCGACAAAAGGGAATATGAAAAACTTGACGAAAACAAATATTCCGACAAAAGCGATGCCCATACCAAGGGCTACCTTTTCGCGCTGGTTGAGCCTAGCCAATATGGGTCTAATAGCCTTTATCATAGTGCCACCT
>Ga0180435_10002294_pt1 | contig 19633 bp, 21 predicted proteins | sample SS_ome_3_FD_132467 | JGI IMG/M metagenome (GOLD analysis project Ga0180435, IMG submission 132467) | Hypersaline lake sediment archaeal communities from the Salton Sea, California, USA - SS_3_S_1 metaG | ecosystem: Environmental > Aquatic > Non-marine Saline and Alkaline > Hypersaline >...
GGCGCGATCATCGGAGCCGGAACGACCGCACTTTGTGAAGAATGCAGCCGCGAGAAAAAAGAGAAAACCATCAAACGATTTTACCGACCTTACGAAATCCAACCAGACCCGGATCAATGCCTGCTGGAACAGGGGATTGTCTGTCTGGGCATAGCAACCCGAGATGGATGCGGCGCTTTATGCCCATCTGTTGGTATCGGGTGCCGTGGATGTTATGGTCCCCCGGATGGAATAAAAGACCAGGGAGCCAAGATGTTGTCAGCAATCGCTTCAGTTCTTGATGTGGGTGATGAGTCCATGGAAGAAGATGAACTGGAAGAATTGATCCAGGAAGCGGTTGATACAATCGCCGACCCTGCTGGGACTTTTTACCGGTTCAGCATGGCACACTCTATCCTTAAACGTGTCAAGAATGGCAAAGGAGCTGCCTAATGGAACGGATAACCATTGATCCTATCACCAGACTGGAAGGCCATGGAAAGATTGAGATCTTCCTTAATGAGGAAGGCAATGTAAAAAATGCCTATCTCCAGATCCCCGAGTTGCGAGGTTTTGAGCAGTTCTCGATTGGCCGACCTGCAGAGGAAATGCCCCGCATCACCAACCGTATCTGCGGTGTCTGTCCTGAAGCACATCACATGGCTGCCACAAAAGCTCTGGATGCTCTATTTGACATCGATCCAGCACCGGTTGTTAAGAAACTCCGGGAACTTTTCTACTCTTCCTTTTATGTCACTGACCACACTGTCCATTTTTATGCTTTGGGTGGTCCCGACTTTGTTTTAGGTCCCGATTCAGATCCAGCAGAACGGAATATCCTGGGTGTAATTCATAAAGTTGGTGTGGATATCGGAATCCAGGTAATTGAATGCAGAAAGAGAAATCACGACGTGATTAAGATGCTCGGCGGTCGTGGCGTTCATCCAGTAGCAGGATTGCCTGGCGGCTGGAGCAAATCCATGACAAAAGAGGAACGTGAGATCATTCTTGATTACTCCCAAAAGAATATCGAGTTTGCCCTCTTCAGCCTCAAAATCTTCGATGATATCGTCTTGGCGAACCAGGCTTATGTGGACCTGATCGTCTCCGATGCATTCACCCACAATACTTACTATATGGGCACAGTTGATGACAAGAATCTTGTCAATTTTTATGACGGATTGATCCGTGTAACCGGTCCTGAAGGCAAAGAACTTGTCAAATATCCTTCCAAGGATTATGCTCAGCATATCGCTGAAAGAGTTGAACCATGGTCCTACTTGAAATTCCCATACCTGAAAGATGTGGGATGGAATGGATTCACTGATGGAGTAGATAGCGGCGTTTATTGTGCTACTCCCCTATCCCGACTGAATGCGGCTGATGGCATGGCCACACCGAAAGCTCAGGAACATTTTGAACGTTTCTACGAGACCCTGGGGTCGAAGAAAGTAGACGGACGCTACACTCCTGTTCACCACAGATTGGCCACACACTGGGCCAGATTGGTAGAGCTTCTCTATGCAGCAGAGCGAATGCAAGAGCTGGCCAACGATCCTGAGATCCTGGATCCGAATGTAAGGCCAATCGTAACCAATACTCCTACTGAAGGTGTGGGGAGTGTGGAAGCCCCCCGCGGTACATTAACCCACCACTACAAGACAGATGAAAACGGCATTTTGACAGACGTCAACCTGATTGTCGGCACGACCAACAACAACGCCCCGATCGCCATGTCTATCAAAAAAGCAGCCGAAGGGCTGATCAAAGGCGGCGTAGTGAATGAAGGTCTTCTCAACACTATCGAGATGGCATTCAGGAATTACGACCCCTGCATGTCTTGCGCAACACACTCCTTACCCGGCCAGATGCCCCTGGAAGTCGAAATCAAGGACTCAGAAGGCAATTTGATCGATACCCATCGTCAGTACATTGATTAATGGGATAAGCCGGTAAAACCGAGTAAAATTATGAGTAACCAGTGACCAGGGAGTCTATTCTGGAAGCTGGTTACTTATTTATTATGGATAAAAAAACACTAATTATCGGTCTTGGTAATCCAATTCTCACTGACGATGGAGTGGGTGTTAAAGTCGCCCGTGAACTGGAAGAGCAGATCAACCTGGAAGCCCATCCTGAGCTGTCCATCACCGAGGCTAGTGCCGGGGGGCTGCGCTTGATGGAAGCTCTGCTAGGCTATGAGAGGGTGATCTTGATCGATGCCTTTTACCTTGATCCTGAGTCAACCACACCTGGAAAGATCCATCACCTCAGCCTGGATGACTTGAGATCGATATCACCAACCCAGCACAGCACCTCTGCGCATGATACTTCATTGGTCACTGCCCTGGACACTGCGGAAAAGCTTGGTTATCAAATTCCAGGAGAATTCTACATCTATGCGGTCGAAGTCGAAAACATCCTGGAATTCAGTGAGACTCCAACACCGGCTGTCTCAAAATCGATCCCTATCGTTGTCTCTCAGATACTCAAAAAATTCTCTTTTACTACTCACTGAAGGCAATGAGTTTTTTTTTCATCCTTATGAAGAATGACACATGCACTGCTGTGCTGATTATGTTATATTTTTAACATCTATTGATGGTTCCATTTTGATCGGGGAATACACTGCCAACCTGGGTTTCCTTAGATCATTAATCCAGACATTGCTCAACAGAGGGTACCTTCTGAATGGATAACATCAAACTCATTCCTGATTGAAATCTTTATAGTTGCGGTTTAAGTCTCACTGGATTCAGCGAAGACGAGGTTTTGATATGAAATCTATTTACCGTACAATCCTGATTGTGGCTCTCAGCTCGATATTGGTGCTAGCTACAGCCGCAGGCGTTCACGCCTATACAGCATCGAACCCAACTTCACCTGGAGATCGAAGCGATCTGATATCTCAAGCTCCCCCGGAGCCAGAGAAAGACACATGCTTCCAGTGTCATGTTGTTGAAGAATATACCAATATCTGGACCCCGCTAGGTCGGTGGGCTCTGTTTGGTGCTGCCGGATTGATCCTGCTCTTTGGAGTTGCTCGCAGCGCCAGTGTTTGGCAATCCAGGTCAGAATGGATTCCAATCCCAACCAGGATACTCGCCTGGATTGACGAGCGGTATCAGCTATCTGAATTCATGAAACCAATTTTGGCAAAGCCAGTACCAGATTGGCAGCGCCGCTGGTGGTACTGCCTGGGCGGATTAACTTTCTTCCTCTTCCTCGTCCAGGGAATAACAGGCATTATGCTGGCCTTTTATTACAAACCAACCCCAACTGAAGCTTATGCCAGCATCCAATTCATAGAAAATGAAGTACTGCTCGGATCAGCTTTTCGCATGATCCACCATTGGTCTGCTAACGGCATGATCGTCATGGCATTTGCCCACATGCTTAGGGTATTTATTATGGGAGCATATAAACCTCCCAGAGAGTTAAATTGGGTTTCTGGAGTAACCCTGTTGGTGATGACCCTGGCCTTTGGATTTACGGGATATTTGCTTCCCTGGGACCAAAGAGCATACTGGGCCACTACCGTTGGTACAGAGATTGGAGGAAGTATTCCAATCATCGGAGACCTGGCCTTAGTGTTCTTAAGAGGTGGATGGAGCATCACCAGCCTCACATTAAGCCGGTTCTTTGCGGCCCATATCCTGATCCTGCCCCTCATTACCGTTGGTTCTATGGGATTACATTTCATAATGATCCGCAAACAAGGATTGATGAAACCACTTTAGCCACTGGAAAAAATAGGGGAAATGAATAAACAGGAGTAAGCTGATGTCAGAAAATAATCAAGAGAAGGGAGTTCCTTTTTACCCTGACCATGTAGCCCTCGAAGCCAAAGTTGCCCTGGGAGTGGTCATTCTGGTTGTGGTGGTCGGTGTGATTGGTTTGTTCGCACCAGTCGGTCTGGGTGCACCGGCAGACGCTATGGATACCCCGGCCCATATTAAACCAGAATGGTATTTTCTCGCTTTATATCAACTTTTGCGTTATATTCCTGAAACAATAGGTGCGACATCACCGGTCCTGGCAATCGTCCTGCTCCTGATCTGGCCTTTTCTCGATCAAAAACCAGACAGGTCAAAAAAGACTACCAAGATTCGTTTCTGGTTTTCTCTTGTAGCGGTCGTGATCATTATTGCCCTAACAATTTGGGGGGAGGTGAGCTAAATGAGTGAGATCTCACGTCGTGACTTCTTAAATGTAATCAAAAAGGGACTGGCCGCTACCGGATTCACCGCTTTATTAGCACCCTTTATTGCCTACCTTTATCCTCCCAGCCTGGAAGAGACCCCAGCAGATCCCGTTAGAGTCGGCACAGTCGATGATATTCCACCAGGAGAAAGCCTGACAATTCCCTTTGGGCGCTACCCGGCTCTCGTGATCAATACAGATCAAGGTTTCCGGGCTTATTCAGCAGTTTGCACACATTTTGCCTGCATTTGCAAATGGGATGCTGCTGACCAGGTAATCCACTGCCCTTGTCATGAAGGTTTCTTTGAACCCTACGAAGGTGGAGTTATCTCTGGCCCTCCACCAACACCGCTGGAAAAAATTACCCTGACGATCACAGATGGTGAGATTTTCATCGGAGGATCCGCATGACCACTACTGAACAACGGATTTCTAAACCATGGTCCAGAATTGGCGATGTGCTCCTTTATGCGCTCGGCCAACTCCGAACGATCAAAAAGATCTATCCTGGAATAATGCATTTAATGATCTTCTGGGGCGTTATCATCCAATTGATTGGAACGGCCATTAAGATCATGCAGATGGGGTTATTTGTGCCCTTCACCTGGCCATTATTTTCAGAAGGTTTTTATTTCGCCTACGAACTGATAATGGATCTGGCAGGAGCTGCCATACTGATAGGCGTGATCATGGCCCTGGTCCGCCGTTTTGTTATAAGACCGAATTATATGGAGAACTCTTGGGATGATATTTATGCATTGATCTTGCTGGCATGTATACCCCTGGTAGGTTTCCTCACAGAAGGGATCAGAATTCTCATCTGGGATCCCGCTTGGGCAAACTGGGCACCAATTGGAAATTGGGTGGCAATACTCCTTAGAAAAACTGCCCTCTCCCCGTCCCTGGCAAACTCAATCCACTCTTATATTTTCATTCTGCATGTTGGGTTGGGCTTACTGCTCGCTGCCAGCATTCCATTCACAAAAATGCGCCATATGATCTTCACACCAATCCATATTTTTTTGAAATCTGACAGACCTTCAGGTGAGCTGGAGACCATACCAGATATCATGGATGCGGAAATCTTAGGCACTTCTACAATTAATGAGTTTTCTTCCCTTAATTTGCTCGCCTTCGATTCCTGCCTGCAATGCGGACGGTGTGAAGAGGTCTGCCCTGCTACGAACAGCGGACTAGCCTATTCACCTAGAACCTTGCTGCTAATGCTCAGAGAAAACATGGCCTCTATCTTGATATCCCCAGAAGCAGACATAAAAAACGAATTCCAATCTCAGATACTTGAGGAAGAATTCCTCTGGTCATGCACAACATGCGGTCACTGCCTGGATGTTTGTCCGGCGTTCATCCGCCCTCCTGAGCAAGTCATAGATATCCGGAGAGCCCAGGTTCTGATGACAGGAGATGTCCCTCAGACCGTCGGCGAAACACTGAGGAATTTTGAACGGCAGGGAAACCCCTGGGGTATGCCAACCCAGAATCGCATGAGTTGGGCTGATGGACTGGATGTCAAGGTTCTCTCTCCGGGGGATGAAGTTGAAGTTCTGTATTTTGTCGGCTGTGCAGGTGCATTCGACGATCGCAATATAAAAGTCACTCGGGCCTTTATTGAGATCCTCAACAAATTAAAAGTTGATTACGGCATTCTTGGAGATGCAGAAATGTGCTGTGGTGAAACAGCCCGCAGGATGGGAAATGAGTACCTATTCCAGGTAGCCGCTGAGGAAAATATTGGTGTACTTTCCGAGATTCAGTTCCAGAAGATCATCACCCTGTGCCCGCACGGGTTGAATACAATTAAAACTGAATATCCTGCCTTTGGCGGAGAGTACCATGTTCAGCATGCTGTGGAGTTCCTGACTGAGCTGCTGCCGGGCCTCAATTTCCAGGCATCAGACAACAGTCACCTAGGAAAACTTACCTTCCACGACTCCTGTTACCTTGGACGGTACAACAACATCTATGATCAACCACGGGAACTGCTTAGGAAAGCCGATCTCTCACCCCTGGAAATGAAAAAATCGAAAGGAGATAGTTTTTGCTGCGGTGGTGGCGGGGGTGCTATGTGGCTTGAAACTGCAGCAGACACCCGTCTCAACCAACACCGTCTCCAGCAGGCCATAGACATAAATGCCGATACCATCACAACTGCCTGTCCTTACTGTTTGATCATGTTTGATGATGCTTTGCGCTCAAAAGGCCTGACAGACGAGATTAAGGTACTGGATATTATAGAGATATTAAATCAATTGCTTGTATAAAAATAAAAATACGGCATTCTCTTGGATGCCGTATTTCTATTTAACAGATAGGTATTTCATGATGTATCTATTTATTTTTCTTCACTACTCTATCTGCTATCATCAAAAATATAATAACGAGCAAAACGGGAACCAGCGCACCAAACATACATACCAAACCAAAGATCCCGGCTTCTTTTCCGTAGAATAAAAAGATCAACCCATCTCCCACCAGGAATAACAAGGCTAAAGACCCGAAAACCAGGCGGGTCTTGGTGTTTTTTGAATATTCCCTTAAGTCCTTACTCATCCCTGAAATCTCCTCCTGGTACAGGTACATATCGCAGAATTTCACGAACCAGATCCCCGGTTCGTATTTCTTGTAATCGGGGGGCTAACAAACGTCGGTTATTAGCGGTTGTACCAGCGCCTCCGCTTTGGGATCATGCTCAATTCTTCTTCAACCAGTTCAACTGCTTGATCGCCAATCTGAGCGACCTCTGATATATTCACACGATCAAGGGATCCGATATGGCCTACATCAGGGCGAATGAGGATATCTGGATTTTCCATCTCAAGGCGTTTTTCACCCAGCATATGGATGGTCATATCCATCGAGCGCAAATAAACATCAAACGCTTTGGCAACCCGAAGCTTTGAGATCGATCTTAACAGTGGATTAGCAGGTGTATCATCCCAGGGTGAGGCTTTTTTCCATCGTTCAGGTTCGGGGGTCAATGAGACAGCGATCACAGGAAGAGAAGGCGCCAGGGATCTGGCTACTTCCACTGGAACAGGATTGAGAACCATTCCATCTACCAGCAAATAATCTCGCCACTTCTTCGGAGGGAATATCCCTGGAATGGCAATAGTTGCCATAACCCCATCGATCACTTTTCCTTCCCGAATGATGATCTCTTTCATGTTAATGAGGTCAACAGCCATAAGGGCGCAAGGAATTTTCAAGTCAGCAAAAGTTTTATCTTCCAAGAATTGAAAAATAATCTGTTCGATACCTTTTGTTCCCAGCAATGACAGACCTCTACCAAAACTATATAGATTCTCCTGACTCAGGTGGGTGATCCGCCCGAGAATATCATCTGGTGAAAATCCAGCCGCAATCATCGCTCCCGCCATTCCGCCGGCACTTGTCCCCGCAATTGCCCTGATCCGAAATCCCCTTTTCTCCAAAGCTCTGACCACACCCAAATGGGCGTATCCTTTTGAACCCCCACCACCTAAAGCCAGAGATACATCAACCATCTGTTTTTTCTCTTCCATGCCAAACCTGAAGGATCTCTGCCATAATCCCCAGCGCTATCTCTGGAGGGGTTTTGCCCCCCAGGTCTAATCCCACAGGAGCATGAATTAGATCTAGCTTCGATTGAGACAGTCCGTCATTCAGGAGTCGGTCAATCCTTTTTTTATGGGTCTTTCGGCTGCCCAGCGCGCCAACATAAAACGCTGGAGAGTTGAGGGCAATCTTCAGGGCTGGATCATCTATCTTTGGATCGTGGGTTAACATCACAATCGCCGTTGATCCAGTGATGTTGATCTTCTGAAAAGCTCCTTCTGGCCATTCTGTCAACAGCAATTTGATATCTGGAAACCGATCCCCTGTGCTGAATAACCTGCGAGGATCAATAACGGTCACTTCAAAACCGACAGTTTTTGCCAGAGATGCCAGGGGGATTGCAATATGGACGCCGCCCACCAATATCAGTTCAGGATCTGGTTGGATCTTATGTACAAAGATTTCATTGATTTCAGGGGATTTAATCTGGTGAATACCGCCCGGCCTTTCTTTACCAGAGATCTCTATAAGTTTTGTGTTTGTTTCTTGGGAAAATTCAAGGGGTAATGTCTCTGAATTTTCGATGATCATATCTAGACCCAGATATTTCTCAATCCCAGCCAATACCAGAGCCATACAAACTGAGTTCGTTTTGGAAAGAGCGGTTTTCCAGATCATCAAATCCTGTTGATCGAATTGGCGGATGAAAACATCGATTTCCCCCCCACAAGACAGACCCACATCCCAGGCTTGATCGTCTCCTACTCCAAAATGTACTCTCTCTGTTTGACCAGATCTCAATACTTGCATTGCAGTTTCAATTACTGCGCTTTCAACACAGCCTCCGCTAACTGATCCTGCAATTTCACCTGTATCTGTGATTGCCATCCCTGCGCCTGCGGGGCGTGGTGAAGAACCCCAGGTTTTAATTACTGTTGCCAGGGCGACCAATTGACCATTCTCTAACCAGATATCAATTTGATCTAACAGATCTTTCATTCGGGCTTTCCTTCAAGCGCGGTATTTACTCCGGATTAGAAACTGGCTGAGTCACCTGATAGGTATACCCTTCTGTCAGTCCACCGCTTTCCAAAATATGTTTCTGGACGTACTGCCCACAATTTGAACCTATCCGATTTTCTTCCTGCTCACCGATGCTGATGATTACCTGATATCCAGCCTCACGGATCTTTTCCAGCTCAGGATAGATCGCAACCTCATTATTAGGATCTACATAAGAAGTCAGACCGGTCGATTCAGCCTGGTAGGTGGGATTCAACGGTGTTACTTTGATCAAGAATCGATCAGGATCGAAATATCGCAAAAGCTCATCTGCGTCTACTGGGCTGTTTTCAGCCAACGCAAAGTTCAATGTGATCTTCCTATCACCGGTTCTATAATATTCCTCTCCGAATTTTGCCATACGGTCAAACCCCCATTTTTTAACAGGTATGATCTGATTGCGCAGTTCGGGATCGGTAGTATGGATTGAAAACTGGAACTGAAATCGGCCAGTGGGATAAACCTGGTTCTTTATTTCAATCAATCTTTCAAAGAATTTGTCTGTCCCATGGGGAGCAATAGTGGATACTGACGGCATCAAACCAGGGGCATTTATTCTGCCAGGAAGGTTTTCCAGCAGATCAATTACGTCCATATTCAGAGCTGGTTCACCCATTCTAGCAAATTGGATCTTGAACTGCTCCGATGGAACAAACCCATTCGGATAGCGTTGTTGAATAAGATATTCAATTTGAGCAAACATTTCCGGTTCAGTCAATTTTCCCCTGTAGTGACCCCCAGCATCACACATCTGGCAAGAGATCGGGCAGCCAAATAATGTGGATATCATCAAAACCCATTTCTCTTCCCGAGAGCGAGGTGGCTGAACAGCTTCAACACATTCCACCAATCCATTGGGAAATTCCACCACATAAACCATAGCCACTTCGGGGTGTCCAGCAGATGCGACAATCTTCATTATTTATCCTTTCTCCAGAATCTGAGCAATTAACATTGCTGCCTGGATGCCATCCGCAACAGCAATCGTGGTCTGTCTGAAAGATCCATTCTGGAGATCACCAATCAAAAATAGTTTATGATCTTTCAGGAGCTTATCTTTCTGCTCTATTATACTTTGGTCTGCAAAACTATACTCTGGTTCTCTACCAATTGCTGCCAGCAGGTAATCACATTCAATACTCCGCTCTGGAGAAGTACTTGAAATAGAAATATCCAACATACCTGAAGCCGTTTTTGATATACCTGTTATTTCAGTATTAGTCAGGTAACGAATCGCTTTATTATCCTGGATCCTTTCAAACAAGAGCGGCAGTGCTTTGATCTTTGATCCCCTGTTGAGGATCGTCACCCGGTTATCAGAGGAAAGATTGAGCGCGTAATCAAAGGCCGCATCTCCAGCACCGATAATGACAATTTTTCTGTTTTTTTCCTCGTGTAGTGGGTATACCTCATAATACAGAGATTGATCCCAGTCTCCAGAGCATAGGTCGTCAGGGATTTTCCTCGGTTTTGTACCACTTCCAGCGATAAGGAGCTGTGAGTTTAGCATTCTTTTGTTTGTGATTATGCGAAAATGATTATCAATAAAACTAGTGGATGATACTTCCTCATTTTCGATTACTACGCCTAAGCGCTCTGCCTGGTCTTTAAACAGGGATACTAATTCCGGTCCTGAGATACCATCGACAAAACCTGGATAGTTTTCTACTAAATTGGCATTTAGAAGCAATCCACCCACCTGTTTCCGTTCCAACACAACGGGGTCGATTCCCTGGCGCTTAAGCTGCATGGCAGCCGCTAAACCCGCTGGGCCTGCGCCGATTATGACAACTTGATAATTATCCATCTGATTGAGATTCATTCCACGATAATCTGGTTTATCACAGTCAATACTGCAACACCATGGGCCAGATTAAGTAGTGTAGCTTGATGGTATTCCTGATTATATGTCGCTGTGCCATCCACGAGGAAATACACTTCAAACCCGCGTGCAAAAGCAGCTCGCGCAGTTGTTTCACAACATAAATGAGTCATGACTCCCCCAATCACTACCTGTTTGACACCACCCTCCACAAGCCAGGAATCAAGTTTGGAATTAATAAATGCATCATATTGGGATTTCTGAATGATTTCCTGCGGTTGGATTCCAAGATCAGGGTCAATACCAACCAATGGATGATCTTTAAGAAGTAATTCAGACCACCATGAACCCATCATTCCAGCGTTATCGGTAGTATTAATATGTTGTGTAGCTATAACCGGTCTACCAGCATTTCGGAAATACTCGGCCGCTTGATTCAAACCTGGAATGATAACCTCCCCGCTTGGAACCCAAGCATGAGAGTTTTCATCTAAAAAATAACGCTGCATATCCAGGATCAATAAACAAGCATCCTGAATCTTGAACGGTTGACGGAGGTTTTTGGTAGGCCTTCCATATTTTTCCAACCACTGACTGGAAAGAAATTGAAGGGTATCAGGCTGAAAATAGGCTTCCTTCATAAAAAAATTGTAGCACGAAAAGGGATCGAAAATTCCCGTATTACAAAGGTTTTATCTAATATATATACTCTTAAAATAAAAAGAAACGACATCAAACAGCGATGTCGTTTCCAGATATCTTATATGAGGTTTTCTGATAGAACCTCAGGCTGTAACTACCTGCTGTCGTTTCCGTATTTTAGGCAGGTTCTTGGAAATCCTCTGAATGATGCGCGGCCAGGTAGTCAAGGAACGAATGATGGTAATAACCATCACGGCCAAACTGACGATGCCACCTGCGACCAATATTCCGGTCTGCACCTTCTTGGTCTTCATTCTCTTGATCATTTCCTGATCTAATGTATTTTGAAGTTCAATCACAAAATTCGCTCGCGGTGTGACTGGCTTTAACACATCTTTCAGCCGCCTTTCGATCCTGTTTAAATCCTTTGTCATCTTCATACTTTTCTCCATTCTCAATTCAATCCTTCTTCTACAGGATAAGCAACGATCCCGACCGTACCCGGCCCGAGGTGTGATGCTATTCCTATTGATACTTCCTCTACAAATAAATCTTTTACATTCAATATCCCTTTGACCTTCTCAGAGATTTCAAGCGCTGTTGCTAGGTCATTAGCATGCATGATCGCCGTATTGATCAAATTCTTACCCATTCTGCGGGACATTTCCTGAAGAATGAACTCCAGGGATGCTTTTCGCGTCCTAACCTTGTTTGCAACCGCCATCGTGCCTTCTTTTATTGTGATGATCGGTTTGATCTTCAAAACAGTTGCTAATATCGCTTCCAACATTTGAACCCGACCGCTTTTTTGAGCGAAGTCCAGGGTATCGACAGTAAAAATCACCTGGTTGTTATCCCTGATCTTTTTTAAGCGTTCCATGATCTCGTCCACTGAAGCCCCTCGCCAATCCATTTCCCGGGCTTCTCGACACATATATCCCTGGATACCAGTCCCCGAGAGTGTATCGAAGGGGATTACCCTGAAAGGTGCATCTTGTAACTCATTGGCAGCCATAACAGCGGACTCATAAGTACCTGATAATTTACTGGTCAGGTGGATCGATAGGATCACATCACCTGGTTTCGCTATAGCCCTGTAAAGGTTTATGTACTGCTGGGGAGCGGGTTGGGATGTTTTTGGCACATCTCCCGTCTCTTTGACCCAATTGTAGAACTGATCAGGAGTCAAATCCACTCCCTCGAGAAAAACTTCATCTCCCAAATGGACATTGACCGGAATTACACTAATATCGTATTTACTTATCCACTCAACCGGCAGATCACCGGCACTATCCATTACTATTCGTAACATAGGTTTTTTCTCAAATTCCATAATCATCCCGGAGCGATTCCAGGGTCCGGTGATAAAGGGCTTTCACTGCCCCTTCTGTACGGTCCATGATATGACCGATCTCTGTATTTGTTAATCCTTCCACGTGCTTCAGGATCAATAGCTCTTTACGATCCTCTGGCAATCCCCGAATTACGGACATCAGTAATTCTGTTTCGTTTTCTTTCTCTATACTGTCTTCAACATCTCCATCCATCGTGGGTGGAGGGTACTGCTCTGACAGTGAAATCTCATCCGACCGTTCTCTATCCCTGTACCAATTTACAACCAGGTTATGGGCTATTCGATACAGCCAGGCCGAAAAAGGATATCCCCGATCCTCGTACCTTTCAATGTGATGCAGTGCTCTCATGAATACCCGCGAGCAAATATCCTCAGCATCTTTGACATTGCTGGTCCGAAAATATATATAGTTATATATCTGATCTATATACTTTTCGTAAAGAGCTCCAAAAGCATCTGAATCTCCATCACAAGCCATGGAAATCAGTTCACTTTCAGGAATCAACTCTTGATCAGAACCAGTAATACTACTCATAACACCATCAGCTCAATTAGGTTACTCATCTTGTGAAAGTATATCACAGGCAAAAGAGCCTGAATTTCACTTTCTGAGGGAAAAAAGCATCCATCAGGTATACTTATAGTGAATATTGACTATCTTCTATTTTACCTAAATGAAAAAAATATTGACCTTCCACTCTCAAGAAGAATTGATCAGCTCAACTGCTGCTAAATTCATCTCGATTGGATTAGCCGCGATCCGGGATCGGGACCAATTCTCAGTAACTTTGTCTGGTGGAAACACACCAAAACCCCTTTACGAGATCCTGGCTGGTCCAGATGCCGACTTACTGGATTGGGATAAGGTTCATTTCTTCTGGGGAGATGAACGTTGTGTCCCACTAAATCACCCGGATAACAATTTCAACCAAGCCAACCAGATACTGCTCTCACCCAGATCGATTAAGGATGAAAATATCCATCGTATCAGAACAGAGCTGCAGCCCACAGAGTCAGCCCTGCAATACCAGGAAGAAATCCTCTCATTCTTTCAGGGTAATATTCCCAGATTTGACCTGATCCTGCTTGGCATGGGCAGCGATGGACACACAGCTTCGCTTTTCCCTGGGTCAGACCTCATAGTTGGTGACCTACCAAGTGAGGATTGCCTGGTTGCATCCAATTGGGTTCCTAAATTGGATGCCTGGCGGATCACATTCACCCATCACTTGATCAACATCGCCCATAATGTAATCTTCCTTGTCAGTGGAGAAAATAAAGTCAAAGCTCTCAAATCAGTTCTTGAGGGACCACCAGATCATAAGCTTTTTCCATCCCAATTGGTCGATCTTGATGAAGGAGATTTGGTCTGGCATATCGACCATGACGCAGCGGCAGGACTATCAGAGATCAACTGAACAATTCTTCTTTTAGCCCTGACCGTGCCATAACGCCAGGATCAGATTGGGAACCCAAACAAATTATGACAACAAACAAAATGAAACTGAGATATCCCCGGAGAAGGTTGAGGCGTCAATTAAGCAAGGGAATATTTAGAGCGCTATTAAATCTTCTCTTTCGGATCGAGGTTGAAGGTTTGGAAAATTTCCCAAAAAATGGTCCTCTCCTGATTGTTGGCAATCACACGGGTGCTATGGAAGTAGTATTACTAAACGCATATGCTCCCTGCCAAATCGAAATGCTGAGTGCCGCCGACATGCCTACAGAAAGGATCACACAGATCATAAATAGCATTTACGGATCCATCCCTGTCAAACGGGGATCGTACGATCGGGCGGCATTGCAAAAGGCATTGGATATTCTAGAACAGGAAGGCATGGTGGGTTTATTCCCAGAAGGCGGAGTTTGGGAGGTAGGCAAACAGCGAGCTTTACCGGGCATATCTTGGCTGAGTTATCGATCAGGTGCGCCGATCCTGCCGATTGGATTTAATGATACAGCGGGAGCGATGGGCGCCGGGTTATCATTCAAACGTCCCTACCTTAAGATGTTTGTTGGCCAGATACTACCGCCAGCTTCAAAACCTGAAGGGATGGCCAAGAAAGTTTACTTCCAGGACCATGCGGCTCAGGTCATGGAAGAAGTATACAAATTAGTACCAATCAAGGACGCCCCACTCCAAGAGGACATCTCTGACGAGAGATTTGATTTTGAGATCTCATTGAAAGACGGAGCAGGTAATCAAGTTGAGCTCCCATCCTATCTTCAACTACAGCATAAAGCCGAACTCGGTAGATTTTTCCTGCTGCCTCACATCTTAGACGTCTTCCTGGTCAATCTTGAACTCCCAGTAATGCCCATCAAGAATCTGTCTGCCGATCCCGATTTGGATGAATTGACGAAAGCCATCAAGGCTATTGTTGACTATCTTGCAGATAAGAACCCTTATATGCTCACCTACCGCTTTGGTGTTAGAACTGGGTTAGCGATGCAGAAAGGGCTGGAAGAACTCTTGCACCTTCTCGAGTGGAGTTCTGATAATAATTATCTGGCCTCTTTGAGAGCAATCCGTCGATATTATTCTGTCGCTGATCAAAAGGAGATCGTCCAACGCGAACAAGAATCAGCTCAACCCTGGATGTGATCATTATCCCCCCGTTTCCACCGGAGCCTGATAACGAACCGGATGGTAAATTAGAGTTTATCCCCCTATGATAAAATTAATTACGCTAGATCAGCCTAAAATCGGAGTTAAACATTGGCAAAGAAAAAAAACAAATCAGTGATCCAGGCTGCCGGGGGAATCATCTGGAAAAAAGAAGGAATTGAGAAAAAACTCGCAGTTGTCCATCGCCATAAACATAACGACTGGTCTCTCCCCAAAGGGAAAGTAGATCCTGGTGAAAGCTGGAAAAAAGCAGCTTTGAGGGAAGTTCTTGAAGAAACCGGATATGTCGGGAAACTGAAAAAATACGCTGGAAGTATTTCTTACTTGCTGGATGGCAAGCCTAAAATTGTCCTCTTCTGGCATATGGATGCCAAATCTGAGGATCTTTCGAAAATGAATGGTGAAGTCGACGAGGTCCGCTGGTTGACGGTTGAGGAAGCTTCACAAATACTAGATTACCCCGATGAAATCCTTCTGATCCAGAGTGGTCCTACAAAAAGAAAAAAAGGAACCTGATCTATGTTCGATATCCTGGTCCTCGGCGCTACAGGTTTTATTGGTGGTCATATTGCCAAAAAAGCACTATCTGTTGGCTGGAGAGTGCACGGCTTTCGGAGGGATCCAAACAGCGTTGGCCACCTGGAAAACCTGGATATCAAATGGTTTGACGGAAACCTCGAAGATTACACCTCACTATTGCAGGCAATGACAGGCATGGATTACGTATTTCATGCTGCTGCAAATTATCCGGGAGTTTGTGATCCTGCTCTTGTCCAAGAACGGGTTCAATCTTCAAGTGATCAAATGAAAAATGTGATCCGGGCCACTCGCGAAGCCCGCATCAAGCGGTTGATCTATACCAGCAGTTTAACTACAATCGGTTCTCCCCCGGAAAATGAAAGCCGGCTGGCAGATGAACGAGATTATTACATACCGGGCTCCATGCCAGATAATGCGTACCATGAGATGAAAGCCGTCATGGAAAATTTAGCTCTGGAAGCTTCCGGAGTCGGGTACGATATCGTTATCCTCAACCCCACTCTGGTCTTGGGGCCAGGAGATGTCCATCTCAGCACAGGGGAGATCCTATTAATGTTTACCCGTGGTAAAGCCAAAGCCTTACCTCCGGGAGTATTGAATGTGATTGACGTTAGAGATGCTGCTGAAGCTCATATCAACGCTGCCAGGATCGGGAAGAGGGGCGAGCGATATATCCTTGGTGGAAGCAACTATCCAATCAAGGAAGCTGCTGCAATATTTGCAGATATTGCCGATGTTAAACCGCCTCTTCTGACACTACCAACCTGGTTAATAGATGCCTATATCAAAGCAGGAGATATACTTCCTTTTGTTCCATTTGTGCACGACCACATCAGGGCCTATAAACATTGGCAAGGATACAACACAGAAAAAGCCCAAAAGGAATTGAACCTGAAATCGAGATTTCTCGAGGAAACAGTACGGGACAGTTTAAAATGGTTCAGGAATCAGGGGATCGAATAACAGCCCAAGTTTGATATCCGTTTCGAATTTAGAGATATCCTTCAGCCGTCAACACACCCGAAAAAGCTTGCCGACAATCCAGGATCGCCTTCTCGCGCCAGTGATTTGATTCCGGGAAATACATTTCCAAAATCTCTTCCCTTGTCCTTGATAACAATCTTTCAGATAGTGCGCCATGATAAACTGCCTGATTTTCATAGATCATCGTTCTCAGGCTTTTAATCTCTTTCAGAATGCCATCTCCATATGTCCCAAACTCGAACGCAGTGCCATAGTGTTTAACATAAGGAAATTCGGATCGCTTCATTCTGTACGACCAATCGATCATATCTCCATGCATACTGTAAAACTGGTCTGGATCCGATGACAAAATCAACGGATACTTAAAGTCTTCAGTCAGTTGGTCTGGTTTGCGTTCTTCTGCCGGAGAATTAACAAGTGTCATTTGATCCCTTGGTCCATAACCGGTATGCATATCAAAGTGCAAAATCTCATCATATGAGGAAAAACCAAGTGTAATCATTTCTTTAATTAATAACGTTTCTGGTTGAAATTCTTTTCCGGAAAAATACAAGCCCGCGGGGTAGTCTGGTTGACCTAACATTACAGCTCCCCGCAAACCCTGGATGCCTTCCCGTGAAAGACTGGCAATCACGTTCTTGATGAATACCAGATCTTCGATCCAGAATTCTTTCAGAGGCTGATCTGGGTTGAGGATGCTGTTTAGTTTTTTATAATCCGGATTGAAATCTTCCAGGAAATTTTCTTGTCGATCTGTGAAGTTACGGTTAAGATCCACATTATTCTGGTTAACTCTGCGGCTATTTGCCATTCCCCAGGGATTGATCACATGCACAAACTGAACACCCGTTACTTCAGAGTCCAGAAGAGAGATAAACTCTTTAAGGAATAGATCCAGCATAGCAGCGCCCACAAACCCCTCCACTCCATGCAGCCCGGTTGTGATCAAGACCAATTTCTCTTTCTTTTTGATCGGATCTGCTGTGATCCAATCAATGGATAGGTCTTCGGGTTCCGATATGAAATGTGTATCGAGTTCTGCGGTCGGCCAGATCTTTTTTACTTTTTTTAGTTGATCCCGAAAGTAGGTTCTGGATTCTTGGTATGAAGTCGGGAAGTGTATTGATTTGTTATTGTTCATTATCAGTCCTATCATCTATTGGCCTTAGAAAGGTCCAAATCCAATTGCCACACCAAGGGCCAAAAAAGCCAGCGTGATTAAGACGATCGCACCCCAAAGCGGCAGCGTCCAGCGCAGCCATTTGGGATAACCCACCACGGTAAGACCCAGCACGATCAACAGCACAGGATTAGTAGGATAGACCATATTTGAAAAGCCATCACCAAAACAATAAGCTGTGACAGTGATTTGGCGAGTGACGCCTACCAGATCAGCCAGGGGCAGCAAGATCGGCATCATTAAGAAGGCTTTGGCAGAGCCTGAAGAGACAAAAAATTCGATCAACAATGCCAGCAAATAGATCAAAACAGCCGAAATAAATGGATTCGCACCCTGGAAAAGCTTGGAAGCCTGGAACAGAATAGTATCCATGATCCCCCCGGAAACCACAATGAGTTTGATGCTCATTGCCATCAATATCAGGATTCCTCCCGGTGCGATGCCGCCAACACCCTCGCCCAGGGCTTTCCAGACATCTTTTTTCTCCGGACTGGCTATCAACCCGGCTCCCAGTCCTCCCGCAAGGAACAGCAAACCCACCAATGGCAAAGCATAATCAGATAGGAAGGAAACAAAGGGTGCGCCAAATAACGTGGCAACTATCAAGATTATAAAAACTAAAAACCAGATCATTGCTGATCGCATGGCCTGAGTGATATCTCCTTGTTGTGAGAGATCGAGGGGTTTGAATTTCTGCTGGTTAGCCATAGTCTCATCATAGACCAGGGAAGCTTCGGGGTTTCGTTCCACCTTTTTAGCATAGCGGGTCAAAAAGATAGCAAAGGCGGTATAAATGGCAATAAAAATCGGGATCCGGAACCAAGCGCCTGAGAAAAGGGGCAATTCGGCCAACTCCTGGGCCACACCGATCGTAAAGGGATTGGTGATGGCAGCTGAAAAACCCAGGTTGGTGGCCAGGATGCTCATGCCCAGTCCAACAAGAGCGTCCCATCCCAGGTAATATGATAATGATAGGACAAGGGGGACAAGAGGCACTACCTCCTCGAAGATTCCAAAAAATGCCCCCAGGGCCATGAAGAATAAGGAGATCAAAAGTAACAGGGCATATTTCCTGTCGCCAAATCGGACCACGATCCGCCCCAGGCCGGCTTTGAGAATACCGCTTTTATCTAACACCGCAAAGGCCCCACCCACCATCAGTACAAATAAGGAAATCACTATCACAAGGGTGCTGTCCTCTCCCCATAATACTTCTACGGGAGCGGTGAACCAACGCCAAATTGGATAATCGGGTTTGTCAGTAAACCGGAAGCTCTCCGGGGAGATCAACTCCCGGCCGGCTTCTGTTAGCCTTAGGTACTCTCCGGCAGGAACAACCCTGGTCAACACGCCGGCGATCAATATGAACACAAAAAGAATGATCACAGATTGGACAAAGGCCTTTTTACTGATCTGGACGCCTGATTTTTCTTCCATGAAAATCTCCTTCCACTCAGCCTGGTTTATTACATCTGATTTTAACCCAGTTTCAAGGATATCAAATAACACTATCGAGAGCGAGATACTTTAGCAATTTCCATACTCAATAAAATATTCGCTACCCGTTTTCATTTAATTGAATCTTCATGCAACTCAATTGTTATTTCCCCGTATATATCTCTAATGCACCTTTATCAAATTGAACATTTCTTAAGGAGTAATCATGACTGAAAATAATATTCCCCC
>Ga0180435_10002295_pt1 | contig 19619 bp, 13 predicted proteins | sample SS_ome_3_FD_132467 | JGI IMG/M metagenome (GOLD analysis project Ga0180435, IMG submission 132467) | Hypersaline lake sediment archaeal communities from the Salton Sea, California, USA - SS_3_S_1 metaG | ecosystem: Environmental > Aquatic > Non-marine Saline and Alkaline > Hypersaline >...
ATCGGAAACTCCATCAATAAGGCCTGCGCGGCCCTTGAGGAAGGCAATTCCACCCTTGAAGGTGTTCTCCTTGGGATTGACTTTAACGACAGTCGCAAGCTGGGCGATGGCAAGCAACGCGACAGCCTTCTCCACAGGCTTGTCGGCCATTTCTCGCAGATTCGCTTGCGCAACGAAGATCTTGCCGAGCCGGACATGCTCGGCCGTGCCTATGAGTATCTGATCGAGAAATTCGCCGATGATGCAGGCAAAAAGGGCGGCGAATTCTACACGCCGCATCGCGTGGTTGAGCTGATCGCCAAGCTCCTTGATCCGGAACCTGGGATGCGGATTTGCGACCCCACATGCGGCTCAGGCGGTATGCTAATCCAGTGTGCTGACCATGTTGCTAGTAAGGTCGGTCGGCGACTTGGGTCCGGGCTCATCGACCTGACCCTGCATGGCCAGGAGAAGAATCTCGGCACTTGGGCGATCTGCAAGATGAATCTGCTGCTTCACGCTCTTCCCGACACACGGATTGAAAAGGGAGACACGATTCGTGACCCGAAACTGGTGCATGGTGGTGAGTTGATGCTTTACGACCGTGTCATTGCCAATCCGCCGTTCAGCCTAGACGGTTGGGGGCTGGAGGTCGCCAAGGAAGATCCCTACGAGCGGTTTTCCTACGGTCTGCCGCCAAAAAACATGGGTGACTACGCATTCGTGCAGCACATGCTCGCGACTCTGAATTCCGACGGAATGCTAGGCATAGTTATGCCGCATGGTGTTCTCTTCCGTGGGGGCGGGGATGGACGCATTCGAAAGGGATTTGTGGAAAACGACCTGTTTGAGACCATAATTGGGCTGCCCGAGAATCTCTTCTACGGCACGGGAATTCCTGCAGTAGTTCTCATCGCCAGTCGAGCCAAGCCCAGGAAGCGCAAGAACAAGATTCTATTTATTGATGCAGCCAAGGGCTTCGCGGCTCGGACTAACCAGAACGTGTTGCGCCCTGAGGATGTGGAAAGAATCGTCAAAGCCTTCCGCGCCTACAAAGACGAGGAGCGATTCTCGCGCGTGGTGTCGAACGAAGAGATTAGAGAGAACGATTACAACCTTAACATTGCCCGGTATATAGACACTCTCGATCCAGAAGAATCTATTGATATCGATAGCGCGTTTCGTGATCTCCGAGATCTGGAGGCACAGCGCGACACTGCGGCAAAAGAAATGGATGAGCTGCTGAAGGGGCTTGGATATGGGCGGTAGTTATCCTCCGAATTGGGCGGTTCACTCGATGAGGGATGTTGTCCAGCAGATTGTGCGTCGGAACCGCGTTGACTCTAACTCCTCCTACCGAATGTTGGGCGTACGTTGGTATTCGGGAGGGTGCTTCGTCCGTGACACAGTAACGGACAGCGATATCAAGGCACATCACGTTTATGCCGTTGTCCCAGGGGACTTTATTTACAACCGTCTATTTGCATGGAAGGGGTCGTTTGCTCTTGTGCCTTCGGAGTTCGAGGGGTGCTTCGTATCCAATGAATTTCCGACGTTCATCGTCGACAAGGAGAAACTCGCTGGAGCATATCTCCTGTTGCTATTCTCCCAGCCCTACATGTGGAAACGTGCGGCTGTTCTTTCTACCGGCACGACGAGTATCAGTCGTAATCGTTTGAACGAAGATGACCTCCTCGCCCTACGCATTGCACTTCCACCGCTTCAGGAGCAGAACGCGATTGTGGCGGTATTGGAGGCGGTCGAGTCAAGTATTCAAAAAACGGGTACAGTATTGGATCAGTTGGTTCGTGCTAAGCGCGCTACGATGCGTAAGCTACTAACCGTGGGACACCCGGCGCGCCGAACTAAGCTCATGCGATTGCCCGAGCCATGGCGTATTGGTCGGGTTGCACCGAATCTCAAGTCCATGCCGGAGAATTGGCGGCTCGTAACACTGACTGAGGTCGCACGGCTTGAGAGCGGGCATACGCCGAGCCGGAATCATCCAGAGTATTGGGAAGGTGACATTCCGTGGATCTCGCTTCAGGATACGGCGAGGCTTAGGCAGCTCGTCATCTCAGATACCGCCGAAACAACAGGCGAGCTAGGCATTAAGAACTCCTCAGCACGTCTATTGCCCAAGGATACCGTCGTGTTCTCACGAACTGCCTCAGTCGGGTTGGCCGCGCGGATGGGGCGAGAGATGGCGACGAGCCAGGACTTCGCGAACTGGATATGCGGCCAACATCTCGATCCCCGCTACCTGGTCCAGGTGTTCCGGCATATGGATCGGGAATGGCGGCGTCTCCAAGCTGGCAGTACCCACCAGACCGTGTATATGCCCGTTTTTAAGAAGCTGAAGATCCTGCTCCCTCCTCGCGATGAGCAAGAAGCCATCGCGGACATCGGGGATGCCTTCGACGAACGCATTCTCGCCGAGAGGAAGTACCTGGACCAGCTCCGCGAATCCAAGCGGGGCCTTGCCCAGGTTCTGCTGTCGGGCCGGGTGCGTGTTCGCGCAAGGAAACAGAAGACTCCGAGCGGGGCTCGTAACGCAGGAGGGCCGTGAATATGGCGACGAACTTCAAGTGGGACGAGCTGCACCTATCCGAGGAACCGGCCGACGCGTTGTTCCGTGAGTTAAATTATGAATTTGTGCCCGCAGAGGAACTCGATGCTGCTCGCGAGAGTATCGCAGAGCCGATACTCACGGGTCGACTGGACGCTGCCCTGCGCCGGCTGAATCCGTGGATTAACGATGAAAACGTCAAGAAAGCTATCCGCCATATCACGCACGCTGCGGCGACTGGATTGATTGAAGCCAATGAACAGGTACACACTGCCCTCGTCCACAACATCTCCCTCGATCAGGACTTGGGCAAGGGTAAGCGCGGCCAGACTGTGCGATTCATCGACTTCGACGACCCGTCGAAGAACGATTTCATCTTCACCCGGCAGTACCGAGTGGCGGGACCGAAGCAGAACATCATCCCGGATCTCGTTCTATTCGTGAACGGAATCCCGATGGTCGTCATCGAGTGCAAGAGCCCTACGATCACTGATCCGCTCGACCAGGCCAGGGAACAGATCTTCCGGTATCAGGAGTCCGAAGACCGTTTCCGCGGCCTGGGTGCGCAGCGTCTGTTCCACGCCGCACAAATCCTAGTCGCCACTTGTGGCCAGGCCGCGAAGTACGGGACCGTAGGTACGCCAGCCCGCAACTGGAGCGAATGGAAGGTCCCGCACCCGCTGACCCTTGATCAGCTGCGGACGAAGATCGGCCGCATCCCAACACCACAGGACGTTCTCATATGGGGGCTCTTGAACAAGGCGACGTTGCTCGACTTGATCCGTAATTTCATCGTCTTTGAAGTCGAAGGAGCGCGCACGCACAAGAAGCTGGCCCGATATCCGCAGTTCATCGCTGTGAACCGGGCGATCGAGCGGATTCGCAAGGCGAGGCGGCCTGAGCTTCGCGGTGGCATCGTGTGGCACACCCAGGGCTCCGGCAAATCCCTCAGTATGGTCTTCCTGGCGGTTAAGCTGCGGCGCCTTGGCGTAGCTGCCAACCCGACACTCGTTGTCGTGACCGACCGAAAAGACCTGGACAATCAGATTACAGGCACATTCCAGAGGTGCGGTTTCCCGAATCCAGTCCAGGCCCGCAGTGTCCAGCACCTCCGTGAGTTGCTCGACAAAGGTACAGGTCAAACAGTGATGACAACGGTGCAGAAGTTTCAGGAGGCCGCAACGAGCAAGCACCCAGTGCTCAATCCTGCAGACAATGTGTTCGTGATGGTGGACGAGGCGCATCGGACTCAGTACCGGAGCCTTGCCGCCAACATGCGGCGAGCGCTGCCAAACGCCTGCTTCCTCGGATTTACCGGCACGCCGATCGACAAGCGTGACCGTAGTACGTTGCAGGTCTTCGGCGATTACATCCACAAGTACACCATTGAGCAGGCCGTCCAAGACGGGGCGACAGTCCCCATTTTCTACGAGATGCGACAGTCGCCCGAGCGGCTCGAGGGCGAATCCCTCGACGCGATTTTTGAACGGATCTTCCGGGACCGTTCGGACGAAGAGCGTCAGATGATCCAGCAGCGCTACGCGACGCAGGAGGCGATCGCGGGTGCTCCTAGGAGGATCGAAGCAGTCTGCCTTGACCTCATCGGACACTTCGAGAAGTTCATCCATCCCAACGGATTCAAGGCTCAAGTCGTAGCGTGCAGTCGAGACGTTGCCGTCACATACAAGGAGACGCTTGATCGGCTTGGGGCACCGGAATCGGCTCTGATCATGTCGTCCACCCACAACGACCCGGAAAGGCTAGCGAAATGGCGCACGTCCAAGGACGAGCAGCGCAAGCTTATCGCGCGCTACAAGGACTCGGGCGACCCCCTCTCCATTCTCGTTGTTTGTGATATGCTGCTCACCGGTTTCGACGCCCCCGTTGAGCAAGTGATGTATTTGGATTCCCCTCTGCGCGAACACACATTGCTCCAGGCAATAGCCCGCGTGAACCGTACTGCCGACGGCAAGGACTACGGGCTTGTTGTCGACTACTGGGGAGTCGCGCTGTACCTGGAGCAGGCGTTGAGCATTTTCTCGCCCTTTGACGTGCAGGGTGCGATGAGGCCCAAGACGGAAATCCTGCCAAGATTGGAGTCTTACCACCGAACAGTAATGCGGTTCTTCGCAAAGGTCCCCCGCGACGATGTGGAGAGCTGCATCCGTCTGCTGGAGCCTGAGGACGCGCGCGCGGAATTTGAGCTAGCATTTCGTCGGTTCGCACAAGCCATGGATATGCTGCTGCCGGACCCGGCCGCCCTCCCTTTCATGGCTGACCTCAAGTGGCTGGGAAAGGTGCGCAATGCTGCTCGTGTGCGCTTCCGGGACTCCCGGTTTGATCTAACGGGCTGCCGGGCCAAAGTGAGGGAGCTCATCGAGGAGCACATTGCCAGTGGTGACGTCGACCAGCTCCTCGAACCTGTCTCCATCCTGGCCCCGGAGTTCGAGGAAGAGATGAGGAGGCTTACCTCCGATGAGGCGCGGGCGAGCGAGATGGAGCACGCGATTCGACACGAGATTCACGTGCGCCTGGATGAGAACCCGGTCTTCTACCAGAGCCTGCGGGAGCGTCTCGAGCAGATTATCGAAGACCGGCGTCAGGCTAGGATCAACGCGGCGGAGCAGCTCCGCCTGCTTGGTGATGTGGTTCTCGACATGAAGAACGTACATGATACGGCGCAGGCAGTCGGCCTCGACGAGACAGGATACGCCATCTACGAACTGCTCGGCGCGCACGGTAGTGGTCACGGCATTTGTGCAGATGGCGGCGGTGAGGACTACGGCGGAGCGGATGGCGGTCGTCGGGACTTGGCAGCGCAGATCCTCGCCGAGCTCCAGGACCTTGCCGTGGTCGATTGGGTTCACAAGGAGGACGTCAAGCGACGGATGCGACGAGCGGTGAAGAGGAAACTCCGAAGTGCCGGATACGCCCGAGACCAACTGGACGCGATGACGTCAAAACTTATGGATGTCGCGCGTGTGAGGTTGACGCGATGAAGCAGGAGATTGGGCAGGTTCCATTCGGCTCGTCCCTCATAGCCTATCGAGTCGAACGGAGTCCAAGGCGCAAAACGGTTACTATTGCCGTCGGCGCCACTGAGGTCGTGCTCAAGGCGCCTCAGGACACCCCGGCCGATCGTCTACAGGAGGTCGTGAAAGCCAGAGGTCCCTGGATTCTCAAGCGGATCACGGAGTTCGAAGAACTGGGGCCAGCACCGCAGCCAATGGAGTTCGTAAGCGGGGAGAGCTGCGCGTACCTAGGCCGGCACTACCGGCTGAAGATCGAGCTCGTCCAGGGATTGCAGAAACCGTGTGCTGCACTACATGGTGCTTTTCTGGTCGTTCAGGTGGATCAGACGACCAGTCGTGAGAAACGCAGAGACCACGTTCGACGGGCGATGACGACCTGGTACCGCAAACAGGCCGGACGAAGGCTGCCCGAGCGGGTGAAGCTGTACGCGGCGCGCGCTGCACTTGAGTGCCCGCCAGTCTTAATCCGTAAACAGGAAAAGCGCTGGGGAAGCTGCAGCAGCAAGGGAGAGCTGCGTTTTAACTGGCGCATCATCATGGCCCCAATGTCTTTGGTGGATTATGTCGTGGCACACGAGGTCTGCCACCTGGTGGTGCGCCACCACTCCGCTGCATTTTGGAAGCTCCTCGGCACTATTCTGCCGGACTATGAAGTGCGTCGCGAACGGCTTCGCGCTGAGGGGATTTCGTATAGCTGTTGACGTTGGGGGGCTGCGGCAACTCCACCGGTTAACCCGGAGGTGAAACGGTGGATATCTAGGATCCGATCCCCACTTCCTGCATGGGTTGCAGGATTAGAACAACGATACTCTGACATGCTCCCCCCTCATCCCAAAGCCTGTCGGTTACATGATCATTCCCATCAGGGCTCGAGCCGCATGCGATCACGCGGGAACAGGGACGCGTACCGGACGTTCGGCAGATCCAGCAGCTTCTGGACCAGGCGTTCGAGACCGATCCCGAATCCCCCGTGCGGCGGGCAACCGGCCCGGAACACGCGCAGATAGGGCTCGAGGGTGCTCGATTCGATTCCCTTGAGTTCGAGAGAAATCTCCAACTGCGACACGTCGTGGATCCGTAGGCCGCCCGAGCTGAGTTCCAGCCCGCGCAGCAACAAGTCGAAACTCTCGGATCGACCGCGACGGGTGCTAGGTTGCGTGTAGAACGGTCGTGACCTCAGCGGATACGAATGCACCAGGACGGCGTCCGATGCGTGATGCTCGCGAGCCCACTCGCAGATCCGCCGTTCATCCTCCGGCGCGAGGTCCTCGGCGGGATTCGCCCTGCTCGGTTTGAATCCGGTCGCGATCTCCTTCGCCGACTCCAGGTCGAGGACCGGTATCCGTTCGGGCACGGCCGGTAAGGAGGTCCCCAAAGTCTTCAGGTCGTGTCGGCAGGCTTCGGCCAGATGCTCGACGGCGGATCGCAACAACCCGGCCGCGGTATCCATGACCTCCCCCAGACCCTCGGGAAACGCCATCTCGACGTCGATGCCGACGAACTCGTTGAGATGCCGACCGGTCGCGTGTTTCTCGGCGCGGAATACCGGCCCGATCTCGAACACCCTCTCGAGAGGCGTGGAGGCCATCGCCTGCTTGTACAGCTGCGGACTCTGGGCAAGAAACGCCGTGCGTTCGAAGTACTTGACCTCGAACATCCCCGCGCCCCCTTCGGCTCCGGCCAGCACGATCTTCGGGGTCTTGATCTCCACAAAGTCCAGTCGACGGAGATATCCGGCGACTGCCCGCAGGACCTCGGACGAAATGCGGGCGATCGCGGAATGGGCCGGGCTTCTCAGGCTCAGTTCGCGCCGGTCCAGAAGGACTTCGATCCCGGGCCCCTCGCCGGTGCAGGGAGACGGAAGGGAAAAAGGATCGAAATCCGACCGCTCATCGGGCCGGGCCAGAACCTCGACCTCGCCGCGCTTCACCTCCACGCCACCGGGAGCCCTGTCCTGGGCCACGACCTCGCCACGACAGACCACGATGCTCTGCACGGGAGGCGCATCGCCCCCTTCGCCCAGGACCAGCTGGACCTGTCCGGTCCTGTCTCCGAGATCCAGAAACGTCACGCCTCCATGACCCCGACGCGCCATGAGTCGGCCGGCTATCTCGACCTGTTTGCCGATCCGCTCCTTGAGGTCCCGGATCAAGGTGCGGCGCACGCTCCCGTTGCCGGTCATAGCGAGAACTCCTCGGCGGTCATCAATCGGACGATGACCTTGCGCTCGGAACTCATCAGCTGGGCCGCGATCAGCTTCGTCAGCGCCGATTCCGTGACCAGGCGACCCAAGGGAACGACACCCGCCCCCCAGAGATCCTGCGACGATCCGAACTCGGCCAGATTCACCGGAACGCCGAGTTGCGACGTGCAGAACACGATGCCGCCCAACCGGTTCACCGTGCGCACGAGGGGAAGTAACGACTGGCGCACGTCCCAGCGCGCATTGGCCGTGCCGGTGTCGAAAAGTTCCAGCAGGACGTAGCGAACTCCTTCGTCCAGCACCGGAGCGATCCAATCCGGTTCGAGACCGGGGTAGACCTTGAGCAGGAGCGTTCGGGCGACGGCGTCTTCGAGGGCCTCCAGGTCCGGAACAGGCTCGGTCCAAAGGCCGGGAACCGCGGCGCCGTTTCCGTGCTCGTCCGGATCACCCAGGTTGAAGGAGGTGAACACGGGAACCGTGGTCGACGTCATTCTCAGGTTCGTTGCCGGGTAGTTCCGATTCCCCATGCTCACCCAGAATCCGGGTTTCTCGCGCCGGACGAAATCGATGGCCGCGGCGAGATTGTCGCGGGCGTCGGACGACTCGTCGCGCGGCGCGCGGGTGGAGCCGGTGAACACCACGGGCATCGTCGCCGCGGGGAGCAGCCAGCGCATGAGCGAGGCCGTGTAGGCGAGTGTGTCGAGCCCATGGGTCACGACCACGCCCTGGTGGGAATCGCCTCGCACGATGTCGTGGAGAGCGGCCCACAAACGGTACCATTCCTGCGGAGTCAGGTTCTCGCTGAGCTCCCGGGTGACCGGAATGTGCTCGACCCGCGCGTCCTGCCGCGACTTGCAGACGGCGTCGATCAGATGCTCCAGCACCTCGGCCGAAGCCGGCCTCATCGCACCGTCGCCGTCGCGCTCCGCCGTGATCGCACCGCCCATGTCGATCAGCGCGATGCGCCGGACGTCGAGCGCCGCCTGGAGTTCCTCCCGCACCAGGCGGGGATTCGCGTTGCGCTGGCGGCGGATCACCTGGCCGACGAGGAACTGGAACGACTGCGTCTTGCCGCGACCCAGCGCCTCGACCACGTTCTGGTGGTCGGCGACGACCTCCGTCACCCAGGCCCGGATCAGCGACCGATCCGAGATCTGCTCCAGTCCGAGGCTCTCGAGCACGTCGGTCGGACTCTCGTCGCTAGCAGCGACCTGATCCAGGATTCGCTTGGCGTTCCGGTAAGAAAGCCGATCGTCGCGCACCAGCCGCAGCAGTTCGGCCAGCCGGACCGGCGAGATCAGGGGAGGCGAATATGGCCTTTCCTGCCGATTCTCGATCTCCCGCACCTGGTTCAGGATCCAGCTCGCGGCGAGGTCGCCCGAGCCGAGGAGGCCGACGGTCTCCTCGAAATAGTCCGCGATCGCCGGTTCCGAGACCAGTTCCCGACCGATCGGCAGCGAGACGCCGAAATCTCGTGCGAATCGCTTCGCCCGCTCCTCGGGCAGATCGGGCATGTCGGCGGTGATGCGCTCGATGTCCTCCGCGGTCAGGGTGACCGCCGGCAGGTCGGGTTCCGAAAGGTAGCGGTAGTCGTGAGCCATCTCCTTGCTGCGCATCGATTCCGTCACGCCGCGGTTCTCGTTCCAGCTCCGGGTCTCGTGCAACACCGGCCGGCCGCTCTCGAGGAGCTTCACCTGGCGCTCGAACTCCGCCTCGATCGCCAGCCGCACGAAACGGGGGGAATTCAGGTTCTTGATCTCGACCCGGGTGCCCAGCGCCCGCTCCTCGCCGGCGACGGAGATGTTGACGTCGCACCGCAACTGGCCCAGTTCGGCGCTGGCGTCCGACGCTCCGATCGTCCGCAGCAGGAGGGCGAGGTGCCTCAGCAGGGCTTCCGCCTCCTCGCCGATGTGGAGGTCCGGCTCGGTGACGACCTCCAGCAGGGGGGTGCCCGCCCGGTTGAAATCCACCTTCGACTCGTAGGGAGTATGGTCAAGCTTCGCGGCGTCCTCTTCCAAGTGCGCCTCGCGGAGCCGGATGCTGACGGCCTTCCCCCTCACCTCCAGGTCGATTGTCCCGCCGCGACCCAGCGTGCTGGCGAACTGCGATGTCTGGAAACTCTTGGCGAGGTCCGCGTAGATGTAGTGCTTGCGATCGAACCGGAGGGTGTCGGCGATTCTCATTCCGAGCGCCTTGACGGTCCTGACCCCCTGCTCGACGGCGGACCGGTTGAGGCGGGGCAGGATGCCGGGATACCCCAGACAGATCGGACAGACGTGCACGTTGGGTTCGTCGACGACGGCGGTCGAGCAGGGACAGAAGAGTTTCGACCGGGTCTTGAGCTGGGTGTGGATCTCGAGTCCGATTGTGGCGACATACCTCATTCGACGTCACCCCCCGGGAACTTGAGCGAGGGGAGCCCGCGGAGGAAGGGACATTTCGCCGGGTCGAACTCCAACCAGTTTTCCAGCCGCAGTGCTTCGTTCAGCAGCAACAGATCGGACGACCTTTTTCCCATCAGCTGGACCGCGGTGGGCAATCCGCCTGAAACGCCAACGGGAAGCGAGATCGCCGGCAGGCCGGCCAGGTTGGCCGTGACGGTGAACTGGTCGGCCAGCTTCATCGTCACGGGATCGTCGATCAGCTCACCGATCCGGAATGCCTGCGTGGGGGCGGACGGCGTGACCAGGATGTCGACCTCGTCGAACAGGCTGCGGTACGACATCGCGATCTCGGAACGGGCCTGCTGTGCCCGGCCGTAGTACTGATCGTAGTGACCCGCCCGCAGCACGTACGTGCCGAGCAGGATCCGCAATTGTACCTCGCGCCCGAACAGGGCGCGGGTGGACCGGATCAGGTCCTCCACGCGATCCGGCTCCCGGTCCGCGCGGGGACCGTAGCGAACGCCGTCGAAGCGGGCGAGATTCGAGCTGGCCTCGGCACAGGCCGTCAGATAGTACGCGGGCACGACGATCTCGTCGGCATGCGGCAGCGACAGTTCGCGCACGTCGTGCCCCTGTGATCGATAGATGTCCAATACCTGCTCCAGGGCGACCCTGGTGGCCTCATCCAGGGCCGGATGGTCCCTATGATCCGGGAAAAACCCCACGGTCGGTTGCCCGGAAACCGGATCCGACCGATCGAGTTCGTCGACGGCCACGACCGTTCCGTCACGGCGGTCGTGGCCCAACATCAAGCGGAACAGGTGCTCGGCGTCGGCGACGCGGCCCGTCAACATGCCGATCTGATCCAGTGACGAGCCGTAGGCGACCAGGCCGAAACGCGATAACGCCCCGTAGGACGGCTTGAAACCGACCGTGCCGCAGAAGGCGGCAGGCTGGCGCACCGAACCCCCTGTGTCGCTGCCGAGCGCCGCCGGAACCAGTCCGGCGGCCACGGCGGCGGCCGAACCTCCGCTGGATCCGCCGGGAACCCGGTCCTTCATCCATGGGTTGCGGCACTGCCCGTAGGCCGAGGTCTCGGACGAGGACCCCATCGCGAACTCATCCATGTTCGTCTTGCCGACCACGACCGCTCCGGCGGCCTGCAGGCGTTCGACTACGGTGGCGGTGAACGGCGGGACATACCCTTCCAGGATCCGGCTTCCGCAGGTCAGGGGCAGGCCTTCGACCGCGATGTTGTCCTTCACGGCCAGGGGCACGCCGGACAGCGGCCCATCCTCGCGGACCTGCAGATCAGACTCGTCCGCCTGCACGGCCAGGAAGGACCGCAGGTCTCCGTCATGCTCGCGGATGCGCCGCAGGCTGCTCTGCACGACCAGCAGACCGCCGTCGGCGCCGGCGACCTCCGCCAACCGCCGGAGAGAGGGCCATGTCGGTCCGCCGCTCACGCAAGAACCCGCGGGACGAAGAAGAAGCCCTCCTCGAAGTCCGGTGCTGCCGCGTGCAGGGAGGCCTTCTTCGCATCTTCCACCCGGTCCTCCCGGAGGCTTACCAGATCGACGGGATTGTCGGTCGGCGATGCCGGCACCGATTCCGGCGACCCAACCTCGGCGATGGCCGCGAAATGCTCGAGCAATACCGCCAGACCATCGACCAGCGCCGCGGCCGACTCCGCGTCGAGTTCCAGGGCCGCCAGTTCGGCCGTGACACGAATCTCCTCCGCGTCGATCAGCGTACTGTCATCTCGCTCCATCGCGGAGCCTCCTCACTTCGGGGCGCCGATCCGAATCGAGTCCGGCAGCCATGCATTCGGCCACCAGATCGATCGCCTCGTCGAACTGCCTGAATACGAACGGATTCTCCTGGAGCAGGTAGACTGGGTGTCCCAGGTCCGCCATCAGGCGGAAATATCGATCCTGGGCCGCCTCGTGCCGGAATCGCGTTCCGGCCAGGAGACAGGCGGAGACCAACTGGTGCTCGCTCGCGACGGCATGATGCCCGGATGCGGCGAGTTTGTCCACCGTTCCAGCAATTGCGTCGCGATGCCCCAGCACGTAGGACAGCTTGACCTGCGCCTCTGCGACGCTCATGTCGGCCGCCGGAATCGCACCGGCCCGAATGAGATTCCGGCCGGTCTCGTACTCGAAGTCGCAAGGCCCGCGCACCACCTGTGATCCGAGAATCACGAACTTGCCGAGCGCCCGGGCGACATGGATGAACTCGATCACATTGTGCGCACCGCCGGGGCTTCGATTCGGACAGGGTTTAAAATCCGGAATCGAGAATCCACGGCAGGGATGATTCCCGAAGTATGGCGTCGGATCAAACCCCTCGGTCGGGAGAGTTCCCAACCCGATCTGTCGATCCAGGTAGCCGCAGTATCCCAGAGGAAACGAGGGGTGCTTCTCGTCGATCTTCGAGTCTCGACAGCCCTCGATGTTCCCGTTTCCGCTACCGTATCCCAGCAACACGAACCCCGACCAACGACCTTTCGCCTGCTCCAGCAGATCCTGGCTTGTTTCGAAGGGAGAGAGGTACAACACCCGGATCTTGTCGTCGAAGCCGGTCTTGTCGGACTTTCCGTCGTGCGCGATCTCGTTGTCGATGATCTCGGCCACCTCGCGCCAGCGATCCAAGTGCATGTTGGAGGAGTCGACTGCCTTGGAGATGTCGTTTGTGCTGAGATCACCGTAGTAGTTCTTGAGCTGCGCCGAGATGTATGACTTGACGAAATCACCCGACGGGGTGAATCCCTTGCCCGCCTCCCTCTTCGAATCAATCGTGCCGCCGGTGGCAATCACGTGCAGTCGCCGTACGGGGGCCTTTATGCGATAGCGCTCGGTATCTCTTTCGAGCGTTACTTCATTCTGGCCGACCCGTCCGCGAGTGCGGCCCATGAAAGCCTTTGCGTCGATCTGATTGATCTTCGTGATGTGCTCCGAAAAGACATCCACGCCTCGCCCGAAAACGACCGAGATACTCGGCGGCCTGATCGCGGTCATCACCTGAAGGGATGATTTGACGTTTCCGATGGCGTCCGAGTCGGCGAAGGCCACGTCGTCAAGCGGCACCATCGATCCGGTGAGCACGACGTTCGTATCCAGGCCCTTCAACATGTACTTGAGCACCGACAGGCCCCAAGCCAGAGTATCCGTACCGTGAGTCACCAGGACACCCGTCCCCAACGGCGTCGGTCGCGGATGGCGAGCGACGAGATCCCGGATCACGGTGGGAAGATCCCTGTCATGCCAGGCATCCAGCTCCTTGACGAACGAATCGTCCTCGTTCGGGTGCAGGGACTTGACGACGTAGGGTGATTCGTCGGTTGCCAGCCCGGCGATCTCGCTCATCTTCTTGAATCCGCGCACACTTGTTCTGATCACAACCGGCACACCACAATCCCGGAGAATCGGCAGTCCCTTGCGAAGCCCCGTCTCTTCCCACGTTCCGCCGCCTCCCGGGAACATTACGTCGAGGACCACGACATCCGTCAGCGGTCTGTCGTCCTCCGGTTCCGCGCAGATCCGCCGGCAGGCTTCTGTGATCTGCGCGGAGGCCTGACTTGACTGATCGTAGGCGAGGAAGTCCGCTTCGATGCCCTGCGGCGCGAGAATCTCTCGCAACTCAGCGATCTGCGTTTCGCCGATTTCGTTACCCGGTACGAAATCGTCGTCGATGAAGTATACCCTCAGCGTGGACTGCGCCATCTAGTTCTCCCCCTCGTTGACCCTGAAGCTGTATTCCGCCTCGTCCAGCGCGGATTTGGCCGTTGCCAACAGACTCGGAATCGCCTCTGCTGCCGTATCGAGCAGGCGCCTTAAACTCCCCCGGAGTTCAGCGAGACACCGGACCCTCGCGGACCACCTACCTTCAGTACGCGGGAGGGCCGATACGAGAACGGACATCGAGTCGACGATGCCTCCCAAGATCTCGACCTCTCTCCGTACAAGCTCGGCATCCGGCATCCGGCCGCCATCGACGGATCGGTAGACGCGATGATAAGTGCGTTTATCGGTGTCGAGTGGATGATTGTGATGGACGTGACGCCGCCAGGCCTCGAGCGCTTTGACCACCAGCTCGTCCAAGGCCCGATCAGCCTCTTCGGTCTGTGCCGGGTCCGGACCGCAGATCACCGCACCGACGAACTTGGCCAGGTTAACAACCCGCTTGCAGATCACCAGCCGCGATCCGCTCTTCCAGATCGAGACGGACGAAGCGAGCGCCTGCAGGTCGTTGAACGTGAATCTTTCGGCCAGGACAAGATCGAACAGTCTCAGCGTTCGCCCGGATTCGCACTCTTCGATCCGAGCCAATGCGTAGTGATCCGTCTCAACTTCGAAGCCGAAGACGACCAAGTTTCTGCACACGGTGCGGCCACAGGGTGATAGGGAATACACTTCGCTCGATGCACTTTCTGCAAGGGGGATCTTCTTATCTGCGAACGGCCTCCCGGATGGCGTGCCCATCGACCGCCGCCAGCGCGATCCTACCATGCATCTTCTAGGGAGGCAATAAGTCGGCGAACCCGCCGTGCCCCATCGGCGGGCTATACCGACTACGGCCCGGAGTGCAGCGACTCGGAACACCAGAAACCGATACGATCCCGTAGATATCGGATACGAATCCGTATCAGACCGCTTCGCCGTGAATTACCGCTTGGTGGATCGAGGTCCTTATGTTATTCAAAATTATCCAATTATCCCAGGTCGGTGATTGTGGCGCGGGAAATGCAATTTGTGAATGTGACCTGGTTCATTGCGAGCACACCCACGGGTCGTGTCGCGATCGTAACTTCGGCGGCGCATAGAACGGAGGATCACATGAGTCCGAGAAAGCAAGTGTTAGGCCTCATCGCCATCTGTCTTGGGTTCGCACTGGCGATCAGCGGCTGCGGCGGAGGCGGCGGCGAAGCCGGTTCCGACGACGAGATCATCATCGGCGCCGCGGCGCCTATGACCGGCAAGTACGGGGAGATGGGGAACGACTTGCTCGCGGCCATCCGGATCGCGGTCGACGAGCGCAACGCCGCCGGAGGCATCGACGGGAAGCAGATCCGACTGGTGATCGAGGACGACAAGGCCAGCCCTAAGGACGCGGTCACCGTCGCCCACAAGATGGTTGCCGACTCGCGTATCATCGGGCTCGTGGGCCACATGAACAGCGGGACGACCTTGCCGGCCTCCGCGGTCTACCACGACGGCGGCATGGCCATGGTGATGCCGGTCCCGACGAATCCCGACATCACGAAGCAGGGATTCGACAACCTGTTCCGGGTGCCCATCACGGACGACAAGCAGGGCCCGGCCTGCGTTGCCTTCATGCTCGAGAAGCTGGAGAAGCGGAACATCGCCGTGGTCCACAACAAGCAGGCCTACGGCGAGGGCATCGCGACCGAGGCCCGCAAGGCGCTCGAGGCCTCCGGAAACGATCCCTTGACCTACATGGGCGTCAGCGCCGATGACCAGGACTACCGCGCGGTGATCACCCAATTGAAGCAGCTCGGTCCGGACGCGGTGTTCTTCGGCGGCGGCTACTCGGAGGCCGCCATTCTGATCAAGCAGTCGCGGGAGCAGGGCTTCGACGTGCCGTTCGTCATGGGCGACGGGTGCTTCGACAGCCAGTTGATGGAGATCGCGGGCCCGGCCGCCGACGGGTGCTACATCTCCAACATCGCGCCGACGACCGCGCCGGGCGAGAAGGCCGAGGCATTCTTCACCAAGTTCCTGGAGGAGCACGGCAAGATCGTGGCCTTCGCGCCGCTGGGATACGTGTCGACGAACATCCTGCTCGACGCCGTCGACACGGCCGAGTCCAAGACCCGGGAAGGGGTGCTCGCCGCGCTGCGTGATCCGGCGTTCAGCTTCGACAGCATCCTGGGCGAGATCGCGTTCGTCGAGAACGGCGACTCCCGGGGACAGACGGCCTTCATGCACCTGATCGAGGACGGCCAATTCAAGACGGTCGACTGGTAGCCGGCGTGCTGCAGCAGATCTGGAACGGCCTGACCCTGGGCGCCCTGTACGGACTGATCGCCATCGGCTACACGCTGATCTTCGGCATCATCCAGGTCATCTTCTTCGCCCAGGGCGAGCTGAGCATGCTGGCCGCCTTCGCGGCCCTGGCCGTCATCACCCTGCTGGCGACACAGTTGCCGGCCGGCGTCGTGCTGCTGCTCGCCGTCGTCGCGGCCGTGGCCGTCAGCGTCGGCTCGGGGCTTCTGGCGGAAAGGGTGGCCCTGCGTCCGCTCCGCGACGCGCCGCGCGTGATGCCGCTGATCACCTCGCTCGGCGTGTCCATCGTGTTCCAGAACCTGATCATGGTCGGCGTGGGTCCGCAGCCGTTCGCCTTCGCCGCTCCGGTGCAGTTCGCGACGTACACGTTCCTCGGCGTGCGGTTAAGCTCCCTGGAGATCATCATCCTGTCGGTGCTGGGGGTGGTCGTGGTCTCCATCCATTTCCTGCTGCGGAAACACCGGTACGGCATCGCGGTCCGGGCCATCGCGCAGAGTCGCGACGGCGCGCGGTTGATGGGGATCGGCGTCAACCGGACGGTCGTCGTGGCGTTTGTCCTATCGTCCTTGACGGCGGCCTTCGCCGGCGTCCTCATGGCCATGTACTACGGCGTCGCCAAGTTCGACATGGGCTTTGTTCCCGGGATCAAGGGATTCACGATCGCCATCCTCGGCGGTGTCGGCAACATCTACGGCGCCCTGCTGGCCGCGCTGCTGCTCGGCGTGTCGGAATCCCTGTTCGCGGGCTACGTCTCCAGCGACTACCGGGACCTGTTCGTGTTCACGGTGCTCATCCTGACCCTGATCGTCCGGCCCCAGGGCCTGCTCGGGGAGGGAAAATGATCCGCGGGGCCGTCGCACGCATGCCCCTGACCGCCCGCTGGACGGTCGTGTTCCTGGTTGCCGCGCTCTTCCCGCTGGTCGTCGCCAATCCCTATTCGATCCACACCGTCACCCTCTTCCTGATGTATGCGATCCTGGCCATGGGCTTGAGCATCGTCGTGGCCTACGCCGGACTGCTGGACCTGGGCTACGTGGCGTTCTTCGCCGTCGGCGCGTACTTCTACGCCATCCTGAACCGGAGCAGCGGTCTGCCGTTCGCCGCGGCCTTGCCGCTGGCCAGCCTGCTGGCCGCCGGCGCGGGGGTCCTGCTCGGGTTTCCCACCCTGCGCGTCCGGGGCGACTACCTGGCGCTCGTCACGCTGGCCTTCGGCGAGATGATCCGCCAGGTGTTGCAGAACTGGACCGTGGTCACCGGCGGTCCGCGGGGCATACCGGCCGTCGCCGCGCCCCACCTGGGCGGCCTGACCGCGGGAGCCCCTTGGCAGTACTTCTACCTGGTCCTGGCCATCACCGCCGTCGCGGTCGTGGCCCTGCGGCGCATCGGCGACTCGCCGGTCGCCCGGATCTGGGGTTCGATCCGCGACGAGGAGATCGCGGCGCGCGGATGCGGCATCGATTCCACCCGCTGGCTGCTGCTGGCGTTCGCGGTCGGGGCGTCGTTCGCCGGCGTCGCGGGAGTCCTGTTCGCGTCCATCCAGCGTTTCGTCTCTCCCGAGACATTCGTTCTCGACGAGTCCATCCTGGTCCTGGCGATCGTCGTGCTGTCCGGCGGACGGTCGCTGCCGCGGCTCTTCCTGGCGACGGCCGTGCTGTACGGAGTGCCGGAAGTCCTCCGCGGCATCGAGGAATACCGCGCGCTCGCCTTCGGCCTCCTGCTGGTGGCCTTCACCGTGATCGACCACCGGCTGCACCGTCGCCGGCCGACCGTCGTCGCGTTCGAACAGGAAGGTGAAGACGACGACCCGCCACACCCGGATGCGTATCCAGCGGAGCTGCGCAATCCGGAGTCTCCGGTCGAGCGCGTGACCGTGGCCGGCGTCCGCAAGTCGTTCTCCGGACTCCGGGCCCTGGACGACGTCTCCTTCGACCTCCCGGTCGGCGACCGGATCGTGGCCCTCGTGGGGCCGAACGGCGCCGGCAAGACCACCCTCTTCAACTGCATGACGAGCCTGGAACCCGTGGACGAGGGAACGATCTCGTTCCCGCCGCTGGGCAACGTCTGCGAACGGCCTTCCTACGTGGTCACGCGGATGGGGATCGCCCGGACCTTCCAGAAGGTCCGGCTGTTCGACACGATGACCGTCCGGGAGAACATCGAGGTCGGCGCGTTCTGCCGGCTGCGGATCCCGGTCGCCGCGAGCCTGGTTCCCGGCCTGCCCCTCGGATCATTCCGGCGGTCCGCCCGGTCGATCGTGGATGCCGCATCGTCGTTCGTCGGCCTGGATTCCCTGCTCGATTCGCCGGTCCGGTCCCTTCCGATCGGGACCCGGCGACGGGTGGAGATCGCCCGGGCCCTCGCCACGCGCCCCCGCGTCCTGCTGCTGGACGAGATCGCCTCGGGGCTCAACGACGGCGAGAAGAAGGAGATGTCCGACCTGCTGCAGCTGATCTCGTCGTCCGGCGGAATCCCGATCCTGCTCGTCGAACACGACATGAAGTTCGTGCGCGGGCTGGCGCAGCACATGATCGTGCTCGAGTCGGGCAGGGTGCTGGCGGAGGGAACCCCGGAAGATGTCCTGGAGGATTGGGCCGTCGTGGAATCGTACCTGGGCGCGAGAGAGGGTTCCGATGCTGACGGTGAATGACCTCTCGGTCCGCTACGACGGGGTCACCGCCCTGGACGGCGTTTCCCTGGCCGTGCGGCGGGGAGAGATCGTCACGGTCATCGGGGCCAACGGCGCCGGGAAGTCCACCCTGCTGCGCACCGTCGTCGGGCTGGAGAAACGCCATTCCGGCGCCATCCTGCACGAGGACCGGCCGATTCACGATCTCCCGACGGAAACCATCGTCGGGCGCGGCATCAGCCTGGTCCCGGAAAGCCGCGAGCTCTTCCCCTCCATGTCCTGCCGGGACAATCTCCGGGCGGCGCTGTTCCTGCACCGGGGAACCGAGTCGTTCGACGAACTGGTCGAGCCGGTCTTCGAGCTGTTTCCGCGCCTGCGCGAACGGTTGAACCAGCGGGCCGGCACCCTGTCCGGCGGGGAACAGCAGATGCTGGCCATCGGGCGTGCACTCATGCAGAACCCCTCGCTCCTCCTGCTGGACGAACCCTCGCTGGGGCTCTCGCCGAACCTCGTCCGGACCGTCTTCGAAACGATCGGCAGGATCCAGGAAAGCGGGCGGACCGTCGTCCTGGTCGAACAGAAGGGGCAGCTGGCCCTGGACGTTGCGGATCGGGCCTACGTGCTGACCCTGGGTAGGATCACCCACGAGGGCGGCGCCGCGGAACTGCGTGCGGACGCCGACGTTCAGAAACTGTACTTCGGCGATTGACGGTCGTCGCCGATCCAGTGGCCGAGAAAGACCGACGCCGGTTGCATCGATTGCGAGGGACGCGGAGGGAGACGCGGTCACCAGCGCA
>Ga0180435_10002296_pt1 | contig 19610 bp, 17 predicted proteins | sample SS_ome_3_FD_132467 | JGI IMG/M metagenome (GOLD analysis project Ga0180435, IMG submission 132467) | Hypersaline lake sediment archaeal communities from the Salton Sea, California, USA - SS_3_S_1 metaG | ecosystem: Environmental > Aquatic > Non-marine Saline and Alkaline > Hypersaline >...
GACAACGATAACCGCCCGTTGCCTGCCGCCCGCAACCCGCCGCGGACCGCGGCGCCGCGCCCGTCCGCGCCGTCGCGCGACCCTGGCGCGATCCCGTCGCGATCCCCGCGGATCGCCGGCCCGTCGCATTAGGGTGTACTCTGCATCGTCGTCGATCGACAGGCCCCGACCACCGAGCCGCGCTCATCGCACCGCATGGCCACTTCCGACAAGCCTCCGCGCCGCCGCGACGATCGTTCCACGACGCCCGGCCTCGTACCCAATCTCGACCAGGGACTCGGTTACCTGCTGCGCGTCCCCGCGCACATCCGGCGCATGACCAGCCCCATGCTCAGGCTGCGCCATCTCGTGCAGTTCATGCTCGAGCGCCTGATCCTGCGCGGCGCGATCGCGCGGCTGCTGGTCATCGCGGCCGCCATCGCACTGGTCGCCGCCACCGGCGGCGTGCTCGCCTACCTGCTGACCGGCGCCTTCGATTCGCCGCTCGCCTCGACCTGGTGGGCCTTTCTGCGCATCACCGATCCCGGCTATCTCGGCGACGACGAAGGCACCTGGTTGCGCATCATCTCGGTGACGATGACCGTCGGCGGCCTGGTCCTGCTGCTCGGCGCGCTGATCGCGATCATGACGCAATGGCTCAACCAGACCATCGGGCGGCTCGAGCAGGGACTGTCGCCGATCGTGATGAACAATCACGTGCTGGTGCTCGGCTGGTCGCGGCGCACGCCGGCGATTGTCGAACAGCTCGTCAGCAGCGAGGGGCGGGTACAGCGTTTTCTCGACACGTTCGGCGGCAAGCGCCTGAAGATCGTGATCCTGGTCGAAGCCATCGGTCCCGCTTTGGTCCAGGAGCTCAAGGACCGTCTGGGACCGTACTGGCGTCCAGGTCAGGTCATCCTGCGCTCGGGCAGCGCCGTGCGCCTGGAACACCTCGAACGCGTCGATTTCCGTCATGCGGCGGTCGTGCTGCTGGCCGCCGAGCCGTCGCGCGGTGGCGACGAGACGGTGATCAAGACCCTGACCACGGCGGCGACCGCACCGGTCGGGCCGTGGCCGCTGCTGGTGGCGGAGATCCTCGAGCCCGATCACATCACGGCCGGGGTCAAGGCCTATCCGGGGCCGGCCGAGATCATCCCGACCGGCCTGCTCAGCAGTCGCGCGCTGATGCAGACGGCGCGCTACCCGGGTGTCGGGCGCGTGGTCGAGGACCTGTTCGACCAGGACGGCGTGCAGGTCTTTCTGCACGAGACCGTCACGCAATCGGGCATCGCGCTGGCCGACCTGATGTTCTGCTTCGACTCGGGCGTGCCGCTCGGCGTGGTGCGCGGGGCGCCGCGCGAGTTCGTACCCTTGCTCGCGCCGGGAGCACGCGTCGAGGATGGCGATCTGGTCGCCGTGCTCGGACACGATTTCGAGTCCAGCCGTCCGCGCGGCAACCCCGGCGCCGATACCGGCACGCCGCGTCCGCCGCCGCGGCCGCGTGAGTCGGTGCCGCGTCGGCGCATGCTCATCGTGGGGTGGAACAACACGGTGCCGTCACTGCTCGCCGAATGCGACGGCTATGCCGAGGAGTTCAGCGCGGTCGATGTCGCCTCGCTGATGCCGGCCGCCGAGCGCGAGCGCGTGCTCGCGCGCAAGAACATCGCCCTGACGCACATCGAGCACCGGCAGCTCGAGTGCGACATCACCACCCGCGCCGAACTCGAGCGTCTCGAGCCGGCCGGTTACGACGTCGTCATGCTGGTGCCGAGCGACTGGCGCGGCAATGCCGAGCAGGCCGATGCGCGCAACCTGCTCGGCTATCTCATGCTCGAGGAAGTGCTCGAAGTGGCGCCGCGCCGGCCGCACGTCATCGTCGAGGCCATGGATGAGGCCAGCGCGGCCCTGTTCACCGGGCCCGACGTCGAGTTGATGGTGACGCCCAAGCTGCGCAGTCACATCCTCGCCCAGGTCGCGTTGCGGCGCGATCTGAACGCCGTTTTCGAGCACCTGCTCGGCGTCGGCGGCGCCGAGATCAGCCTGCGCGACAGCGCTCCGTTCGCGGCCGTGGCCGATTTCTACGCGCTGCAGCAGCGTCTCGCGCGCGACGGGCAGATAGCGCTCGGTGTCTTGCGCGCGGGCGGGGTGTCCGACCTCAATCCGCCCAAGCGCAAGCCGCTCGCGCTGGCGCCGGGCGATCGGGTCGTGGTGCTGACGCTCGCGGCTTGAAGCGCCCCGTCGCGGCGTGCGTTCAGGCGCCCGCCGCTTCCTCGCGCAGGCGCGAGCGTACGCGCATCAGCAGCTTGCCGAACGCGTTCTCGCCGCGGCCGTCGCGCCCGCAGCCCCAGAAGAAATCGAACGTGCTGCACTCGATGATCGGTCGTTCGCCGGTTGCGAGCAGGCGCGCCGCGACCGCCTCGTGCGCATGGCACTTGGTGTACATCGCACGCGTCATGTAGACCACCCGATTGTTCTTCCAGCCCGGACGGCGGCGACGCAGCCAGGCATGGCCGAGCTTGCGCGCCGCGGCGGGATGCGCGGCTTCGTGGATGCGGGTGAAGTGCGCGCCGGGTGGAAACTTCATTGCCTGGTAATAATGCTCGACCGACAGCCAGTCGAGCTCGTCGAGCCGGAAGCCGTGGGGCGAGCTGGTGCCGAGCAGCTCGTAGGGATCGTCACGCACGATCAGCTCCGCGTCCTCGGGTGGTCCGCCGCCGAACATCGCCGGGTCTCCGCGTCGCGCCCGGTTCAGCCGCTTGCGCCGGCGCGCAACGCCGGGTTGAGCGCATAGAGCCCGGTGATCGCGGCTTCGCCGAGTACGCGCGCAGGGCCCCGGCGCAGGGCATCGAGCACTGCCTGCTTGCCGAAGCGTGCCGGTTCGGCGAGCTCGAGCCGCGGCACGTCCAGGGCGTAGAGCACGAACTCGTAGCGGTGCGGCTTCTCGTCGTTCCACGGCGGGCAAGGGCCGTCGTAGCTGTAGTAGTCCCCCATCATGCGCGTATCGTTGTGCAGCGCGAACCAGTCGGTGTACTCGTTGATGCCCTGGCGCGCACCACGGGGCGCTGCCGGGCCCGGCTTGCCGCCCACCGTCACGCCGCGCGAGAACTCGCCGGCCGCGATGGGCGGACCTGCCGGCGGCAGGTCGATCAGCACCCAGTGGCACAAGCGGCGTCGCGCCTGGTCCTGCGTGACGGCGGCGCCGTCCTGGTTGAACGTATCGAGGCGCACGGGTACATCGAGATCGTCATTGATCAGCGCCAGCGAGCGTGTCCCTGCCGGCAGGTCCGACCAGGCCAGGTGCGGGTTCAGGTTCTCGCCGAGGACGTATTCCTTGTTCGCTCCGAGGACGCCGAACGCGCAGGCGTCGGGCATCATGCCTTGATCGTCGAAGGTTTCGCTGCGGAGGTTCATACGGAGGTTCCTGTGCGTTGCCGGTGCGCGCGCCCGCACGAGGGGCCGGGCATGCGGATTGTAATCATTCGTCGCGCTCCCCGGCCGCGCCGCGAACCTCGCGCGCATCGCCGCTCGCCCGGCGCCGGACCGGCCGGCGGCATGGTCTGCGTGCTCAGCCTGCCGCGGCAGCCGGGCGGGCGCCGAGTACCTCGACGAGTACATGCTCGAACAGCTCGATGACCTGTGTGCGCGGGCGGTGCGGCGCGCGCGCGTAGCTCAGGTGGTGAGGCGGCATCTGCACGGCATCACGCAGCAGCGCGAACTCCTCGCCCAGGCAGCCGAAGCCGGGATCGGGGTGCATCATCGGCAGGAAGGCGTCGGTCGCGTTGAGCAGCGCCCTGATCAGCTCGATGTTGTTCGTGATGTAGTGTGGCCTGAGGCGCGGCAGGGCATGGCGCGCGTAGCGCTGCGCGATGTCGGAATAGGTCGGCTCGACGCTCTCGGGCAGGATCAGCGGGTAGGCGAGCACATCGCGCTCGGACGGCCGCGGCAGTGCGGTCAGCGGGTGATCGCGGCGCACCATGCAGGCGAAATAGAGCGGCGTGAGCGTCACCAGTTCGAGATCGCGCCAGCGCCCGAGATAGCTCGACGAGCCGATGACGAGATCGATCTCACCGTGCAGCAGGCGCGGGCACAGGCTCTGGTCGGAAGCGTGGACGGTCTCGATGGCGACCTCCGGATGGCGCCTGGCGAACGCCAGCAGCGCGCCCATGGCATGCGTGCCGGTGGCGGCGACACCGAGCCGCAAGCGTCCGCTCACGCGGTTCGGGCCGGCCGAGATTTCGGAGACGAGGTCGTCGACGTCAGCCAGCACGCGCTTGGCGCGCGCCACGAACAGGCGCCCGGCCTCGGTCAGCTCGATCCCGCGCGGCAGGCGATCGAACAGGCGCTGGCCGAGCGCCCCCTCGACTTCGGCGACGGTGCGCGAGACGGCCGACTGGGTCAGGCCGAGGGTCTGCGCGGCGGTGGTGATGGCCTGGGCACGCGCAACCTCGACCACGGTGCGCATGCGGCGCAGGTCAATGGCGGCGGCGCTGGCGCTGGTCATTCGAAAACTTCATGTTTCCAGAACAAAGCATCGTTTGACATTATGCCAGCATCGTCGCAGCGTGGCCTGTGAACCGCCTGCCCGCGTTTCGGGGCAGCCCGAGGTATCGCCGGCGCGGGCCGGACAAGGGAGAACCGATGCATATCCGCAAGTACGATTTCGATTACAGCCGGCGCCATTTCATCGAACGGACCGCGCGCGGTGTCGGCGGTGCCGGCGTGCTGGGAGCGCTGTGGCCACAGCTGTGTCGCGCCGGTGATGCCGGCGGGGCCTACCCGGACGAGTTGCTCGACATCGAGACCTACACCAAGGGTCGGGTCAAGGTCGGCGATGTGATCGATGCCGACAACGCGATCCTCGTGCAAGACCTGCTCGACCCGATCGTCTACCAGGAAATCATCCAGGACCGGCGCAAGATCTTCATCCAGCCTTCCGAGCAGGCCGTCGAGACGATGTATCCGCCGTACTTTCTCGATGCCACGCTCGCCAACCAGGGCCAGGCCACGTTCGACGCGACGGGTAACGTGCGCACCCGCGACGGACAACCGTGGATCGGTGGCCTGCCGTTCCCGCAGGTCGACGACGCCAACCAGGCGATCGCGAACATCACCCTGTCCTGGGGACGGCACGACCGTGCGCTCTACGCGACGCCCGCGGTGACCATTGATGCCGAAGGGACACAGAAATACGAATACGACTGGGTCTGGGCCGAACAGCAGTGCGCCGGCCTGGTGCATCCCGATGCGCCCGGCCCCTACCTGCCGGGGCACGAGGATCTGGCGCGCCTGCAGTCAATCTGGTTCACCTGGACGCCGGAGATTCGCGGACACGCCTTTCTCAGCCACTGGCACTACGACCAGCGTGAGATTCCCGAACTGTGGGGTTACCTGCCGAACTTCAAACGCGTGCGCCGCTTTCCGGCCAACCAGCGCTTCGAACCCTATATGCCGGGCATGAACCTGTACCTGTCCGATGCCTGGGCGTCCGGTGATCCGATGCTGACCTGGGGCAACTGGAAGATCATCTATCGCGGCCCGTTCCTGGGCTCGTCGCACTACCAGTGGACGCCGGAAAACGAGAACTGGCGACCGCCGCTGGTCGGCGGCAACCAGGACCAGAGCTATTTCTACGTCGGCAAGTCGCTCATCCCGGAAGTCATCGTGTTCGAGGGCGAGCCGGTCGGCTTCCCCACCGCCCCGGTCAGCAAGCGGCGCATCTACCTGGACGTGCGCAACATGGGCGCCGGCATGGCGGTCAGCTACGACCGCGCCGGCGAGATGGCCAAGGGCTTCGAAGGGGGCGGCGGCCAGGCGCTGGCCGACGCTCACGAGCTGCGCGCCAGCGACGGGCGCCCCGAGTGGAGCTGGTGGTGGGCGATCAGCCACGACATCAAGCGCAACAATGTCACCCGCTTCCACCATGCGCGGGAATGTCGTGGTTCGTGGGAGTCCGCGCTCGACCCCGATCTCGATCTCGTCAACCAGTACATGACGCAGCAGGCGCTGCGCCGCCTGGGGATCTGAGCGCCCGCGTTGCGGATGATGCCGTCGTGAAGCGCGGACTCCCGCTCGCACTGGCGCTGTTCGCGTCAGCGCGGCCGGCCGGTGCCGCCGATGATCTGCTCGACCTCTACGAAGCGGTAGAGGGCGCGCCGGCCGCCGCGCCTGCGCCGGCACCCGCGCACGATCCGCGGGCGCGGGCCCTGCTCGAGGCGCTGGCCATCGTCACGGTGCGCATCGATGGCGTGCGCAACGCGCGCGGCAGCGTGCGCGTGCTGGCCTTCGACGACGCCGACGCCTGGCACACGCTGGCCCCCGCGGGCGCCGTCGGTTTCGGCACGGCGGCCGCGCACGAAGGCAGCGTCGACGTCACGCTGCGCGCGCACGGCACGGGGCCCTACGCGCTGTTCGCGTTTCACGACGAAAACGACGACGAGACGCTCGATCGCCCGGGCGGGCGCCCGCGCGAGGGCTACGCTTTCTCCGGCGCCATCGAACCGTTCCTGCCGCCGCCCTTCGCGCGTGCCGCCGAGGTCGGCGTCGAGGGCCGTGTGCGGCTGCATTACCCGCCCGACCCGCGGCGCCGCTGAGGCGCGCGATGCGCATGACACAGGTCAAGCGCGCCGCTCCCGCGGCCCGCTACAGTCCCCGCATCCAGCAGCAGGAGAAGTTCATCGTGGCCGGAGAATTCGACGTCGCACGCCAGTGCATCAGCCAGGCCATGCAGCAGGCCGCGCAGGATCCGGCAATGAGTCCCGAGGTCATGGACAGTGCGCTGCTGCAGACGCTGCTCGCCGGCATGCTCGCGACCCGCACGCGCAAGGATCTCGCGAGCCTGATCGAGTTCCAGCTCGAGTCGGTGGGCGAGGACGAGTTCGTCGTCACGCGCGGCTGCTGAAGCGACGCGCGTGCCGGCTGCCGGCGACCGACACCCCGGACCTCACGGGTAGCGCGCGCGAACCAGGCGATCGTCGCCGTTCTCGCCGGCCAGGACGAGCGCGCCGCTGGCGTCGACAGCCCAGCGCCTGACCTGCGCGAGTGCGTCGAGGAAAGACCGTTCCTGGTTCATCAGCGCCGGTGGGCAGGCCATGCGGGTGGTCGCCGCAGGGCCGATGGTCAGCCCGTCGCCGTCGCGCGTGTAGCTCGCGGTATAGCGATTGCACGAGGCGTGACCGCTCAGCCGCCCCTCACCGTCGAACTCGAGGGTGACGCGTGAACGGTCGATGACGCCGCCACCGTCGATGTCCTCGACCACCCACCTCACCGCGGCGAGGTCCGCAGCCGGGGTACCAGCGCGGATGCATTCCGGGTAACGACGTCCGCGCAGCTCGAACAGGGCATGCGCGCCGTGCGACCAGAACAGCGTCGCGTGCGCGTCCCGGTACTTGGCGCCCGAGGCGGCGGGGACGTGGTCGAGGACGATGTGCTCGCCGTCGACTTCGAGTGCGAGCGTCGCTTCGGCGACGCGCACGGTGACGGCGCTGTCGCCGCAGGCGTAGGCGTGGCCGGCCGCGCTGGCGTGCGCGACCGGCCCGGTGGCCGCCGCTCCCACGAGCGGCTCGCTGGCGGCCGCCACGCAACCGTACACGAGCGCGACGACGCCCGCGAGCGCGCCCCGCGGCGCGCGCTCAGCCCGCGCTCCGGCGCACCCGGGCCAGGCAGCGTGGGCGTCTGCAGCGGCCATGCGTGGCTCAATCGTCGAGGATCGCGACCGCACGTGTCCAGCCGGCCGAAGCGCCGCGGATCTTGACCGGGAAACAGCTCACGGTGAAACCGTCGGCGGGCAGTGCCTCGAGGTTGTGCAGTTTCTCGAGGTGGCAGTAGCCGATGTCGCGCCCCGCCTTGTGGCCTTCCCAGACGAGGCTCGCGTCCCGGCTCTCGGCGTACCGGTCCTTGGTGTGCACGAACGGCGCGTCCCAGCTCCAGCCGTCGGTGCCGGTCAGGCGCACGCCGCGCTCGAGCAGGTAGAGCGTCGCCTCGCGGCCCATGCCACAGCCGGACGAGACGTAGTCGTCGCAGCCGTAGCGGCTCCCGGCGCGCGTGTTGACGACGACGATCTCGAGCGGCCGGAGTTCGTGGCCGATGCGCTTCAGTTCGGCCTCGACGTCGGCCGCGGTGACCACGTAGCCGTCGTCGAAACGGCGGAAGTCGAGCTTGACGCCCGGCTGCAGGCACCAGTCCAGCGGCACTTCGTCGATGGTGATCGCGCGCTCGCCGCGATTCATCGTCGAGTGGAAATGATACGGCGCGTCGAGGTGCGTGCCGTTGTGCGTCATCAGGCGAATCCATTCGATCGCCCAGCCTTCACCCTCGGGTAGTTCCTCCTCGCGCATGCCGGGGAAGAACTGCACCACGTCGCGGGCCGAGTCGCGGTGGGTGACGTAGTCGATGTGCGGTCCGTAGCCGGGCGGATCGGAAACGACATCGTTCTCGAGATGCATCGAGATGTCGACGAGCTGACGGGGCATGCGCTGTTCTCCTGGGTTTACGCGGCTGAGCCGCGTGCGGTCTCGACCATGGCGCGGATGCGCGCCGGTGACAAGGGGCTGGACATGACGGTCACGCCGAACGGGCGCAGCGCATCCTCGACCGCGCCCATCAGCACGGTACTGGTCGCGATGCAGCCGTCTTCGCCGCCGCCCTTGGCGCCGATCGCGGTCGCGGGCGAGCGCGTCTCGAGGTGATGCACCTCGATCTCGGGCGCCGCCCATACCGTCGGCATGCCGTACTCCTTGAGCGTCTTCTGCAGCGGCAGGCCATGTTCGTCGTAGGCCAGGTTTTCGTACAGTGTGCCGCCGAGCTGCTGTACCACGCCGCCGCGGATCTGGCCTTTCATCAACAGCGGATTGAGCACGCGGCCATGGTCGGCCACGATCCAGATCTTCTTCACCTCGACGTGGCCGGTTTCGATGTCGACCTCGACCAGCGCGCCTTCGGCGCCGTTGGCGTGCGCGGGGTAGAACTGCGGCCGCCCCTCGGCGTCGCCCTTCCAGTTCACCGCGGCGTGACGGTAGATGCCGTGGGCTTCGAGCAACGGCGCGTCGGCCTGGTCGAGCAGCACCTCGGCGCCGGGATTGACGTAGACGCCGTAGGCGATGTCGGCGAAACCGACCTCGCGGCCGCTCGCGCGATCGCGCGCGACGCCGTTCCTGAGCACGATGTCGTCCTCGCGCGCCGCGAGCAGCACGGCGGCGGCAATGACGAGGCGTCGGCGCAGTTTCTCCGCCGCATTCTGCAGCGCGCCGATCGCGAACTGCACGCCGCGGCTGCCGAAGGTACCCGAGCCCCACGGCGTCGCCGTGGTGTCGCCCCACGAGACGCTGACGTCGGCGAGGTCGGCGCCGAGCAGGTCGGCGGCGGCCTGCGCGTAGCTCGTCTCGATGCCCTGGCCGATGCTCTGGATGCCGGTCAGCACGTGCACGCTGCCGTCGGCGGCGATGCGCAGCGTGACCGATTCGTAATTCTGGAACGCCGAGCCGGGGAATGCCGGGCCCGAGGGCTCGATGTAGGGCACGAGGCAGATGCCGAGATGACGACCGTCGGCAAGTCCCGCGGCCTGCTCGGCGCGCAGCCGTGGCAGGTCCATGACCCGGGCCAGCTGTGCCAGGGACTCGGCTACCGAGCCGTTCTCGATCACCGGGCCGGTGACGAGCTGGTGCGGATAGCCGGTGAGCAGGTTGCGCTGGCGGATCTCGAGCGGGTCCAGCTCGAGCCGCTCGGCGGCACGGTCGAGCACGCGCTCCATCAGCATGTTGGCGAGATCCTTGCCGTAGCCGCGGTAGGCGTTGTAGGGCGCCTTGTTCGTGACCACGCAGCGCACCCGCGTGCGGTAGTGCGCGAGCCGGTAGGGGCCGGGCGCGTAGGTGCCGCCGTTCAGCGGCATGCCCAGCCCGCAGGCGCGTTCGGCGCCGTCGCAGCCCATGTCGGCGAGGATGTCCGTGTCCATGGCGAGGAGCCGGCCGTCGCGCGCGAACGCGGCGCGTGAGCGCGTGTGATAGTCGCGCGCGGCGTAGCCGGCGTGCATCCATGCCGAGCGCGGCTCGAACCATTTGACCGGCTTCCCGGTCAGCAGTGAGCCCAGTACCGGCAGGAACTCGCAGTCGACCGAGAGCTTGGCGCCGAAGGCGCCGCCGACATCCCCCGCGATGACCTGGATGCGGGTCTCCGGGATGCCAAAGACGCGCGCCAGGTAGAGTCGCGTCTGGTGCGGCACCTGCGAAGACGTGTGCACGGTCAGGCGCTCCTCGGCGGCGTCCCAGGCCGCATGCGCGACGCGCGTCTCGAGCGGCATGGCGCCGAAGCGGTGCGAGTCGATGTGCTCGTCGACGACCAGGTCGGCGCTGGCGAACACGGCATCGACATCGCCATGGTCGAGGGCGAATTCGACCTGCAGGTTAGAGTCCCACTCCGGATAGAGCAGCGCCTCGCCGGTGGCCCGTGCCGCCTCGGCAGCGTCGACCATCGCCGGCAGCGCGGTGTACTCGACCTCGACCGCGCGAGCCGCGTCTTCGGCCTGGTAAGCCGTGTCGGCGACGACCAGCGCGAGCGGCTCGCCGTAGAACAGCACCTTGTCGGTGGCGAGCGCGTAACGCCGCGGCAGCTTCAGATCGAGCAGGTCCATGGTCGGCGAGATCGGCGTCCAGTGCGCTTTCGCCTCGGCCCCGGTGATCACCAGGTGTACCCCGGGCATGGCCTTGGCGCGGCGCGTGTCGATGCTGACGATGCGTGCGTGGGCGCGGGTTGCGCGCGCCGCGCAGGCATGCAGGTCGGTGACGCTGCCGGCGTTGTCGGCATAGCGGCCGCGGCCGGCGACGATGCGCCGATCCTCGCGCCGCGCGATCGGTTTGCCGACCCAGTCCTGGTCGTCGGGCGTCGCCCGGGCCGTGTTGGTATACGGCGCCGCGCGTCCGGCGGCCACCTTGACCGCGTGCACGATGTGGTTGTAACCGGTGCAGCGGCACAGGTTGCCGGACAGCGCCTGGCGGATGTCGTCGTCGTCGAAATCCTGATCGCCACGCCGCGCGAGAAAATCGCGCGCGCTCATCACCATGCCGGCCGTGCAGTAGCCGCATTGCAGCGCGTGGCAACCGATGAAGGCTTCCTGCAGCGGATCGAGCGTGCGCCCCGCGGCGAGCCCTTCGACGGTCGTCACGCGGCCGCCGTCGGCGCGCACTGCCAGCACCAGGCAGGCCTTGACGGTGCGGCCGTCGAGCTCGACGGTGCAGGCACCGCAGGCGCCTTCTTCGCAACCGATGCGGACACTGTCGGCATGCGCATGCTCGCGCAGGAAATCGACCAGCAGGGTGCGAGGTTCGACCGTCGCGCTGACCGCGCGGCCGTTGACCTCGAGGCAGATCGGGCAGCCGCTCATGCGTCGATCCCGATGGCCGCGAGCGCGCGGCGTACGAGCACCGCGGCGAGGTGCAGCTTATAGGCGGCGTCGCCGTGCTGGTCGGCCACCGGGCTGTGCCGCGCCGGTGCGAGCGCATCCTCGAGCGCGCCGGGACCGTCCGTCTCGACCGCGGCGAGGCGCACCGGGGTGGGGTCTATGCCCCCCACCGCGATACGCAGGCCGTTCGCATGCGCTACCGCGCACACGTTGACCAGGGCGAGATCCTGCCGTTGGCGCGCGAACTCGAGATAGCATCCACGCGCGCCGGCCCCGCGCGGCAGCTCCAGCGCGACGGCGAGCCGCTGGCCCAGCACGTGGCGGCGGAAGCCCGAGAAGAATTCGCCGAGGGGAATCACGCCGCGTGTCCCGTCCGCACCGGCGGCGATCACCGTGGCATCGCTGGCCAATAACGCAACGGCCATGTTGGCGCGGGGATCGGCCCAGCACACGTTGCCGAGCACGGTGCCGAGATTGCGCACCTGGACGTCGCCGATCTGCGCCGCCGCGTCGGCGAGCCAGGGCTGATCGGCGCGAATCGCGTCATCGGCCGCGAGCGCGGCATGCGTCACGTGGGCGCCGATACGGATGCGCTCGCCAGCGCTGCGGATGTCGCCATCCAGCGCGTCGACGCCGGCGAGGTCCACCAGGGCGCCGGGCTCGGCGTCGCGCAGGCGCATCGCCGGCAGCAGGCTCTGCCCGCCGGCCAGTGGCTGCGCGCCGGCCGCGACGGCGGCCAGCGCATCGGCCAGCGTCATGGGACGGTGCAGGGCGAAAGGCGCGGGGCGCATCGGCAGTCCCCCTCCCCGGGGCAGCGTGCGTTCGGAAGCGAGAGCCTAGCGGATCGCACGGGGCTCGCGCGAGCGCTGCGGCAGCGCGTGCGGGCACGCCGGACCGTGGCACGCGCGGCCACGACGTGCCGGCTCGCAGCGGTGTGCTATTTTCTGCGCGCCGCATCCCGCCGGCGCGGCACCGGTCACATCCAGGGCTTCGAGCATGCAGGACTCCACTCCCATCCTGGTCGGCGGCGCACAGTACGTCGATCGTAACGCGCCGTCGCCCGCAACGAGTCTGTCGCCGGCCGCCATGGCGGCCGAGGTCGCGCGCCGTGCGCTCGCCGATACCGGTGCTACCGGTGATCTCGCGGCACGGGTCGACGTGCTCGCCGTGGCGCGCCTGTTCGAGCATTCCGTGCGCGATACCGTGATGTGGCCGAACCCCTTCGGCTGTTCGAACAACATGCCGTGGTCGGTGGCCAATCGCCTCGCTATCCGTCCGCGCCGCGCCATCTATGCCGAGGTCGGCGGCGAGACGCCGCAGCGGCTGGTCAACCAGCTCGCCGAGGACATCCATGCCGGCGCGGTGCGCGCTGCCGTGCTGACCGGCGCCGAGGCACTGGCGACCATCCGCAACGCGAAGCGCGCCGGCGTCGCGCTCGACTGGCGCGAGGAGGTGGACGGCGAGTTCGAGGACCTGTGGCCCGAGGATCCCATGGCCAGCGCCTACGAGACGGCGCACGGCATCACGTTTCCGATCCAGGTCTATTGCCTGTTCGAGCAGGTCTTGCGTGCCGAGCTCGGGCTGTCGCAGGATGAGTATCGCGCGCGTATCGGGCGCATCTTCGCACCGTTCAGTGCGGTCGCGGCGGTGAATCCCTACGCGCAGTTCCCGACCGCGCGCAGCGCCGGCTTCATCGCCACGCCATCGCCGGAGAACTTCCTGCTGTGCGAGCCTTACACGAAATGGATGGTCGCGCAGGACGCGGTCAACCAGGCCGCGGCGGTGGTGATGACCTCGGTCGGCCTGGCGCGCGAGCTGGGCATCCCCGAGAGCCGCTGGGTCTACCTGCGTTCGTATGCCGACGTCGACGAGCTGCCGGTGGTGCGGCGGCCGCGCCTGGCCGGATCCCACGCCCAGGGCCTCGCGCTCGGCCGCGCCCTCGATGACGCCGGCATCACGGTCGACGACATCGCGCACATCGATCTCTACAGTTGCTTCCCGGTCGCCGTGACCAGCGCCTGCGAGCATCTCGGTATCGATCCCGAAGGCGGCCGCGCGCTCACCCTGACCGGCGGTCTGCCTTACTTCGGCGGACCGGGTAACAACTACAGCCTGCATGCGATCGCCGAAGTCGTGGCGCGTCTGCGTGGCGATGACGCCGGCCACGCGCTGGTCGCCGCCAACGGCGGCTACCTGTCCAAGCACTCGGTGGGTGTCTACGCGCGGCACCTCGATGCTCCCTGGGAGCCGCGTTCGAGCGCCGCTGAGCGCCACGCGGCAAAGGCCGCCAGCGACATCGTCGTCGCGGAGGTCGCCGAGGGTGCCGGGCGCATCGAGTCGTACGCTGCGACCTACGCGCGCGGCGCGCCGTCGGGCGGGTACATCGTCGGGCGCCTGGTGGCGGACGACCGGCGCTTTCTCGCCGTGATGGAGCCCGACAGCGAGGCGGCACGCGCGCTGCTGTTCGGCGCGCAGCCGATCGGCATGCCGGTGCAGCTGCGCCATGCCGACGGCATCAACTACTTCGGCGTCGCCGCGCAATAGATGACGGCTCCGCCGCCCGCGCCATGGCATGGGCCTCCCTGACGGCGCCGGGCGATTCCTTGTCTGAGCACACGCATAGGCAGGCGGCGCTGCGGCGGTCCTGCACGAGGACATCATCATGACCATTCCGAGTCTCGAATCCTTCGGCTTCGATGCCGATTACCAGGCCGTCTACGACCTCGCCTACCGCTACGCGCGCGACGAGCTGTACGAACTGTGCGAGCGCATGGACAACGAAGACTGGTTCCCCGAGGAGGCCTTCCGCGGCCTCGCCGAACACGGCCTGCTCGGCGTCACGGTGCCGACCGAGTTCGGCGGCGGCGGTATGGACGTGCTCGCGCAATGCTTCATCGCCGAGGCCGTCGCCTACTGGAACCACGCGATCGCCGCCGGCATGCTGGCCAGCGACAACCTGTGCCTGCACAACCTTGTGCGCAATGCCAGCGAAGGCCAGAAGCGCGAATACCTGCCGCGTTTCTGCGATGGCTCGCTGATCGGTGCGCTGGGCATGACCGAGCCCGGCGCCGGCTCGGATGCGCTCGGGTCGATGGCAACCACGGCGCGCCGGGACGGCGACGACTATGTGCTCAATGGTCGCAAGTTGTTCATCACCAACGGGCCGGTCGCCGACGTGCTGCTGGTCTACGCGAAGACTGCACCGGAGAAGCGCCAGAAGGGCATTTCCGCGTTCATCGTCGAGAAAGGCTTTGCCGGCTTCGCGGTCGCGCAGAAGCTCGACAAGATGGGCTGGCGCGGCAGCCCCACCGGCGAACTCGTGTTCGATGACTGCCGCGTGCCGGCCGGCAACCTGGTCGGCGCAGAGAACGCGGGGCACATCGTGATGATGAGCGGGCTCGACATCGAGCGCGTGATCGGCGCCTTCTTCGACATCGGCATCGCCCAGCGCGCCTTCGATCTCGCGCTCGAGTACGCCACGCAACGCAAGCAGTTCGGCCGCGCCATCGGCGAGTTCCAGATGGTCCAGGCGATGCTCGCCGACATGTACACCGAGATCGAGTCGATGCGCGCGCTGACCTACCAGGTGGGACGCGAGATTGTCGACCTGCCCGAGGGCGAGGGCGGACGCGGGGTTGTGCACAAGCGTTCAGCCGCCGCCTTGCTGGCTGCCGGGCGTGGCGCGATGCGCGTGCTCGACCAGGCGGTCCAGATCCACGGCGGTATGGGTTTCATGCGCGAAACCGAGGTCAACCGCCTCTACCGCAGCGGCAAGGTCGGCGAAATCGCCGCCGGCAGCAACCAGATTCGTCAGGTCATCATCGCGGGCGAACTGCTCAGGGAAGCCGGCGGGTAGGGCCTGGCGCGGTCATGCGAATGCCGCCGGCACCAGCAGCCCGAGATGCAGCAGCCGGCGCACGGCGGCAGGCAGCTGCGGCAGCAGCACAGCCGTCGCCACCCCGCCTTGTGCCGCGACCCGCTCGGCCGCCGCGGACACGCTGCGGCGGCCGTCGAGGTAACCGATCAGCGCGGTCGCGACCGGGTCGGCCCTGACCGCGAAGCCGAGGCCGCGCGTCAGGCGCAGCGCAGCATCCGCGCGCGCCCAGCCGTCGCCGTCGGGATGGCGCCGCACGTGGTGTTCGAGATCGGGGGCGGGGCGCAGGCGGGCGGCGAGCAGGGCCGCGTCGTCGCTCAGCCGCGCTGCCGCGTCACGCGCCGCGAGCACGCCTGCGATCGCCGCACCCGCGGCGCCGAGCAGCGGCGGCGCGTCGCGCAGCTCGAGCCATGGCGGGCGCCCCTGCGGCCGATACATCACGACCAGCCCGGTGCCGACGGCACTGATCTCCTGGTCGGCAAAGTGCCCGGTCCATGCCGCCAGGGCCTCGGCCGGCACCGGCGCGCCGGCATGCTCCTGGCCGAGCCAGGCGAGGGCGTAGTCGAGTGCGACCTGGGAGCGCAGGCGCAGCACCCAGGCGTCGCAGTCACAACCGTCGAACCAGCGCCGCGGCACTTCGCGCCAGTCGCGCCCGGCCTGCTCGGGCCAGTTGCACAGCATCTGCAGCACACCGTCGACGGCGAGATGCGCCGGCGCCTCGCGCACGATGCGTTCGCAGATCGGTGCGCCGCCGTCGCGATAGAGGAACGTCGCCCGGGGTGCGATCACGAATGGCGGATTGCTGACGATGAGATCGAAACGGGCGTCGCCGAGCGGGGCGAACAGGTCGCCGGTATGCGTCGTGACGTTGCCACAGCCATTCAGTGCGGCATTAAAGCACGTCAGTGCAACGGCCCGCGGATTGAGGTCGACGGCGCTGATCTGTCGTGCGCCGGCCAGCGTGTCGAGCGCGAGCACGCCCGCACCGCAGCCGAGATCGAGCGCGCGCTCGACGGAATTCGGTACGGTCAGTGCGCCCAGCAGGCGCGCGACCGGCGACGGCCCGACGACGAAATCCGCGGCGCGCGCATGATGACGCGCGGGGAGATCGTGGGCGTAAAGGTATTTGCCGTGCGGCGTGAGCTGTACGGTTGCCTGCACCTCTTCGCCACGGCGCACGAGCAGACCGGCGGCCTCCAGTGTGTCGACTCCGCTGCGGCCGAGCGCTGCGGCGAGCGTGCCGATCGCGAGGCGCCGCCCGCCGCAGAACAGCTTCAGGAGCGCGGCGAGTGGTGTCTCGACATCGGCCCGCAGGGCTTGCGATGCCGCTTCGCGACGCCAGCTCGCGGCCGGCCGGCCGAGCAGCGCCTCGACGTTCTCGGCGCGGTAGCCGGCATCGGCGAAGATACGCCGTACGCGGCCCGCGAGCCCGGGCTCGTCGAGTCGCGGCAGGGGCGCATCGGCATCATCAGCGCAGGGTGCGCTCACCACTTGATGATGGTGGTCTCCACCTTCGGAAAGACGAGCGTGCCGGGCGAGTAGAATTTGATCGAAAGGTCGCCGATCATGGAGGTGAAGGTGCCGGCACCGCCCGCGACCGCTTCGAGGTCTTCGTCGCTGAGTTCGCCGGAGACCTCCTCCAGGTCGAACGCGTAGCCTTTCTCTGCGGCGAAGCGTTCGAGGTCGGCCGCCGCGATCCCTTCGGCCGGGTCGCCGAGCTTCGCGCGCAATTCCTGCTCGAGCGTGTCGTCCTCCTGGACGCGCTTCATGAAAGCTTCGAATGACTGGTCGCTCATGGCTGCAATCCCTCCCGTGGTGCGGGCCGTCATGGGTAGAACCGGTCTCAGAATCATCCGGCGCAACCATGGACAGTTTTGCGACCGCTTCCGGTGAACGCCAATCTCGCGCGTTGCTTGCGCCGGCATGCTGACCGGGATCAGGGTTTCGCCACGGTGCTCGCGGCCACGCCCCGCGCGCGGCTCAGATGACTTTCTGCCAGACCAGCGTGTGGATGGCCTTCTCGCCGTCGTTACCACGCATCGGCGGGGTCTTGAGCACGAGCCTGTCGCCGGAGAACTCGTAGAAGCGGACCTGGTCCTGTCCGGGCCAGTTGGGTACGGTCGCGCCCTGCACGTGGTGGGTCACGGTACCGGCGTCGCTGTCGACGGTGTAGGTGCCGAAGTAGGCGGTATAGCTCTGGAAGGCTTCGCGATACTCGGCATCGGCGACCTCGCGCGGGTCGCGCGAGGAGAACGGCTTGCGCCCCTCGCCCATGAGCTGCGCGGCCATGTTGCCCGCGGCGTCGTAGTTGATGCGTCCGACGACGTGCTCGCCGAGCGGAAAGGCGACACGCCCGGAGGGCTTGTCCGAATAGCTCTCGACGAGCTGCCAGGTGCCAACGAATACCGCGTTGGGGGTGCTGTCGGTCATGGGTAAGTGGTCCATCCTCTCGTTTTCGGCGCCCTATCCTGATGATTCGGCTGGCGGCTTGCAACCGCAGACCCGTTGTCGCGGCGCCGTGGGGCGTCCACAATGAGCGCCCCGCACCGCTTCTTCCCGACCGGAGCCCCCGCATGAGGATTACCGCCTTCGCCGCGCTGCTGTTCGTCGCGCTGCCGCTCGTCGCCCAGGAAGCCGAGCCCGACGCACGCACCCTGCTCAAGCGCGCGTTCGACGGCGCCATGACCTGTTCTGCACTGACCGCGATGGAAGCCGACCAGGCGCTCGGCGACATGCAACAGACCTGGGCCAACCGCTCGTTCGCGTTCGGCATGCTGGCGGTGCGCTTCTACACCGATCTCTCCGGCGGCGCGATGAGCAACGACGAGATGAACGAGGCGCTCAACCAGTACGCCGATGCGCTGACATCAATGAGCGCAGAGCAGATTGCGCCATTCCGCGAAGGCTGCGAGGCCAAGTACGCCAACGTCGACGAGCTGTGCGAGCAGAACGACTGCGTGTTCCCGCGCGGCGCTGCGGCCCCGTCTTCACCGGCGCCCGCTGACTGAGCGCCCGTTGGCGGGCCGTGCGTGGCATTGATGCGGCCGCGCCGGGGCCGCTCGAGCCCGCTAGGCGCGTTCCGCTCCGAGGTCGAGAATCAGCTCATCGATGACGCGGAAGCGCGAGCGATGCGGCCGCGCTGCCGCGCCGACGAGCGTGAAGTCCGGGAACCGCTCGAGCAGCTTGGCGAAGGCGATGCGCGCCTCGATGCGCGCGACCGAGTTGCCGGCACAGGTGTGGATGCCGTGGGCGAAGGCGAGATGCTTGTTGGGTGCGCGCGCGACATCGAAGCGCTCGGCGTGCGGAAACTGCGCCGGGTCACGGTTGGCCGCGGCAATGCCGAGATGCAGGAACGTGCCCGGGGCGAGTTCCACCCCGCCGATCTCGCATGCGGCGGTGGTCTTGCGATTGCCGATCTGCAGCGGACTTTCGAAACGCAGCATTTCCTCCACGGCGGGCTTGACCAGGTCCGGTTCGGCGATGAGGCGCTCGCGTTGCTCGGGGTAGCGGCACAGCAGGTCGATGCCGTTGGCGATCAGGCTGCCGGTGGTGTCGTGGCCCGCATTCAGCATGAAGATGGAGTTGTGCAGGATCTCGAGTTCGCTGAGCCGCTCGTCGTCGGCACGGCTCTCGTCGGCCGCCTCGATCAGCGCCCACAGCACGTCCATGGCGTCGCTGTCCGGTGGCCTGGCGCGCTTGGCTGCGATCAGGGCGCGCAAGTAGGCCTTGAAATCCTCGACGGCCTGGTTGCCCGCGGCGAGTTCTGCCGGCGAGCGGACAGGTTCGAGGGCGCCGAGTATGGCGTTGGCCCAGCCGCGGAGCGGCGCACGCTCTTCGTAGGGCACGCCGAGGAGTTCGCCGATCAGGTTGAGCGGCACGACCAGGGCGAATTCACGTACCACGTCGATGCGGCCGCGCGCGGCGGCGCGGTCGAGCAACGCGTCGACCATGGCCGCGATGCTCGCTTCCATCTGCCGCAGCACCCGGGCGGCGAAGAACGGCGCGAGCAGCTGCCGCACGCGTGTGTGATAGGGCGGGTCGTTGAATACGATCGAGGTCGTGTGATGCTCGTAGAGCGGCGAATCACCGAAGCGCGGGTAGAAGTCGACGCGCTTGTCGGAGCTGAACAGCAGCGGATCGCCGAACGCGGTGCGCACGTCGGCGTAGCGCGTGAGCAGCACCGAGCCGTCGGGTTGACGGCAGACCGGGGCATGCTCGCGCAGCATGGCGTAATCCGCGTAAGGGTCGCGCGCGAAAGCATGGTCGCTGGTGGCGAGAACGAATTCGGCGGCGGTCGCGGGCGTCAGGCGCATGGGCGAACGGGTGTGCCGCTCAGGCCGCGACCACCGGCTGCTCGATGGCGCCGAA